>Ga0208733_100222_pt1 | contig 29235 bp, 35 predicted proteins | sample SubbioR11Jul_8B1_FD_184816 | JGI IMG/M metagenome (GOLD analysis project Ga0208733, IMG submission 184816) | Serpentinite rock and fluid subsurface biosphere microbial communities from McLaughlin Reserve, California, USA - CR11Jul_8B1 (SPAdes) | ecosystem: Environmental > Terrestrial > Deep... | reverse complement strand
GGCTGCGCAGCATGGTGGTGGGGAAATTCTGGAGCAAAACTCGGAGTGAATCTGGGAATCAGCCGAATAACGGGTTGGAGGGGGGTTGGTTCACGGATTCAGGGAACTTCAAAGAATACGGCGGGCAGTTCCTCTCCAGATGCCGCGGGGTTCGAAGATAATTGAATCATCCGGTCCTGATATCTCAACAAAAACCCGACCCATATGATACCGGAGAGCAGGAATAGTCCGAGAGAAAGAGCCACCCAGCTTGTAGCCAACAGACCGCCCCAGGCGTTTGACGCCATGATCAGTCCGTTGGCAAGAACCAATAGTACACCTGGGGCGGTAAACAAGACATCCGCCCAGTTTACAACTTTCGAGGAAAAATGTAGGGTGGCTTTGTCTTTGTTCCGCTCGGCCAGAGCCATCCATGTGCCCGTGATAATAATGTTGCCCAAGAAGATGATCGCGCCCAGTATGTGGAGCAATTTGTGCCACGTGTAAGGCAACAGCATGGGGTTGCCTGCAATGCTCAGCATGGCGAGTGCAGCGCTAATAACCGCAATCTCTGCGACCAACCACTTTGTGCTTGCATGCATTTGGTATACGGGGGCAGTCCCCTTCGCCGTACCAGAACCATCTGAAACTAGCCTGTTGTGGTCTACCGCCCCAGCTCCCTCGCGCTGACCCCGGCGATGCCCCAGTTTTCCTTGGGCAGCTCGTGGATCCAGACGCGGATCGTCTCCTTCGGTGCGCCGACGGCTTCGTGCAGCGCCTGTGTGACCTTCTCGATCACGGCCTTCTTCTGCTCGCTGCTGCGACCTTCGAGCATGTAGATCTGGGCGAATGGCATCGACAGGTCTCCTTCAGGCAAAACGCAGCGACACGCTGCCCAGATCCTGGATGCGCAGCGTGACATGGTCCCCGGCGGCCACCGCCAGCGCCTCGGTCACGCCGCCCGAGAGGATCATCGTGCCGGCCGGGATGCTGCGCCCGCGCCGGCCGAGGTGATTGGCCAGCATCGCCACCGCCGCCGCCGGGTGGCCGAGCACGGCCGCACCAGCGCCCAGCGCGAGCGGCTGGCCGTTCTTCTCGAGCACGACGCCGAGGGTGCGCAGGTCGAGCTCGTCGGGTCGCAGCGCACGGCCGCCGACGACGAAGCGCGCGGCCGAGGTGTTGTCGGCGATCACGCTCTTCAAGTCGAACTTGAAGTCGCGGTAGCGGCTGTCGATGACCTCGATGCCGGGCAGCACGAAGTCGGTGGCGGCGAGCACGGCGGCGATGTGACAGCCGGGGCCCTGCAGCTCGCGCTTCAGCACGAACGCGATCTCGGGCTCGACCTTGGGGTGGATCAGCGCCTTCGTGTCCACCACCGAGCCCTCGGCGACGCCGAACTCGTCGACCAGGAAGCCGAACACCGGCTCGGTCACGCCCATCTGTTTCATCTTGGCGTGCGAGGTCAGCCCGCACTTGAGGCCTGCCAGCCGGGCGCCGCGCGCGAGCTTGGCGGCCAGGATCGCGTCCTGGATCGCGTAGGCGTCGCCCCAGTCCATGCCGGGGTGCTCGTCGGTGATCTTCAGCGTGTCGCGCGCCTCGAGCTGGCAGCGCTCGAGGTGCTCGGCGAGGCCGGCGATGGTGGCGGAGTCGAGTGCCATGGAGTGCGTCCTTCTGTCGTGTCAGCGCTTCAGGCGGCCCGGGCGGGGGTCAGCCCGCGGGCCCTGGCCATCGTCAGTGCGGTGTCCTCGATCATGTCCTCCTGGCCGCCGACCATGCCGCGGCGGCCGAGCTCGACCAGCAGGTCGCGCGCCGGGATGCCGTACTTCTTCTCCGCGCGCTTGGCAAACAGCAGGAAGCTGCCGTAGACGCCGGCGTAGCCCAGCGTCAGCGCGTCGCGGTCGACGCGGATCGGGAAGTCCATGATCGGCACGACCAGATCCTCGGCCACGTCCTGGATCTTCCAGACGTCGACGCCAGTGGCGATGCCCATGCGGTCGCAGACCGCCACCAGCACCTCCATCGGCGTGTTGCCGGCCCCCGCGCCCAGGCCGGCGGCGGCGGCGTCGATGCGGTTTGCGCCGGCCTCGATGGCGGCGATCGAATTGGCCACCCCCATCGCCAGGTTGTGGTGGCCATGGAAGCCGAGCTCGGTCTGGGGCTTCAGCGCCGCGCGCACCGCGGCGATGCGCGCCTGCACGTCGTCGGGCAGCATGTGGCCGGCCGAGTCGGTGACGTAGATGCAGTTGGCGCCGTAGCCCTCCATCAGCAGCGCCTGTTTGACGAGGCCCGCGGGGCTGTTCATGTGCGCCATCATCAGGAAGCCGACCGTGTCCATCTCCAGCTTGCGCGCCAGCGTGATGTGCTGCTCGGCGACGTCGGCCTCGGTGCAATGCGTGGCCACACGGATGGTGTGCACACCCAGGCCGTGCGCCATGCGCAGGTGGTCGACGGTACCGATGCCCGGCAGCAGCAGCGCGCTGACCTTGCTGGTCTTCATCAGCGGGATCACCGTCGACAGGTACTCCTCGTCGCTGTGCGCCGGGAAGCCGTAGTTGACGGAAGCGCCGCCCAGCCCGTCGCCATGCGTGACCTCGATCAGCGGCATGCCGGCGGCGTCGAGCCCTTGCGCGATGGACTTCATCTGCGCCAGCGTCATCAGGTGGCGCTTGGGGTGCATGCCGTCGCGCAGCGTCATGTCATGCAGCGTGATGCGGCGGCCCTTCAGTGTGCTCATGGGTCTGCTCCGTTCGGTGTCGCGCGGACTCAGGCGGTGGCCTCGGCGGCCACCGGCTCGAGCTCGAGCCTGCCGGCCAGGATCTCCTCGGCGAACAGCTCGGCCGTGCGCGCAGCGGCGGCGGTCATGATGTCGAGGTTGCCTGCGTACCTGGGCAGGTAGTCGCCCAGGCCCTCGACCTCGAGGTAGATCGAGACGCGGTCGCCGTCGATCACCGGGCCGTTGACGAGGCGGTAGCCGGGCACATACGTCTGCACCTCGGCCAGCATCGCGTGCACCGAGGCCTCGATCTCGGCCGCCTTCGCCGCGCCGTCGACCAGGCAGTGCACGGTGTCGCGCATGATCAGCGGTGGCTCGGCCGGGTTGATGACGATGATCGCCTTGCCCTGCCTGGCGCCGCCGACCTGGGCCACCGCGCCGGCGGTGGTGCGGGTGAACTCGTCGATGTTCTTGCGCGTGCCGGGGCCGGCCGACTTGCTCGCGACGGTGGCGACGATCTCGGCGTAGCGCACCGGCTGCACGCGGCTGACGGCATAGACCATCGGGATCGTCGCCTGGCCGCCGCAAGTGACCATGTTGACGTTCATCGCGCGAAGCACGCCCCCAGGCTTGGCGCTGCGCGCCGCGCCACCCCCCGAGGGGGCTCTGCCGTCTTGGGAGCGGCCCGGCGACGGCAGGCCCACGAGCTCGCGCAGGTTGACCGGCGGCACGCAGTACGGGCCGATGGCCGCCGGCGTGAGGTCGATCATCATCGCGCCCTCGGCATTGACCTTGCGCGAGTTCTCGGCGTGCACATAGGCGCTGGTAGCGTCGAAGACGATCTGCACGCCGTCGGCCTTGATGTGCGGCACCAGTCCGTCGACGCCGTCGGCGCTGGTCTCGAGGCCCATCTCGCGGGCCTTCTTCAGGCCGTCGGAGTTCGGGTCGATGCCGACCATCCAGACCGGCTCCAGCACCGGGCTGCGTTGCAGCTTGGCCAGCAGGTCGGTGCCGATGTTGCCGGGGCCGATCAGGGCGCACTTCACTTTGTGCATGGTTCGTTCTCGATGTGAGGGCTATCGTGCCGCCCTCAGGTTTGCGGGGCGTGCTTGCCGGCGCGCCAGCCGGTGGCCGCCAGGTGGTCCTGAGCCTGGGCCAGGGGCTCGGGCTCGAGCGTGGTCGCCATCGAATCGTTCCACCGGTTGAAGAACCCGAACAGACCGACCACGCCGAGGATCTCGACGATCTGGTCCTCGTCGAAGTGCGTCGCCAGACGCTGGAACAAGCCATCGTCCACGTCGTTGGGCTGGCTCGCGGCCGCAAACGCGAAATCGATGGCGACCCGCTCGGCGTCGCTGTAGAGCGGGCTCGTGCGGTAATCGGGTAGCGCGGACAGCTTCTCGGGCGGCACTCCGTGGCGCATGGCGCTGGTGCCGGTGTGTGCGCGGCAGTACAGGCAGCCCGCGGCCATGCTCGCGGCATGGCCGATCAGCCGCTTCAGTCCGAGATCGACCTCGCCGCGCGGGTCGTAGACCCCACGCGACAGCGCGATCACGCCGCGCGCAAGCCACGGGCGCCGGGCCATCGTCAGCAGGCTGTTGGGCACGAAGCCGAGCGTACGCTCGAAGAACGCGAAGTCCTCGTCAAGATCGGCCACCGCGTCGCGCGACAAGGGGGACAGTCGTGCCATGCCGTCGATCTCCTCATGCGAAACGCACCGAGCAGCCACCGATGCCGCCGATGCTCACGCGCAGGCTGTCGCCGGCCTTGACCGGCACCATCGCGCCGAGCGCGCCCGACAACACCACTTCGCCGGCCTTCAGCGGAATGCCCAGCCGCCCGAGCGTGTTGGCCAGCCAGGCCATCGCTGTCAGCGGCGAGCCGAGCGTCGCCGCGCCGGCGCCGGTGACGACGACCTCGCCGTTCTTCTCGAGCACCATGCCGCAGGTCTGCAAATCGATGCGCCGGGCGTCGACGAGGCGGTCGCCGAGCACAAAGACGCCGCAACTCGCGTTGTCGGCGACCGTGTCCTGGATCCTGATCTTCCAGTCGCGGATGCGGCTGTCGACGATCTCGAAGCAGGCCATCACGCCTTCGGTGGCGGCCAGCACGTCGGCGGCGCTGACGCCCGGGCCGATCAGGTCGCGCCTCAGAAGGAACGCGATCTCGCCCTCGGCCTTGGGCTGGATCAGCGTCGCCGCCTCGATCGCCTCGCCCTCGTTGTAGACCATCGCGTCGGTCAGCATGCCGAAGTCGGGCTGGTCGACGCCGAGCATGGTCATCACCGCCCGGCTGGTGACGCCGATCTTCTTGCCGACGATCCGCTCGCCGGCCTCGACGCGGCGCGCGTTCAGGCGCTGCTGGATGCGGTAGGCGTCCTCGACCGTGATGTCCGGGTGGCGGCCGGTCAGCGGCGCCACCACCTGGCGGCCGGTCAGCGCGGCGTACAGCTCGTTGCCGAGCGAGGTGATGAGGTCGGTGTTCATCGTGCGGTGGTCTCGTGGGGGGCCAGGGGCAGGGGTTCGTCGGCACCGGCTTCGGCCAGGAAGCTGCCGAGCAGCTGCGCGAAGCGCGCCGCGTGCTCGATCTGCGTCCAGTGGCCGCATTGGCCGAAGACGTGCAGCTGCGCGCGCGGGATCCACTGCATCAGCGTCAGCGAGGTCGCGAGCGGGATCACCTGGTCCTCGCGCCCGTGGATCACCAGTGTCTGGTGCGGCAGCGCGCGGATCGCGGCCTCGGGGCTGCACATGGCGTCGACTGAAGCCTGGCGCGGGGCCGGGAACATGGCGCCGAAGGATTGCTGGAAGCCCGGCCGGATGCTGGCCTGGTAGCGCAGTTGCGCGAGCTCGTCGGTGACCAGCGCACGGCTGTACGCGAAGATGTCGAGCAGCCGGCGCATCGTCTCCAGCGACGGCGTGTAGCCCCACACCGCGTCCAGCCCCGGCGTGATCGTGAACGGCACGCCGACGCTGCCCATCAGCACCAGCCGCCGCACGCGCTCGGGGTGGCGCGTGGCCAGCGCCAGTGCCAGTGCGCCGCCGAAGCTGTTGCCGACCAGGTCGACCTTCGGCAGGTCGAGCGCGTCGAGCAGGTCCAGCGCCTGCCGGGCCCAGGTGTCCATCGCGTAGGTGATGCCCGCGGGCCGGTCGGTGAAGCCGAAACCGACCATGTCGGGCGCGATCACGCGGCGCTGCGCGGCCAGCGCCGGCAGCACCAGCCGCCAGTTGGCCCAGGCACTGACGCCGGGACCCGAGCCGTGGATGAACAGCACCGGATCGCCGGCGCCGTCGTCGAGGACGTTGGTCTCGAAGGCGCCGGTGCGCACGCGGCGGCCGAGCTCGGGGTTGGCAGGGGCGGGCGACGAAGCGGTGGTGCTCATGGTCATCGAGGCTGCGGTGGAAGCAACGATTGCCTCAGGCTTGGAGAAGCGCGTCCGAGGTTGCCAAAGCGCAGGCGCATGCCGATTTCGCTCATGCCATCGGCGCGCCGACCGGGCAGCAGGCGCGATCGCTTCCGGCCGCCTGCACCGGAGGGCAGGCGATGCTCCCGTACGAACAGAAGACACAGCAGTCGCCCGGCCGCGGCCGCAGTACGGCGCCGCAACCGGTGCATGCATGGAACCACTGGCACGCATCGGTGGGCATGGGCTCCGTCCGGGCCTGTCCGCACAGCGGGCAGGTGATCGTCGACTCGAGCGTCAGCGGCGCTTTCATGGCACAGTCTTCAAGGCTGGAGACCATCGAGGCAGATTCCGGTCGTCTCAGAGCTTGATCATCACGTTGCGCAGCTCGGTATAGAACTCGAGCGAGTGCACGCCGCCCTCGCGGCCGATGCCCGAAGCCTTGGCGCCGCCGAAAGCCGTGCGCAGGTCGCGCAGGAACCAGCTGTTGATCCAGCACAGCCCGACCTTGATCTCGCGGGCCATGCGGTGCGCGGTGGTCAGGTTCTGCGTCCACACCGTGGTGGCCAGGCCGTAGTCGGTGTCGTTGGCCAGCGCGATCGCCTCGTCGATGGTGTCGAAGGGGGCGATGTGGCAGCAGGGGCCGAAGATCTCCTCGCGGATCACGGTCGAGCTCTCCGGCAGGCCGGTCCAGATCGTCGGCTGCACCCAGTAGCCGTCGGCGGCGTCGCCGCTCAGTGCCGGCACGCCGCCGCCGGTGACCACCGTCGCGCCCTCGGCGCGCGCTCGCTCGTAGTACGACAGCACCTTGCGGCGGTGCTCGGCCGAGATCAGCGGACCGATGCCGACGCCGGGCTCGTGCGGCAAGCCCGGCCGCAGTCGTCCGGCGCTGGCCTTCAGTGCGGCGACGAAGCGCTCGAAGATCGGCCGCTGGACGTAGACGCGCTCGGTGCCCAGGCAGACCTGACCGCTGTTCTCGAACGCGCTGCGCGTGATGCCGGCCACCGCCTTGTCGAAGTCGGCGTCGGCAAGGACGATGCCGGCGTTCTTGCCGCCGAGCTCGAAGCTGACCGGGCGCACGCCTCTGGCGGCAGCGGCCATGATGGCTTCGCCGGTGCGCGTCTCGCCAGTGAAGGTGATGCCGTCGACGCCCGGGTGGCGCGTCAGGAGCTCGCCCGCCGAACTTGCGCCGAAGCCATGCACGACGTTGTAGACGCCCTTGGGCACGCCGACCTTGTTCATGACTTCGCCGAGCAGGGTGGCCGTCGCCGGGGTCTCTTCCGATGGCTTGACGACCACCGCATTGCCGCAGGCCAGCGCGGGGCCGACTTTCCAGGTCATCAACAGCAGCGGCAGGTTCCACGGGCAGACGACACCGACCACGCCCAGCGGCGTGCGCAGCGCGTAGGACAACGCCGTGCCGCCGTCGGGCGTGGCCATCTCGAAACTCTCGGTCGGCACGTTCTTGACGATGTCGGCGAAGACCTTGAAGTTCGCTGCGCCGCGCGGAATGTCGATGTGCGAGGCCAGCGACAGCGGCTTGCCGGTGTCGGCCACCTCGGCTTGCAGAAAGTCGTCGAAGCGGCGGCCGATCTCGTCGGCCACCGCGTACAGCAGCTCGACGCGCCTGACGGTACCCAGGCGGCCCCAGTCGCCGTCGAGGGCGGCGCGGGCAGCCTTGACGGCGGCATCGACCTCGGCCGCACCGGCCTCGTGCACCGCGCCGATCACGCGGCCGGTGGCGGGGTTGCGCTTGTCGAAGGTCTTGCCGGTGGCGACGTAGCGGCCGTCGATGAAGTTGAGGAACTCGTTCATGGCGTGGGTGCGGTGGGGCGGGAGGGGGTCGGGTCAGGCCAGGCCGAGCGCGGCCAGCCCGGCGGCGGCGCAGGCCTCGTCCTGCGCGGCCGAGCCGCCGGAGACGCCGATGCCACCGATGCGCTGGCCGGCCTCGACGATCGGCAGGCCCCCGCCGAACATGACCAGGCCGGGGCGCTGCGCCAGACCCAGGCGCAGCAGCTCGTCGTCGCCGACGACCGCGCCCCAGCGGCTGGTCGGGAAGCCGAAGCCGGCGGCGGTGCGCGCCTTGTCAATCGCGATGTCGACCGAATGCACGAACGCACCGGGCATGCGCAGAAAGCCCGCGAGCAGGCCCGAGGCGTCGGCCACCGCGACGTTGACGCGGATGCCGAGCTTGTCGGCGTGCGCGACCGCGGCCCGCAGCGCGGCTGCGGCCGCTGCGGCCGTGATCACGCGCTGCTCGACGCTGGCCAGGTCGGCGTTCATGCGCTGCAGCCCGGGCTTCAGGTGTAGACCTCGGTGAACGAGGGCACCAGCTCGCCGGTGTGATAGAAGATGCCCGAGCCGAGCTGGTCCTCGGTCCAGGTCGTCACCGGCCGGTCGCGCTGCGCGAGGTAGCCCAGGCCGGCGAAGGTCTCGTTGCGGTTGCCGCTGGGGTCGAAGAAGTAGATCGTGTAGCCGCGCGTGATGCCATGGCGCTGCGGGGTGACGTCCATCTTGACCTTGTTCTTGGCCATCACGTCGGCGGCCTTGAGCACGTCGTTCCAGTCGTCGAGGAAGAACGAGATGTGGTGCAGGCCCGCGCGCGGGCCGCCGACGAAGGCGATGTCGTGCGGGGTCGTCGTGCGGGTCAGCCAGGTGGCGGCCTGGATCGCGCCGCCCGGGCCGACCGTCACCTGCTCGGTGAGGAAGAAATCGAGCGCCTCGGTGACGAAGCGGGTGTTGTCGGCGACCTTGTTGACGCCGGTCTCCGGGTTGAGCTCGCACATCAGCAGGCAGTGGTCGAGCCAGTGCGCACCCGCGCCCTTGAGGTTGTCGGGCCAGGGTTCGGGGTTGGTCGTGCCGACTTCGGTGCCGACGTACTCCTTCATCGCGTACAGCCGCATCTCGTGGCCGCTGGGCAGCTCGAACCTGAGCATGCGGCCGGTCGACGGCAGCGCGCCCTCGGCCAGCATTTCGGTCCTGACGCCCCAGGCTTCGGCCTTGCGCCGGATTTCGTCGAGGTCGCTATCCTTCTCGACCTTGTAGGCGATGTGGTTCAGGCCGGCGCGGTCGGAGGGTGTGAGGATCAGCGAGTACTTGTCCCACTCGTCCCAGCACTTGAGGTAGACGTTGCCGTGCCTGTCCTCCATCGTGCGCTTCATGCCGAGCACGTTCTCGTAGTGCCGCAGCGCCGCGGCCATGTCCATCACGCGCAGGCTCGCATGCCCGATGCGCATCACTCCACTCATCGCAGTCTCCTTGGTCTCAGATCCCCGGGCGGGGGTCGTGCGGGGGGTTGAACACACGGTCCGCCGCGCCGGCGAACCCCTTCTGGAAAGGCTTCTCGAACTTGCCGACGACGGCCAGCCGCACCGGTGTGGCCGGCGCGACGCGGCAGGCCAGCGTGCAGCCTCGCGCTTCGTCCGCGGGGCTGACATGCGCGCGGCTGATCGGCCCCAGCCGCGTGACCGCACCTTCGAGGATGCGCACCTTGCACACGCCGCAGCCGCCACCGACACACCCCACCGGGATGCCCCGGCGGCCCAGGCGCAGCATGCCCTGCAGCAGGCTCTCGGTGGTCGCGCAGGGGTAGCTCTCGCCGGTCGGCTCGACCGACACGGTGACCTTGGGACGGTTGTCGAAGAACATGCCACGTTCCGGTTCAGATCCGCTTGAACAGCGGGCTGCGCGCGCCTGCGGCGTCGGCGGCACTGAGGAATCTCTCGGTGTAGATGTCGCGCTCGAACAGGCGTCCCTGCATCAGCACCGCGATGCAGGCCTCGACCATCGGTGGCGGGCCGCACAGGTAGGCCTTGTGCCCGGCGAAGTTCGCGGCACTGCCGCCGCTGCCGCCGAAGTGCGTCCGGGCCGCCTCATGGACGAAGCCGCGCGCGCCTTGCCAATCGCTCCCGGCGCCCGTGTCCGAGAGCGCCGGTACGTAGCGGAAGTGGGCATGCCGGGTGGCCAGCGCGCGGAACTCGGCGTCGTAGTACAGCTCGGCGCGCGTGCGCTGGCCGTAGACCAGCGTGATCGGCTCGGTGCTGCCGCCGTCGAGCAAGTCGAGGATCATCGAGCGCGGGCTCGACAGCCCCGAGCCGCCGGCCATGAAGATCATCGGCACGCGTGCCGACTTGCGCACGAAGAAGCGGCCGTAGGGGCCCGACACCTTGACCGTGTCCCCGACCTCGAGTTGCCCGTGCAGCCAGGTCGTCGCCGCGCCGCCAGGCACCAGGCGCACGTTGAGTTCGATGCAGCCACTGCGCTCGACCTCGGCCGGACTGTTGGCGATCGAGAAGGCGCGCCCGCCTTCCACACCCGGCACGTGCACCTGCACGTACTGCCCGGCCTGAAAGTGGATCGGCTGGTCGAGCCGCAGCCAGACGCCGCGGATGGTCGGCGTGAGCATCTCGGCACGCACGACGGTGGCGGAGAAGTCGCGCACCGGGATCACCTCGGCATCGGGCTCCTCGTCGATGTCGGCCTCGATCACCGCGTCGCCGCGCAGCGTCGCGCAGCAGGCCAGCGTCTTGCCTTCGTCGCGCTCGACGTCCATCAGCGCGAACGGGTTGGCCGACCCGTGGTCGACTTCGCCATCGAGGATCTGCACCTTGCAGGTGCCGCACAGGCCGTGGCCGCAGGCATGCGGGAGGTAGATGCCCTGGCGCAGCGCGGCGTCGAGCAGGGTCTGGCCGGTGGCGACCTCGATCGTCGCGCCCAGCGGTTCGATGGTCAGCGAGTACGTCATTTCGCGGCGGCGGGTCCCGGCCCTTGCCGGCAGGACCCGTGGCGGTCTTCGCGTCAGCTGAACGAACCCTTGATCCCGGTCAGTCCGGGGGATCGAAAGCGGATTGCGTCCTTGTGCTTGAGCCCGTTGTCGGCCAGCGATCTGGCCGGATCAGGCTTCCAGGGTTTGCCGGACTTGAACCACTCGACCTTGGCCCAATCGATCTTCGCGAAGTCGGGGTGGTAGCCGTAGATGCCCGGCAGCACCTGGGTGGCCAAGGCCCCGAACGGCATGTCGGGAGGCAGCGGCAGGCAGTATGGCGAGCAGAACAGCAGATGATCCTCCCAGCCGATGTAGAGCAGCGGCGCGGGAAACCTATCGCGCGTGTCCCTGGCGGGAAAGCTGTATTCCTTGACGGCAGCGACAGTCATGGTCGGACTCCTTGCGGTTGCAGCTCGGGCTCAGACACGGCCGCCGCGCCAGGCGGCGAAGTTCTTCTGGTCCTCCGACCCCTCGAAGTCGAAGTTGTCGCGGCCGACGTTCATCTCGTAGTACTCGAGCACCGCCAGCAGCGGGTCGAAGCCGTCCTTGGTCGGGTCGGTGCCGGGCTTGAAGCAATTGCCCTGGTAGATCTGGTGCACCGGCAGCCAGCTCTGCACGAACTTCTCGGGCTCGTCGTCGAAGATCTCCTTGCAGTGGTCGCTGCAGAAGTGGTACTTGTCGCCGTCGTGGTCGCTTTCGCGGTAGCAGATCTTGGTCGGGTCACCCGGCTCGGTGAAGAACATCGGGATCTGGCAGGTCGTGCACAGCATCGGCAGCGTCTTGCTGTAGTAGCGGTTGCCGGCGGCATGCTGCTCGCGGAAGTACTCGATGCGCGGACGGTGGTACTTGTCGAAGCTGTCCGGGTACTTCTGCGACAGCCAGGCCAGTTCGTCGTCGGTCGGCGTCCAGGTGTGGAACGGCGCGGCGGCGTTGAAGTTGTAGAACACGTTCCACGCCTGGTGGCTGATGTGATCCTTGCCCTCGCAGGCGTCCTTCCAGCCCTTGGGCTCGCGGATGCCGTAGCGTGCGAGGTCCTTGAACAGGGCGCCGCCGTTGCCCTCGGCGTACATCTCCCAGGCTTCCTTCCAGCTCATCACGCGCCTGGGCAGCATGTAGTCCTGCATCATCGCGACCAGCGTCAGCAGCCGGTAGCCGCGCCAGAACCACTTGTCCATCCAGCGCTGGACGATCGGCACGTTGGCCGGGTCCTGCTCGAGCATGAACTTGATGCACTCGATGCCCAGCGTCATGTGCCGGCTCTCGTCGCTCTGCGCGCTGAAGCCGAAGGTCACCGTGGCCATGTCGCCGTTGTGCGCCGCACCGCTCATGAACGGCACGAACAGCAGGTTGGTCAGCACATACTCGAACGAGAAGCTGACCGAGGTCAGGAACTCGAACGGCCCGGCGGTCATCGCGTCTTCGAAGAACGACTTCGGCACCGACAGGTACCAGACGCGATCGAACCAGTGGTTCGACTTGTGGATGCCGTTGAAGTACTTGTTGTACTGGCTGATCGTGTGCGCCTGCGTCTGGTAGTGGCGCAATTCGTCGATGCTCTGCATCTGGCAGGCCACGCGTGCACCTTCGCCGCGGAAGGCGCGGCCGGCGTGCGCGAAGCCGCGGTGCGCGCAGTACTCGAGCGGCGACACGCCCTGAACGAACAGCTTCAACGCGTTGATGTAGCGCGCATCGCTGATCCCGAGCTGGCCGTTGTTCTGCGCGAAGGCGTCGATCACGGCGTAGAGCTTGCGCTCCTTCTCGCCCTGGTACTTCCAGTAGGCGTCCATCGTCAGCCGGAACGGGTCTTCCCACTTGTCCCAGTCATGGATCTTGATACCCTCGTAGGTGTCGTACGGGTAGACCTTGTCCATCGGCTGGTAGGTGGTCTGCCAGCCCAGGCCGCGGGTCATCGCGGCGTAGCGGTCCTTCAGGCCCAGCTTTTTCTTCAGCACACGGGTGTCCATGGGGCTTGTCTCCTGTTTCAGTGCTTCCAGCTCAGGGTGAGCTGGTCGTCGTCTTCGTCGATGTGGCCCGACAGCGTGACCAGGTTGACGTGGATGCGCTGCAGGTCGAACGGGCGGCCGGTTTGCGCCTCGATCGATTCGCGGCGGATCGTCAAGCTGTCCGGCGCGTCGATCTTGACCATGCCGGGCGAGTGCACGGCCTGGGCCTTGGGGTTGTCGCCGAGAATCGCGTCGACGATCGGACGCGAGTCCTCGTTGGCCTGGAAGGCGATGAAGACGTTGGACATGGGGGCTCCTGCAAGGGGTCGGTCGTTCGGGCTTCAGGCCAGGCTGGCCTTCTTGGCACGCTCGTCCAGCGTCGCTCGGGCGTCGGCCAGCGCGGTCTGGCCGCCAGCGCCCAGGGCCAGCTCGGCCACGGGGGCCAGCGCGGCCTGCGCGCGGTCGGCCCAGGCCCTGGCCCAGCCGGCGATCAGGCTGCGGTTGGCGTCGGACTCGGCGGCGGCGGTCTTGACGACGGCGTCGACCCACTTGGCGCTCTCGTCGTGCCACTCGGGCATGAACGCGGTCAGCATCGCCACCGCGGTGCCGCCCTGCATTGCCAGGTGGTCGTCGACGAAGCGGTCGTAGACGAGCGGGTAGAGCTGGCCGTCGAGCGCGAGGTTCTGGGCGACGAACAGCTCGAACGGATCCTTCAGCACCAGCGTGTCTTCGACATAGCGGCGCAGCACCTGCCAGCGCGCATCGTGCAGCCAGGCGTTGCGGCCGGCCTCGAGCACCCCCGGCTCGTCGAGCGCCAGACCCAGTCGCGTCAGGTACTGCGCCGCGCCGAGGTGGTCCATCGCGTGGAACATCGCCGGCGCGGTGAAGGCGGTGCCGTAGCCGTAGGCGGCGATCTGGCAGTTGTTCATGTTGCCGCCCCAGGCCGCGTGGCGCAGCGGCATCAGCACGTCACAGGCCTTGGCGCGCACCGCGTCGGGCAGCTTGGCGACGAGGCCGCGCTGGTCGACGAACTGGTAGTTGGACTCCATCGCGTCCTGCTGGCGCGCGCGCGTCGTCGTCCAGCTTGCGTAATAGAACTGACGCGGGTCGCGCAGCACGTACCAGTCGGCGAGGACAACAGCGCTGCGCGCCGGGTCGAACAGCTCGTGGTCGGGGTCCCAGGTCGGTCGGTAGTGGAAGTTCACCGCGGGCTGCGCGCCCATCGTCGCTTCCTCGTAGCGGCTGGGGTACTTGTCGGCGCCGATGTACTTGGCGACATGCGCGAACGTGTGGCGCAGGGGCTCGATCTCGCGCGCCTTCAGGTCGATCGTCATTCGTCGGTCTCCTTGGGTTCTGGTTCGGGGGCGGCGGCCGCGGCCCGCGATGCGAGCCGGATCACTTGGTTGCGCGCGCAGAATTCGTCGAACGCCGCGCACGGCAGCATCAGCTCGACCGAAAGCTCGGGCCAGCCGATCGAGAAGTCGAACGCGACGAGGCCGTCGGCACGCTCCTCGGTGACGCGGACGTAGCGACGCGAGCTGTCGCACACCAGCGGCTCGAGTGGGGTGGGGGCCACCGCGTACGGAGCGTGGTGTCGCGACATGCCCCCGACGCATGCATCCGCCGTGCCAGATGGCGGCAAGTTTGGGATGAATCTCGATAAATACCGGGGAAACCACTAGACCAGACCGCCGGGTCGGCTGTCTCGGGCGCCCGCGGCCGCGGGCTGCAGGCGGTTCGCCGTCCGTGCGGGCGTGTATTCCGCGCCGCAGCATGACGGTTTGATCGACGGTCGACGGAGGTGTTTGATCAATTCATCACCTGCCCCCGCCGAGCGACCCGCCATGGCCGACAGGCCCGGTGGACTCGGCTTGACTTGTTATCGATAATTGAATGATGGCCTCTCTAGCGCTGCCACCGTTGCCCTCCGACGCCGACCTGCGCCGTCTGGTGCACTTCTCGGCCGGTGACGGGCGCATCTGGCTGGCCGGTCAGCGCATGCTGCTGGTCCACGCGGCGGCCTTCGGCGCGCTGCGGCGCGAGCTGATGTTGACGCTGGGGCGCGACGCGACGCGCCGGCTGCTGCTGCGTGCCGGATACGCCGCCGGCGAGCGCGACGCTGCGCTGGCGCGCCAGGTGCGCGGCGGTGCGGCGCTGTTCGAGATGTTTGCGGTCGGCCCGCAGTTGCACATGCTCGAAGGCGCGGTGCAGGTCACGCCGCAGCACTTCGAGGCCGATCCGTCCACCGGGCACTATCTGGGCGTCTATCGCTGGGACCACAGCTGGGAGGTCGAGACCCATCTGCGTGATTTCGGCCCGCAGTCCGAGCCGGTGTGCTGGATGCTGCTGGGCTATGCGTCGGGCTACACCAGTGCGTTCTTCGGCCAGCCGATCCTGTACAAGGAGACGGCGTGCACCGCCTGCGGCGCGCCGCACTGCCTGATCGAGGGCCGTCCGTTGGCGAACTGGCCCGACGCAGACGCGATGGCGCGCGACTACGCCGCCGACTCGATGCTGGTCAAGCTCGAGGACCTGGCGCAGCAGGTGCAGACCTTGCGCGAGACCCTCGAGCCGGCCGACGAGGCCGGGCGGCTGATCGGAAGGTCGCGCGCCTTCCTCGACGCCGTCCAACTGCTGCGCAAGGCCGCCGCGACCCAGGTCACCGTGTTGCTGACCGGCGAGACCGGCGTCGGCAAGGAGCGCTTCGCGCGCGCATTGCACGCGATGAGCGCGCGCGCGCAAGGCCCCTTCGTCGCCGTCAACTGCGCCGCGCTGCCCGGCGAGCTGATCGAGAGCGAGTTGTTCGGCGCCGAGAAGGGCGCCTACACCGGGGCCGCAACGGCGCGCCCGGGGCGATTCGAGCGCGCCGACGGCGGCACGCTGATGCTCGACGAGCTCGGCGAACTGCCGCTGCCGGCGCAAGCCAAGCTGCTGCGCGTGCTGCAGACCGGCGAGGTCGAGCGCCTGGGCGCGACGAGTGCGCGCAAGGTCGACGTGCGCGTCGTCGCCGCAACCAACGTCGACCTCGATGCGGCGGTCGCGGCCGGGCGGTTCCGGCGTGACCTGATATACCGGCTCAACGTCTACCCGATCCGCATTCCGCCGCTGCGCGAGCGCGCCGACGACATCGAGCCGCTGGCCCACCACCTGCTGCAGCGGTTCGTTGCATTGCATGGCAAGCGCACGGCCGGCTTCAGCGACCGCGCGCTCGACGCAATGCGCCAGTACCCCTGGCCCGGCAACGTGCGCGAACTGGAAAACCTGATCGAGCGCGGCGTGATCCTCGCCAACCCTGGCGTGGCGATCGATGTCGAGCAGTTGTTTCCGACGCTGCACGCCACGCCGCCGCTGACCGTCAGCGTCCAGGGCGTGCTCGAGAAGCGTCTGTGCAGCGATGCCGCCGCGCTGTACGACGAGGTGCTGCGCCGCGGCCTGGGCCTGGAAGCGCTGGAGGACGTGATGATCGAGGAGGCGGTGACGCGCGCGGGTGGCAACCTGGCGGGGGCGGCGCGCGCGCTGGGCCTGACGCGGCCACAACTGAGCTACCGGCTTGGCAGGCTGCGCGAGCGCGCCCGGCGTTGACGCTGCGCCCGAAGATGGCCAAGCGAGCCCTGTTGAGCCTGATCGGCACCGCAGCCGGCGCCGAGGTCGCCGACGACGACGACGCCGGTGCTCGCACGCTGATCGAGCGTGCCTACGCGCGCTTGCGCGGCGACATCGTCGAGGGCCGGCTGGCGCCCGGCGAGAAGCTGCGCGTCGAGCACCTCAAGGACCGCTACGGCGTGGGCGCCGGCACGCTGCGCGAGGCGATCACGCGGCTGGTCAGCGATGCCCTGGTGATCGCCGAGGGCCAGCGCGGGTTCCGCGTCGCGCCGATCACCGTCGAGGATCTGCAGGATCTCACGCAATTGCGCCTGCACCTCGAGATCGATGCGCTGCGCCGTTCGGTCCGCCGGGGTGACGAGGCCTGGCGCGCTGCGCTGCGCGACGCCTACGAGTGCCTCAGCGCGTTCGAGCAGCCGATCCATCCGCAGCACCGCCGGCGCTGGGAGCGGCTCAATACCCGCTTTCACGAGGCGCTCATCGCCGCGCATCCCTCGGCATGGACGCAGAGGGTGCTGCGCCAACTCGCGCGCCACGGCGAACGCTACCGGCGCTACGCGATGACCGTGCCGGGCAGCGGGCGCGACGTGCACGCCGAGCACACGCAGATCTACGAGGCGGCCATGGCCGGCGAGGAACTGCGCGCGGCGCTGGCGCTCGAGGCCCATATCCGCGCCACGCCTGACTTGCTGGTGCGGGCGCACCTGTCGGGCATCGAGTGGGACCGCCCGGCGGCCCCGGCCCCCGGCTTGGCCGCGCGGCCCGGATCCGGCCGTTGAGCGCGCCCCGGGCCGCCCGCGGCGGCCCGGGCGCGATGCCGCGCCGCGGCCGGGCTGGCGCGGCATTCGCGCACCCGGCCTTCGAGCCCCGCGGCTTCAGGCTGTGGCGTCAAACCAGTTTTCCGACAGCAGCCCCGGCACCCGCTCGAATTCATCCCGATTGATGGTGACCAGGGTGAGCCCCTCGCTGCGGGCATGCGCTGCGATGTGCAGATCGTCGACACCGATCGGCCGGCCGGCCCTGTCGAGCGCGGCGCGAATGGCGCCGTCGTGCGGGGAGGCCTTGGCGGAGCAGGGCAGCACCTCGAGCAGGCTGGCGAACTCCTCTACGACCGCCAGGTTCTGCGCGACTTTGGCGCTCTTCTCGGCGCCGTGAAAGAGCTCGCTCAGGGTGATGGCGGAAATCGCCGTGCGGCCGGCGTTCTCGTTGAAGACACCCATCACCTCGACGAGCTCCACGTCATCCGGCATGCGCCGGGCGCAGGCTCCGCACCCCGCCCCCGGCCTCAGAACGGCATGTCCTGGCGCGCCGCGCGCCAGCGCCGGCGCAGCAGGGCCTTGGCGGCGACCGGCTCGTCGAGCTGCGCCAGGTCGGCCTGCGCCGCGGCGAGGCTGGCGCGGCATTGGCGCACCAGCCCTTCGAGCACCGCGCCGAGCCGCTCGTGGCGTAGCGGCGGGTACGGGTCGAGGCCGAAGTCCATGCACAGGGCGATGCGCCGCCCGTCGATCTCGGCCTGGATCTCGCCGAGCTGCTCGCCGAGCAGGCGGTTGTACTGGCGCGCGCGTGCCGCCGTCGTGCGCGCCATGTGCTCGGCGTCGACCTGCTCGATCTCGAGCTGCAGCGACAGCAGCGCAAGCAGGTCGCGCGCCTCGTAGGCCTGGTTGACGCGCGGCATCAGCGCGTCGCGGCGCGCGCGGTCGGCGTCGTCGCTGGCGCGGTCGGGGTGCAGCGCCGCGGCGAGCTTGCGGTAGACCTCGCGCAGCGACTGCGAGGCCTCGGCCCGCTCGCGCTCCTGCCGGCGCTGCGCGGCGCTCGGCTTGCGCGCGGGTTCGCGACCGGCGTCCTCGGGCTGCGCTTGGGCGCGGCGCTCGAGCATCGCGCGCATCAGCGCGTCTTCGTCCTCGAAGGCCTCGTCGCCCAGGTCCAGGCCGGTCATGGCCTCGGTCAGCGCCTTCATCGCCGCCATCGCCTCGCGGTTCTCGGTGTCGATGTCGTGGCCGGCGTGGCGCTCGAACAGCGCGCGCATCTCGGCGACCTGGGCCTCGTCGTCGACATGCTCGATCAGGTCGGCGGCCAGGTCGCACAACGTCTCCCCGATCTGCTGGCGGTCGCTGCGCGTCCACTTCGCGCGGCGCTCGCCGAGCAGCGCGTCGAGGCGACGGACCAGCCGCACCTGGCACTGCTGCAGCTCGGCCTGCAAGGGCTCGACGCGCCGGGCATGCGCGGCGGCGAACAGCCGCCCCTGTTCGTCCCAGGCCTGCAATTCGGCGCGTGCCTTGTCGAGGCGGGCCAGCAACTGGTTGAAGCGGCGCTGTTCGGCGCTCAGCGGTGGGGCGCCGGCGGCGCTGCGGATGAGGTGGCGCTGGGTCGTCATGGCGGTCGGTGGCGGCGCGTGGCGGCGCGGCGCTGGTGCATCAGAAGCCTTCCTCGACCAGCTCGGCCGCGCGCAGCACGGCGCGCGCCTTGGCCTCGGTCTCCTGCCATTCGAGCGCGGGCACCGAGTCGGCGACGACGCCGGCGCCGGCCTGCACGTACAGCGTCTGGTCCTTGACGATGCCGGTGCGGATCGCGATCGCGACGTCCATGTCGCCGGCGTAGCTGAGGTAGCCCACCGCGCCGCCGTAGATGCCGCGCTCGACCGGTTCGAGCTCGTCGATGATCTCCATCGCGCGGATCTTGGGCGCGCCGCTGAGCGTGCCGGCGGGGAAGACCGCGCGCAGCACGTCGAGCGCCGACAGCCCGGGGCGCAGCCGCCCCTCGACGTTGCTGACGATGTGCATGACATGCGAATAGCGCTCGACGCCGAAGGCCTCGGTGACGCGGACGCTGCCGGTCTCGGCGATGCGGCCGACGTCGTTGCGCGCGAGGTCGATCAGCATCAGGTGCTCGGCGCGCTCCTTGGGGTCGGCCAGCAGCTCGGCCTCGAGCGCGCGGTCACGCTCGGGCGTCGCGCCGCGCGGGCGCGTGCCGGCGATCGGGCGCACCGTCACGCGGTGGCCGCCGTCGGCGTCCTGCTCGTCGCGCACGAGGATTTCGGGGCTGGCGCCGACGATCTGGAAGCCGCCCATGTCGTAGTAGTACATGTACGGGCTCGGGTTGAGCGAGCGCAGCGCGCGGTACAGCGACAGCGGGCTGGCCGTGTAGCGCTTCCTCAGCCGCTGGCCGAGCACGACCTGCATGCAGTCGCCCGCGGCGATGTAGGCCTTGGCGCGCTCGACCGCGCGCATGAAGTCGGCCTGGTCGAACTCGCGCTCGACGGCGTAGGCCGCGCCGCGCTGCACCTGCGGCGCGCTGACCGAGTAGCGCAGCCGCTCGCCGAGTTCGCCCAGCCGCCGCCGGCCGGCGTGGTAGGCCTCGGGCTGGCGCGGGTCGGCCCAGACGATCAGGTACAGCCGCCCCGAGAGGTTGTCGATGACGGCCAGCTCCTCGGTGTGCAGCAGCAGGATGTCGGGCGTGCCGATGCCGCCGCTCTTGCGCGCAGCGGCCAGCCGGTGCTCGATCAGGCGGATCGTCTCGTAGCCGAAGTAGCCGGCCAGCCCGCCGCAGAAGCGCGGCAGGCCCGGGCGCAGCGCCGGCCTGAAGCGCGCGCGGTACGCGGCGACGAAGTCCAGCGGGTTGCCCTCGTGCGTCTCGACGACGACACCGTCGGTGACGAGCTCGCTGCGCTGCCCGCTTGCGCGCAGCAGCGTGCGCGCCGGCAGGCCGATGAACGAGTAGCGGCCGAAGCGCTCGCCGCCGACGACCGACTCGAGCAGGAAGCTGTGCGCGCTGCCGCCGGCGAGCTTGAGGTAGAGCGACAGCGGCGTTTCCAGGTCGGCGAAGGCCTCGGCGATCAGCGCGATGCGGTTGTGGCCCTGCGCGGCGAGGCTGCGGAATTCGAGTTCGGTGATCATCGTGCGGTCCCTGCTGCGCCAGCGGTCGTGGCGGCCGGCAATGGCTTCAGCGCGCGGGCGCGGCCAGCGCGCTGCGCATCGCGTCGATCACCGCGCGGTAGTCGCGCTGGCCGAAGATCGCGCTGCCGGCGACGAAGGTGTCGGCGCCGGCATCGGCCACACGGCGGATGTTGTCGGCCTTGATGCCGCCGTCGACCTCGAGCCGGATGTCGCGCCCGCTGGCCTCGATCAGGCGGCGCACGCGCTCGGTCTTGCGCAGCGCCGAGTCGATGAAGGCCTGCCCGCCAAAGCCCGGGTTGACGCTCATGATCAGCACCAGGTCGACCTTGTCGAGGGTCCACTCGAGCATGTCGAGCGGCGCGGCCGGGTTGAACACCAGGCCGGCCTGGCAGCCCTGGCTGCCGATGAGCTGCAGCGTGCGGTCGACATGCGTGCTGGCGTCGGGGTGAAAGCTGATCAGGTCGGCGCCGGCCTCGGCAAAGGCCAGCGCCAGCGCATCGACGGGCTGCACCATCAGGTGCACGTCCAGCGGCACCGCGCTGCCGTCGGCGCGTACGCAGTGCGGCTTCAAGGCCCGCGCGACCAGCGGCCCGATCGTCAGGTTCGGCACGTAATGGTTGTCCATCACGTCGAAGTGGATCCAGTCGGCGCCGGCGGCGATCACTGCGCGCACCTCCTCGCCGAGGCGGGCGAAGTCGGCACTGAGGATGGAAGGAGCAATCCGGTACATGGAGCCACGGGCCTGCGGGTTGACGATCGCCGTAGCCTACCCGGCCACGCGCGCCCGACAAAGCAAGAACTGCTTCGTCACTGGCTAAGCGATCGTTGAGGCCGTCGCGAACGGCCGCAGCCCACAGGCGTCGGCCGGCCAGCGCGTCAGCGCGCCAGGCTGGCACGCTCCAGTTCGAGGTAGATCGACCGCGCGTTGAGCCGATGCGCGGGCAGGAACGCCGGCAGCCCTGACCAGCGCGACCAGTCGGCACGCTCGTAGGCCTCGTCGAAATCGACCATGCCATCGACCGCGCGGCCCATGACCTCGCGGACATGGCGCAGGTAGTCGCGAGTCAGCGCGAGGTCCTCGACGATGCGCGCCGAGGGCTCGCCGTGACCTGGCACGGCCATGCGTGGTCGCAAGGCCACGATGCGGTCGAGCACCTCGAGCCAACGCCGCGTATCGGCACCGACGACGAACGGGATGCGGCCGGTGAAGTAGACGTCACCGGCGAACAGCACGCCGTCGCCCTCGACCTCGAGCATCACGTCGTGGGGCGAGTGCGCGCCGCCGACGTCGATGACCCTGAAGCGCTGACCGCCCAGCGTGAAGGCCACCTCGCCGGACTCGCCGAAGGCGAGCCAGCGATCGGCATCGCCGGGCTGAGTGCTCTCGTCAACCCAGGGGAAGAGGTCGCGGCGCCGCTGCTCGAGCCGTGCTCGCGCCTCGTCGCTGCCGGTCACGCCGCGCGCGGCCTCGTGCGCCCAGACCTGGGCGCCGGCGGCCCTGAAGGCCTGCATGCCGTAGTAGTGGTCGGCATGGTAGTGACTGAGGACCAGCAGCCGGACCGGCTGCGGTGTGATGCGGCCGATGGCGTCGATCAAGGCCCGCCCCAACACCGGCGTGCCCAGCGCGTCGAAGACCACGACGCCCTCGCGCGTGACAACGAAGCCGGCGTTGGAATTGAAGCCGCGGTTGGCCGCACTGGCCATGCCCGCCTCGCCAATCACGACCCAGGTGTGCGGCCCGACCTGCCGTGGCTGCAGCACGACCTCGGCCGCGGCGACGAAGGCCGGTGCGGCGACCATGGCCAAGACCGCCGCAGCGAACAACCGCCAGCGACGCAGCCGCGCCGGCCGCCCGCCATCGGCGTCGGTCACACCTGCATCCCACGCCGGCAGTGCCTTACCCACGGGTCACCGCGAGGCGCAGGCGGGCAGCAGCCAGCGCGTCGTCGAGATAGCCGCCGTAGAAGTGCTCGCTGAAGCCGACCAGCCGCGGCGCCAGCTCTTCGCCCCCAGGGCCGAGAAACAGCACGGTGGGCGCCGTCGTCACGCCCCAGCCCTGCGCCAGCGCAGATTCGCGCAGCGTCTGTCCGCCCGGCGAGCGCAGCGGGCGATCGCCGCGCATGTCGAGCTGGACGACGACGAGCTCGCCGGCCGCGCGCATCGGAGCCAGATAGTGCCGACGCACGATGTCGCAGAAGCCGCAGCCTGCCAACGTGATCATCAGCACCAGCGGCTGCCCGCGCCGCACCGCGGCGCGGATCTGCGCCGGCAGGTCGGCCGCGGCGGGAAGGTGGGAGGGCGCCATACTCAAAGCGACATGCCGACGTTGCGCTCCATGCCGATGATGCGCGGGGTGTTGACGCGCAGGCGGGGGACAACCCTTTTGTCGCGCAGCCAGGTCGCGACGTCGTCCCAGACCATGCGCCCCCCGGTGGTCGCGCGCGCGTCCTCGGCCACTGGCGCCCAGCCGGCGACGGTGTAGCGCCGGCCGGCCTCGATCGGGCGGCCGTCGAGCCGCATGTCGGAGATGCGCCGACCCATCGGCCTGGTCGGCTCGATGGTGTAGGTCATGCCGCCCACGCGCACCATGTCGCCGCCCTGCTGCAGATAGGGGTCGGGGTTGAACAGGTTGTCGGCGACGTCCTCCATCACGGTCTTGATCATCTCGCCGCTCATCTCGGTCAGCGTCGAGAACGAGTACGTGGTGGCGGTCTGGTCGAGCAGGTGCTCCATCAGGATGTCGCTGTCGGGCAGCAGCGTGGTGCCCCAGCGGAAACCCGGCGAGAACGCGATCTGCGCGCCGCGTACCGCCATCAGCGCATCGACGATCAACTGGTCGAAGCTGCCGTTGAAGTTGCCGCGGCGAAACAGCAGGCCTTCGGTGCGGGCCAGCCGCTCGCCGAGCCTGGCCTCGTAAGGCGCGCGGATGCGGCCGATCAGCGCGCTCATCTCGGGGTCGGCCGGCAGCAGGTTGGCAAATACCGGCAGCAGCCGGTACTGGTGGCCCTGGATGCGCCCGCCCCGCACGTCGAAGTCGAGGACCGCCAGGAACTTGCCGTTCGATCCGGCATTGGTGACCAGCGTCCTGCCGCCCGGGTTGTCGACGACGACCGGCACCGGCATGCCGTCGTGCGTATGGCCGCCGAGGATGGCGTCGATGCCGCGCACCCGCGAGGCCATCTTGATGTCGACGTCCATGCCGTTGTGGCTGAGCACGACGACGACCCGCGCGCCGCGCCCGCGGGCCTGGTCGACGACCTGCTGCATGTGCTCTTCCTGGATGCCGAAGGTCCAGTCGGGCACCTTGTGGCGCGGATTGGCGATCGGTGTGTACGGGAAGGCCTGCCCGATCACCGCCACCGACACGCCATTCATCTCGCGCAGCGTGAACGGCGCGAAGACCTGGTCGCCGAAGTCGGTGGTCTTGATGTTCTGCGCGACGAAGTCGACCCGCCCCTTGAAGTCGCGCTCGACGATCTGCCGGACGCGCTCGGCGCCCAGCGTCATCTCCCAGTGCGGGGTCATCACGTTCACGCCCAGCGCCAGGCAGGCGTCGACCATGTCCTGGCCGTTGGTCCACAGCGCCGTGCCCGAGCCCTGCCAGGTGTCACCGCCGTCGCACAGCAACGCGCCGGGGCGCGTGGCCCGCAACTGCCTGACCAGCGTCGCCAAGTGCGCGAAGCCCCCGACGCGGCCATAGGTGCGCGCGGCCTGCGCGAAGTCCAGGTAGGTGAAGGCATGTGCCTCGATCGTGCCGGGGCGGATGCCGACCGCGCGCAGCAGGTGCTCGCCGACCAGGTGCGGCAGCCGACCGTCGGCCTCGCCGACCCCGAGGTTGAGGTTGGGCTCGCGAAAGAAGACCGGCAGCAACTGCGCGTGGCAGTCGGTGAAGTGCATGAAATGCACGTTGCCGTAGCGCGGCAGCTCGTAGAGCCGCTGCGCGGCCGCGGGGCTGGCCGCCAGCGCCTCGGGGGCATCGATCGCCATGCCGGCGGCCGATGCGGCGGCCAGCACGCCGACGAACTCTCGTCGAGTCAGGGACATGTTCATTCCTTGCGTACTCAATCAATAGTCGATGTTTAACCCAGAACCGACTGGCGCGACCGACACGACCGGCGCACGCTCTCTACTGCGGCTGGTTGACCGGCGAGGCAGGATCCAGAAGCAGCGCCATGACGTGACGGATCTGCTCTTCGTTCAGGATCGCCTTGTGCCCGAAGCGCGGCATGTTCGCGCAGGCGTTGTAAGCCCTCGAGTTCCAGATCCGGCCCCAGGTATAGCGAACCATGGCTTCGGCGGCCGGCGAGTTCGGGTCGGTGACACCCCGGATCCTGCCGTAGTTCCAGAGGCTGGGGCCCAGAGTGCCGAACGAGGTCTCGCGCCTGTCGATCTGGTGGCAGTTGTAGCAGTTTCCGCCGTTGACGGTGCGCGCGTCGTCGGTCCAGGTCATGCCACGCCCGCTCTGAGCGATGACCTCGCCCTGCCGCCAGTCGCCGAGGAAGCGGCCGTCGCTGGGCCAGCGTATGGTCGCCATGTTCGCTTCCTCGACGCGCTTGCGCGCAGCCTCATGCGCCGGGCCGTCCCAGGCGGCGGGGTCCGTGCACAGGCGCTGAACCTCGTCTTGCCTGATGCGGTCGATGGTGGCGATTCCCCGGCCCTGGAAATCGGTCAGCAGCAACTGCTGAAACCGCGCCTGAACGTCTTGCGCGTCAGGGCGGTAAGCATCCGTGGCACAGCCAGCCAGGGCGATGGCGACGGCCGGGAGAATGATCATCTTCCTGTTCATCTCGACCCCTGTCAGCGCTTGATGCCCGGGGTGGCGATGGTCGCCCCGTTCGACTGCACCGCCATGAAGTAGGACAGCGCGATCATCAGGTCCGAGCCGTAGACCGGCTGCGGGAACCGCATCTGGCGAAAGCAATCGTCAAGCCGGTGCTGCATGGACCACATCTGCGAGTTGCTGACCCGGTAAGCGGGCCAGGAGGTCCACCCCAGAGCAGCACCGGCGGGCGTGGTGATGTTGGGCAAGTCCTGCATGCGGATGCGCTTGCCGTCGACCGAATGGCAGGCGGCACAGGAGAAGTCAAAGGTGCCAGCCTGGAAAAAGAACATCTGGCGGCCCAGCGCCAGCGCCTCGTGTTCCCTGGTATGACGGGGCACGATGTTGACTCTCGCCCCCCGGGACTGACCCGACAGCCAGGTGACCATGGCGACCACCTCGGCGCGCTTGCCCTGACCCCAGTGGCCATCGATCACCTGCCTGGGGTCGATACCCTGAATCTGCTGCATGCACGTGAGGATGCGCGATTCGGCGTCCTGTACCCGCCCAGTGTCCGGAAAGTAGCGCGGCAGCTGCGCCAGAGCGCCCTTGACCACCCCTGGGCCGAGCCCAAGATCACAGCGCTCCAGAGACGCATTGCGAGGACCAGCGGGTGTTCGCCAAAGCTCCTCGCCGCGCATCTCGTAGAGCTCGGCCGGATTTCCATCGGCGATCATCTCGCGGTAGCGCTCGATCTCGGCGGCCGTCGTCCCCTGAGCCACCGCGAGGCCGGCGCCGATGGCGACGCCAGTTGCCAATACCGCCACTCCCAGCAGTGTCTTCACGCTCACCTCCGCATATAGTTGTTTGATTGGACTGCGACACAAGGACCTGCGCCATCGGGGCCGACCCTAGACCCAGGTCAAATCGCGCGCAGTTGCGCAGCATCCGTCGCGCCACGCACGAGGCGGCGCCGCACCGCCCTCCCCGCAGCCCTACTCGACCTTCAGGTAGGCAAAGCCCTCGCGCTGAAGCTCGGCAATCCGCACGACACCGGATCGCACCAGCCTGACGACGGGGTAGAGCCGGTCCTCGGCCAGACGGATCTCGCTGCGCGTGATGTCACAGAGCTCGAGCTTGACTTGGTGCACGCTGACCAAGCTCAGCAGCCGGCCGCGGAGCTCGGCAAATCGCTCGGCCTGCGCGGCCTCGCGCGCAAACGGGGTGCCCGTCAGCGGATCGTCGGTGAGGAAGCGAATGCCGTGCGAATTGAAGACGATGCGCACATCAGCATCGACCAGGTCGTTCTGGTACGTCACCATCATGTGGTTGATGCTGGTCAGCATCGCACTGAAGCGGCGCGGATCTGCAAAATCGGCGTGATAGACCACCCTGACCTCGGCCGAACGCGCCGGCTGTGCCGCCAGCGAGGCCCACGAGGCGGTCATGAGCAAAAGCGCGATGCCCAGCCATCGCAGCACCCCCAGAGCCCGGTCGAGCCCTAGCCGGCCCTGACCGTGCCTCGGAATGCAGACAGCCTCATCGCATGCTCCTGCTGGTCTGGCCTCGTGGATGACAGGCCAACAAGCGACGCGCATCGAAGTCTCCTCGGTGGGCTGGGAACTGACGACGCGTTCGCACGCCGGCAGCAGATCGGCCGCAACCGCACGCCGTAAAGCATGCTGCGCATGGCGCTCGTCACGGCGGAGCATCCCGTCGTCGCTGCCCCTTCGCCGACCCGAACGGCGGGTGTCCACCACCCGGCAACGTAGTCGCCTTCGGCGTTGGCTCGCATTGCCGGCTTGCCTGTTCAGTGGCGAAGGAAGGCGTCGATGGCGTCGGCAGCATCCTCGCCGTACAGATCGCGAAAGAAGTGATCGGCCCCGTCGACCACCACCATACGGATCAGGTTATTGTCAAGAGAGGCGGCGACGCGAGTCGGCAGGTCAGGCACGATCGCATCGGCCCCCGCAACCACCAGCAGGGTGGGTACGCGCACACGCCGCAGCGTTGCGTCAGGTTCGGCGTCGCGAGCCGGACGGTAGTAGGAGAGCAGAGCGCCCGCGCTTACGGAAGTCGATTCACAGTTGAGGAAACCGACACCCGCCAGCAACTCATCGGCCCTCCCCTGCTGCTCAAGCGCCTGCGCTCTCTGGAGCAGCGGCTCCAACGGTGCACCGAACCGGGGCGCATAGGCGTTCGCTGCGTCTGCCGCGAAGGTTGGCGCCAGCAGGACCAGGCGGGCGAGGTGCAGTTGGCCCGTCTGCGCGGCATACCACGCCGCCTGCTGTCCACCGCGCGAGAAGCCCACCAAGCCCAGGCGCCCCGCGCCCTGATCCCGCGCCCACTGGACCCAGGCATCAATCTCGGTCAAGGCATCCTCGGCGCGATGCCGGCTCGGCACGGCGCAATCGAACATCCCCTCGCGCGCATCGACCCCGAGCGACAGATTGATCGCCAGTGTGCTGTGCCCGCGCTCGACGAGCGTGCGACGAACGAGGCGCATCACTTCCATGTCGCGGTGCCCCATCGTGCCATGGACCAGAATCAGAAGCCCCTCGGCAAGGGACTTTCCGGCCGCAAGCTCCAGCGTCGCACGAAGGTTCAGCGCACCGTGGCCAAGCCGGACTTCAAAAGCACTGGCGGGAGTACCTGCGGTCAGCACGAGTAGCAAGCCGCAGCAACGGACCCAGCCGAGCAAGGCGCTGGTCATGATTCCGGGCGATCAGCCTAGGCTGATCGCCTCACCTTCGGTTCGCCACAAAACCTGGCCCTGGCGAGCCTGAACCAGACGACCCGAGGGCTCGCCCAGTCTCTGGCAAAGGCAGTTCTGACACTATGCCTGCCCTTCGAAGAATGATCGGCAGCCCTGGCCGGCCGAGGAGCGCTCAGGTGATGGCGGTCTGATCGGTGCGCGTGTCGCCACGGCTGTCTCGCCAGGTCACCGACAGCTGCTGGCCCTTGCTGACACCCCGGACCCTGAATTGCAGGAACGGGTTGGTCGAGACGCCGGGGCTCCAATGCGCAGTCATCACGACGCGGTCGCCGACACGCGCCGTGACCTCGGTGATGTAGTGGCGAGGAATGACCGCACCGGCGGCGTCGCGACGCATGCCCGTCTCCATCGGGTGCGCCATCAGGACGCGGACATCGGCAACGCCGCCGGTCTCGGCTGCGCGGATACGCATGGGGCTACTCATGGCTACTCCTTCCGCAATCGATTGAGCTCAGCCGCCGCAGCCGCCGAGCGTGACCTTGATTTCGCGCTTGGCCATGTGCAGGCGACCATCGGCGCGAACCAAGGCGTAGACGTCCGAGGTCTGGCCCATCTTGACGCGCGTGGCGACGAAGGGCTCCATGTCCGGCGTGGTCATGAACGCTGCGGCCAGCGGCGCCGGGTTCTTCTCGACCAGCAGCGCGATCATCTGGACGTTGGGCAGCGTCGTCGTCGCCCCGACCGGGACGACGGCACCGTTCTCGGCGATGTCGGGCCCGGTGATCGAGATGGCGGCGGAAGGCGCTGCGGAGTCGGCTCCGAAGGCCCGGACCACGCCGTTGAGGTCCTTGGCGTCGAAGGCGGCGGCGTTGCGCGCCGCGGCCGCCTGCGCGCGCGCCTCCTGTGGCGTGATGACACCGGCTGCCACGAACATTCCCAGCACGCCGACCCCACCAGTGGCCTGCAGTGCCTTGCGTCGATTCATGCTCATACGATGACCTCCTTAACGTCAATTGCCTTCAGGGGCGCGGAGCCCCGGCCAGAGCCCATTGGGCCAGGAGCAGGGCATCATTGTCGGACAAACCCGCCGTCGGCGGCATCGGCACCGGTCCCCAGACCCCACTGCTGCCGCGCTGTATGCGCTGCGCGACCTGGGTCGCGGCGTCGGCCTGCCCGGTGTAGCGCTGCGCGACGTCGCGGTAGGCGGGGCCGACCATCCGGCGGTCGGCGGCGTGGCAGGCCATGCAGCCGCGCTGGCGGGCCAGTTCGCTGGCGCGGGCCACGTCGAGGGCGTGGACCGCCGGCACGCCGGCCACCAGGGACGCACCGACGAGCATCGGGCGCAGCACGAAAGACAGCATCATTTCTCCTTGCTTTCCAGCATTGCAGATGGGCTGGGCCCGGTTGGATTCAAGCCGGATCCGGCCGGGTTCAGCGGCCGGCGGCCACCGGCGCGACCGGTGG
>Ga0208733_100218_pt1 | contig 29541 bp, 32 predicted proteins | sample SubbioR11Jul_8B1_FD_184816 | JGI IMG/M metagenome (GOLD analysis project Ga0208733, IMG submission 184816) | Serpentinite rock and fluid subsurface biosphere microbial communities from McLaughlin Reserve, California, USA - CR11Jul_8B1 (SPAdes) | ecosystem: Environmental > Terrestrial > Deep... | reverse complement strand
GGCAAACCAACGGCTTCGGGTGTCCCACCGCCAATGAGAATGACGTGAATCAGGTGCGAATTGAGTTCGTATGCCTCTAAGTCCAATTGCAGTGGGATTTTTGGCAGGCGAATGAGTCCGTCAGATGTTTCATAAAGGTAAACAACGGGAATTTCGTTAAGCAGCCCCAGCAAACTGGAGAAGGGTGTGATACCTTTGTAGCCACCCGTGATGTTCAGCCAGGCTTTGTAATCTTCTTTCTTTGCTCTATCCAGTTCCTCGCCCAGCAACTCGGCTAACTTCTTCACAGCTTTATCCCAGTTTTGATATGCTTGTGGACCTTCTGCATGTAAGGCCTTGACGCACTTTACGTCGGTGCTCCAATCACATTTTACTAAGTTGCTGTGGTCGTTTAGATAGGTTTGCAAACTGCGGGCGCAGAAAACACCTTCGGGTGTGTCTGAGTAAAGCAGCACAACGCGATCACCATTGTCTTTGCTAAAGGTAGGTTCGTGCTGCTCTTGGAGATAGTTATTCAGCGCCCACAGGCTGGCGATTTCGGCGGGAGCAGCGTAGCGATGCCCAAGGGTAGGACTGTTAGGGGTGAGTTTCTTCAGACGGTTCACAGCCTTTTGCACCAACGGATCGCTGGTTGTGAAACGGATTGCACCTTGCATCGTAATTTTTCCACATGCCGTTTCAATATCTTTGGACAGGGTGGCGTTTTGCGAGTCTTGCTCATTGCTCAACACATTGTCGGGGTTTCTGTTAAGCCCTCGAATCTCAAGTTTCCCGGGCATATTCATCTTGTCCATCAGTGAAGTTCCAACGGTCGTGATGACAAGTCGTTTCATCTTCTTCCTCTTCTGCTCCCGCTGGCAGGGGGTAGTGTGTCGTCGAAGCGGTTAATAGGGTTCGACAGATCCTGCGGATGTGGAAGACGATCCCCGCTGTGCGCTTGGAACCAATCGCGGCTGGGATACTTCGGGTTCCACTTTGCCGCCTGCGAGTCATAGATAGCGCACAGAGCGTCCCAACCATCAGCGTAAAAAACCGTCGCATCGTCCCGGCACTCTTGAATCCACTGCGCCAGTTGCTGGCGCGCATCGGGAATTGGTGCAAGAGGGCTATCAAAGCTACGGAACCGCTGAGCAGGATCAAGCAGTTCAACGCTATTGATCTGAATTTTCACACTCCCCAGGCCTATGGGTTTTCCCTGCCCAATCTTATGGCAACGCCCCTCCAGTTCCAGCGCCAGACATATCAGCCCTAACTCCGCTCCGGTCAGGTTCTGAAAGTCTACTGTGAAGCCGAAGATGACATCTGGCTTGACTACTTCCATCTCGATATCCTCCCGCTGGCGAGACAGTTGATCATGGGTGTGATGGTGGTAAAACTTGCGTCCGCGAATGCGCCTGTTCTCAACATAGAAGGGCTCGTGGTGCGGCTTGGGGTTGCTCAGTTGGTACTGCCGTATGTAAGCGCGTTCGCAAAGATGGGGCATCATAGCACGCTGGTTCTGAAGGTTGACTTGTACAACCTGATTGTCCTGGATTACTCCACACGCGATGGCATCGCTAATCTGCACCTTGCCGGCAAATGCTGCTTCTGCCTGTTCCTGTCCCCCCTCACCTTTGGGTGACGTCCCGAACAAGCGGCAGCAGACGCAGAGCCCCGAGCCGTTATCGGCACGGTTGAGTTGACACTGTTGGTTCTTTAAACGGTTATCGAGCAATGAATCGTGGCTGAAAGTGATCTTGGGATTGCCACTCGGTTGTTCGATAAGGTTGCCGTGCCGATCCTTTTCTAAATTATAGGTGATACCACTGATGGGGGAAACCCAAGCGCCTCTCCGTAAGCTTGACGCCAATCCTCGGTTCAGGAGCCAGTATTTGTAACCATCCTCGCTGAAGATTGTGAAGCATGAGTTGGAAATCGCCTCCGTCACCATGCGAAGAACCCCTTTGAGTGATGAGCCTGGGATGGTGAACAATCCATCGCTACGGCGATTGAAGCGCTTTTGCTGCACTTGCCCGCCTGACTTGCTGTCAGGTGTGAAGACGCAGGTGAGAGTCGTAAGCGAACAATGCAACCGCCCTGACAGGCGATCCTCTGGGAAGCGGTGCTGAAAGCCCACTGGCTGCTGGCGCTGTGCATCAACCCGGTCGGGGTCAACAGGCACAAAGTTGTAAGAATTGATGAATTTTGCCATTTTTCATGCCTCCTTCAAATCCTGCCAGCGGATGAAACGTTCTTCGCTGTTGGTGCCATCCGCAGAAACTGCAAGGTGGGTGTATTCGACCGTTTGCAGAATCGCTCGTCGGCGGCCCGTGGGTGCAGGGAGTGGATAACTCAGGAACTGCGGGATGCGTTCGTCATACCATGCGCCTAAATCATCCTCAAAGACACCCCACAGGTAATGCTGCTGTTCAAAGCGGCTGTATTGCGAGAGGTTCACATCTGATACAATGGGGACGTTGGACGGAAAGATGCTATCGTCATCGCTCAGGCAGCAGAGGTGATAGGCATCGTCACCTTCCTTACGCCAGCGCAGTTCCACTAGCGGACCGAAGAAGCGCCCCTCTTCCCAGTCTGTGAACTGCTCGTCAGGATTTTTGGCTACGTGATCGGTACCAGCTTCGAAAGCAAACCGCGCCAGTCTAATCCGGTCCACCCGCTCCAGCAGCACATAGCAAAGCGCTTTTGCCGTGTTCAGTTCGCTCAGCGCCTGCCGCAGGGCGTTAGCGTTTCCGTGCAGGAATCCGATTTTAGCCATAAGCTGCGCTACCTCCTTCCTCGTCAGGCTGCTCCCTCTGCTCGGCTTCTTCTGACAGAAAGTATTTAACCGTCATCTTTTCAGGCATGGTATACCGGTCAATGTAGCCGCTACCGTCAGGGTTGCACCACAGTGGCGCAATAGCAGCAAAGAGTTGCTGAGTTTGAGCAGCATTGAAGCTATAAGTATGGCGCAAAGCGCCGTCTGGACGAAGCGGAGGACAATTGGGGACAAGCACCTCGTCGTTTGGGGCAAATCCGTAGTTGCCCTGGCTATGCAGCCTGCCGACTCCTGCCACGCACCCCTCCGCCAGACCATTAACTGGACCGAAGTAGATGACTTGGACCTCTTGCACTAGCCCTTCCACACGTCCGAGTCCCCGAGATTTGCCGGTTCCGATTGGAATAAGCTGCTGTTCGAAGTCTCGAAACAGAAATGCGAGCAATCCCAACTGCCACAGTTCGAAGTTTTGAAGTGTGATGGTGAAGGTAAACGTTGCCTGCTCTTCGACTTCGAACTCAAAGAGCGCCCCTTCCTTTGCGCCGCCGGTATAGCGATCAATGGCAACGCTGTATCGGCGGGGGAGTTTGACGTTGCTGCTCTGTCTGTAGAGCTGATCACCCCGCGCGTTGTCATAGGCATTAGTGTAACCGTCTGAGACGAGCAGTCGGCTGTGTAGGAAGTTACAGCCGAAGAGCTTGCAGATTGGGCAGGCGTCCTTGTAAATTACCTCACCACTAAGCGTCTCAGTTAACCCTCTCCTCTCCCGTCCCCCCCGTTTGCCGTCCCGGCGATGCACAAATTTCTCGGAGCAGGAGGTGTTTGGGTCTGTGATGGGTTGGTTTTGGCTTGGAGCGCAGAAGGGATCGCAGCAGCCTTGAACATGCAGCGTTCTGGCGATGCGCTCGGCATAACTGCGTATCACACCTTTCAGTGAACTGCCAGGGACGTAGGGCACCAATTTGCCATCGCGCTGGGTGCGCACAAACATCATCGCCGGCTCCTGTCCATTGAACAGCCGGCGGAAGTAGTCCTTCTCCTCTTCGGTAATATCCGGCTTCTTGACGTCCCGTTTGATGAGGATGGGCCCTTTCGGAGTTACAGAGAAGGTAATTTGACATTCGCATCTCAGTGCTTTCAGCATCAGTGAGTCACCTCCTTTTTGGCTTTCAGATGCGCCTGGACGAAAGCAGCACCGTTCTGATGGGGGAGCGCTTGCCAATCCCCGAGCAAGGCGTCCCGCACCTGCGCCGTGTCGCCGGTGAAGTCAATTTGCCACACCTGAACATCAGTCAGGCATCCCCAGCCCAAACCTCGTGAGGTGATGCCGCCGAGGCGCAGGTTCCCTTCCCGCTGCATCTCGCTTAACGCAATTGCAAGGAGCGATAGATCCTGCTGCGTGGCGTTTTCTACTACGATAGTCATCTGAAACCGAGCATTTGCAGGGACTGTTTCGAAATCGAACTTGAATTTGTCTTTAGCTGTGCCGGTGTCCCGGTCAATCCCGACACCGTCTCGGATTTCTCGGCCATCAAGGTGAATGCCAGATGCTAGGCTAAGGTCTTCTACCAGCACCTTGGAGCCGGCGAAAGGGGAACCGAAGATCTTGCAGGTGTCGCAGAGATACTGGTTCAGAAAGTCCAGTAAATCCTGCTCGGGTACGCCTTGATCCTGCTTTTTGCGGTATTCGCTCCCGACGTTCCGATCTACAGTTGGGCATCCGCAGCCACTACTTTCATCCAGGCGGCATGTGCGGTAGCCCAGCGCCTCTGCTAGCCGCTCTACTGTACTGCGCAAAACTCCTTTGAAAGATGAGCCTGGAATGTATGGCTCGCCATTCAGGTAGCGCACCACAGTGGCATCGGTTTCAGCATCTCCCTCGCCGCTGCCAACGTGCAGTGGAGTCTTCAATGCGAGCGTCCCTGTGATGTGGTAACGATTAAGCAATCGCGATGTGAACATACGTCTCCCTCCTTTATGTTGCTCTAATGCGATACCAACCGGCTATGTAACCTGCTGATTCTCGTCCCAACCGCCGCCAGACCTGTTTGATGAAATCATGTGGTGCTTTCTCCGGAGGTTCTTCGCCAAGCGCGCGGCTGGTGTTCTGATACACTTGATCTGCTGTTTCCGCTGCTCTTTGCCAGAGCGTTTGCGCGAAATACTGCTCAAGATACTCCCCCAGCCTCTGGTCAGTTTGAGGCAAGCGACAGTTAAAGTCAGTAGTTTGAGCGCCTCTGCGCTGCATCTGTTCTTTAAGAAAACGACTCACCTGCTCTTTGGAATCAGCTCTTAGCACAAAGCGGACTAAACCGTTCAGTTGTGCGCGGGCAAGCCCCCGCAGACAAGCATAGTCTATCATCTGTTCGACCTCCTTGCGGAGGGTATTTTGCTCTTCGTGCAAGCAAACACTCAGATATATACTTTTCAGCAATTGGCGAGGTAAAGGCATAGATGGTCCCCCTTTCCTTACAGCCGTGCCCTTTCGGTTTCAGGCAACTGGTCATCCGGGTCGCGGTGATAATGAAACGGGTCGCAGGCGATGACGGTTCCAAAACCATCACTTCGCCTTTCGCCCAAACCGCGCTGCTCAAGCTTTTCAAGCAATCCTGCCAGCGCGCTCTTTATATTCTCCTTGTTATCAAAGCATTGCAGGTTTGACCATTCTGCTCCATAAACGAATACAGAGCCTTTTACAATAGCATGGGCACTCTCCTTGGGCAGCTTCCATACGTTGCTCCAGCCCGACACCAACTGCACCCGCGCGTGAGCGCCGCACGGCACAAAAGCAGACAGTATAGTGGTATCCACGCCTGCAAGGTTCTGCTTTATAGCGTCTAAAGGTAAGTGTGAAAGATAGCGGAGGAACCGGTCTCGGACGATTAAATCAGAGTGACAAGTTAAGGTGAAGTAAAGCTTGTTTGCTGCTTGCCCGACAGCTTTGAACTTTTCCTGAATGGCATCGTTGAGATGGCGCAATCGTCCTGTCTGACCGTTTTGTGTGCCTATTGGTTCCAGCTGGCGGAGGGGCAGGGAGCGGAAATCGTCTCTGACGCACTCGCCCAATCCGCGTGTTTGCCCTACGCCCAACCGCAGTGGTTCTTTCAACAGGCGATCAATTTCGTCGAGTAAGGTCTTGTCACCGACAACCGGTCCGGAGAACTGCTGTCCTTCATCAAGCATTTCGAGGAAGTATAGCGAGCCGAAGAGGGCGGACTGGGTACTATCACTAATCTCGGTGTGCCCACGCTGGCGCTTGGAGACCATTACGGATTCATAACGCTGGTCTGCTTCATTGAACAGGCAAAACCCGCTGAAGCTGTCCAGCGGCATAAAGCAAGTGCCTTCGTAACGGCACGCCTCCGGCACCGGTGCTTTGCCTTTGGTCTCTCGCCAGACCAGGAGGTCAAGCGCCAAATCAAATACGCCGTGCGGCGTATCCTTGTCAGCAATGAAGCCCGGATGCCGCTTGCAAGTATAAGCTGTTAGTGGCACCGGTTCTGTAAGTACGCCACGGTATGGGTAGAGGTTAGCGTAGCGGACCTCATCGCCTGTAAAGAGGCGCTGAAAAGTGGGGTCACTTGCTTCACCGTGGCGCAGATAATTCGCTGCTAATGCCCCACGCACTGCCGTGCCGGGCAGGTAATCTAACGTGCAGTTCACATTTCCAGCGCTCGGGCTTGTTGAGATAGAAACAGGACTGGTTATTTTCACGATGAGTGTCCTCATGGATTCCCACCCCCTTCTATCCAGAAGCGGCGCAGGTGCTCATCCACATCTGCCTGCCCGTTCAGGCGCACCTGCCCGTTAACTCTGACTTGCTCCACCGTTACTCTCACCTTGCCCAAGCCGGCAGTTTTGAATCCACCAAGCTGTTCCATAAGCCGGCATGCCAAAAGAAGCAAAGCTATTTCGGATGCATTGAGGGCATCTGCATTGTGTGAAGTAAGTTCTACATTGCCGCTTATGGTGGTCTGGAAAGTCAGCACTTCTGAAGCGACCTCGATAGTGTAAAGATGTCGTTCTTTTACCACCCGCCTTGAGCGGCTGAGACGGGTGCCAGTGCGCTGCATCGTTTGCAGCAGCGCCATAGCATCAGGAGACAGCTCAGTCAACTCTGGCACAAGTGCTGCGTCGGGGAAACGGAACGGAGCCTGATGCAGTTTCGAGCCGAAAATTCGGCACTCCGCGCAGCACTGGACCAGCGCCTGATGACGACATGCCTGCTGATTATGCGTCTGACTCAGGTGAGGCAAGAGTTGCTGAGCATGCTGAAAGTAGTGGCGCAGTCGTCCTTTTAAGGTCGAGCCGGGCACATAGGCCTGGGGATACAATCGCTCACCGATTCGATGGGCATTCTTAACCACTGTGTCATCGAGAATGCCTCCAAAGCCAAGCCCCATGCCAATGTGCAGTGGAGACTGTGCTGACAGGCGAAGGTCTATTTTTACTGAAACTCCCATCCTATTACCTCCTGACAAGATCGTAGAGTTCAATCAGGTCTGCCAGCGGCGAGAAATACTCTCCGTCGCGGAGCGACCAGGGCGAACCGTTGTCCAGGCCAAAGTCTCTTTCAAAAGCTTGTAGGCAATCTCTTACTCTGCCACCAAGCCGCGAGCGCCGGAGCAGATACTCGTAGATGGATTGGTCTCTTCCCCGGCGTAGAGCCCGCCACATCTGGTTAAGGACCCGGCGCGGGAAGCCTTCTTGCCTAAAGCGGTCAATATACGTCAGGAGTAGACCGACTTCATCATGAGGATTGCCGTCCTCTGCAATCCGGTAAGGACGGCGGTAAAAGTGGAATGGCACGCCATTTTCCCGTGTTAACTCCAGTTTCCGGACTGTGCCCACAGGATTGGTAGAAGGTGTCGAGATTACCATGAAGTCGAGAGCGCTTGCTTCTTCGCCCGGCTGTTTGTATTTAGCGCTGAATCTTTTTGCCGACTTAAGCAGGTCTTCAGCGACCCGGTGCAGGGCATGTAAGGGATAGTGACTATGTGCAATGGCAACCCCAGCGGACATAGAGACTTCGAAATTCACGCCAGTTCGCTCAACAATACTCGCTATATCGGGGTTTCTTGCAGCATCCCGCATAGTCTGGTGGAACCTCTGACAGAACTGGCGGGCGATAGGCACCGCTACATTCGCAGGGACTATGAGCACGAGGTCGTCCCCACCTATGAGGATGAATTCAAAAGGGGCTTCTTGTTCAGGCTGGCAGTGCTCAGCTACAGCGCGGAAGATTTCGTTTTTGGTGGTTTTCCTGATCAATTGGCTGAACGCCTGGAATTCCTCTTCCTTCTTGAACCCCTTCAACTTCTCTCCCATGAGGTTACCATCGCAGACTATGAGTCCAATATAATTCTGAGAAGGTTCCCCAATGGCGTCCACATCTTCGGATGGTTGAAGTTGCGGAACAACGGCACGCCAGTTATCAGGTAATCCATCCCATTCCTTGAACTGGTTCAGGAGACGGTTTCTGCCACTAGCCTGCTCCTTAGCAGCACACGCTAGGCAACGCATTGTGCCATGCTCAAATTTACTTCCCTCAGCCGCAGGTAACACGCCACAGGATGGACACAGTTGCGCATAGGGGTGCGAACCTGATGGGGAAGCAAGCCTCTTGTTTTCCTTTGCTTGTCTCAGTAGCCGTTCAGCGAACGAATTAACATTAGCGAAATCGTTCTTCAACTGCTGAGTGGTTGTGGCAACATAAACGCCGGTTATCCCTGCGGTGATGGTTTTCTGGCGGTAGGCAACTTGCTCTTCAAGAATGAACTTTTCCGCAGCTTGAGGGGTGTCGAACTCTGCCTTCACCGCTCCTCCGCCTGCGTAGATAAGTGCGCCACTTATTACCCCCACTGCATCCTCAACACGTTCTTGCTCGTTCAGTTCGGTTAGCAGTGCGCTTGCCCCGCGCACCTCCCGAACCTTGTTAGTGGCAAACACATAGCCATGAATCTGGTCGGTGTCCATTGACACAAAGAACCTTGAATCGCTCATTGTTGTGCCTCCTTCACAAGTTCATCCACCAACTCCATGCCCTGCTGCAAACTTCGATTTCTGCTTTTGATGGTTTTTGGGGTTAAAATTTTATATTTCCAAAGAAAAAATTTAAAAATCTATCAGCTTCCACCTCCGTGCAAACCTTGCAATTTGGTGGGTCTTTTATTTTCTTTGGATGCCTGAAAGGGAGTGTCACCCCAGAGGTAACCTTTCCTTCAGTCTCTACGTAAATCTTCATCTCTTCCATCTTTACAAAGGAGGGATCGATAGCAACTCCCACTGCCAATGGGTCATGCAGATAGCAACCGTCATGACCTTGATCATCGCGGTAGAAATCCATATATTTACGTGTAGCATCGAGAATGAATTTCTGGACTTTCCCTTCCAACGGACATAACTCTCTTTGCGCCCTTTCCCGCAGGAATTTAACCTGATGGGTTACGTCCAGGGGCACCATTATTACAGGGAAACAGAAGTTTAGGACTATTCCAAGAGCGTGGGGGTCAACATAGGCATTAAATTCTGCCGTTCCCGGAGGGATGTTTCCGGGAACATCCACAGCACCACCCATGAAGATTATTTCTTTCGTCTTGGTCATCGATATCGGATCCTTCAGGATTGCTCTGGCAATATTGGTCAAGGGGCCGGTAGCAATGATGGTTATTTCTCCAGGGTTTTTTGAAACCATCTCCAGAATCAGATCAACTGCATTCTTTTCTGAGAGGAGTGACCAGTTAAGCTTCGGATAGTAATCATCTCCCAGATCTCCCAGGCCGTCATTTCCGTGGACACTGGGCACTCCAAAGGGTTCTTTTTTTATGGGCTTATCCTCCCCTCTGGCAACTATTGGTGGGTTTTCGGACCCCAATAAAGAAAGAACCCTAAGAACATTCTTGGTACAGTGATTCACGTGCACATTCCCGCTAACAGTGGTAATAGCCAAAACCTCCAACTCAGGAGAGCGGAGAGCCAAAATAATGGCCATGGCATCATCAACACCCGTATCCGTATCGAGAATCACCTTTCTTAACTTAGACATCGTGGACCTGCTCTCCCGCATATTGATTTACCAAAAAACAAAAAGCCCTCCGAACCATAAATGATCGTCGTAAGGGCTTTGTTAAGTCTAAAACATTTTGGGGCAGGGATAATCATCATGGACCCTCTCCCTTTGAATACGTGAAACATCGCTCATGAACCAATTTTCACATGATAAACCTCTCCGCAGAAGAGAGTCATTTGAATTTTTTTTATATAACCACAGCCGTTTTTATTTGTCAACACAAATTTCGGACTGTCCTTCGAGAATGCACTTCGAGAATGCATGTTGACTTATCCCGAAACTTGTGAAAATATATTTTTTGAAATCGTTTCAAGGAGAAAGTAATATGACACAGATATACAAAAAGGAATTTAAATGTACTTTATGTGGAAATCTGAGCACCCATGAAGTGATCATTTCAACAAATACCCTTGGATGGCCAGATTTAGATACCAGACCATCCGAAATGGCCCGATCAACGATGTATGCGTGGATTCAGAGGTGTCCATCGTGCGGCTATTGCGCTCCTGATATCTCTGAAGAAGTAGCGAAAGCTGCAAAAGTAATTCAGGGTAACGTATATCGGGAGCAACTTGAGAATCCTGATTATCCAAAATTGGCCAATTCTTTTCTCTGCTGGTCGCTTATTCAAGAAATTTCCGAACAATTTTCAGATGCTGGATGGGCTTCTGTCCATGCTGCCTGGGCTTGCGATGACAGAGACTCTGTCAAATCTGGCAAATTATGCCGGATGAGAGCAGCGCATTTATTTCTAAGAGCAAGAGAAAAAGGTCAAAAATTTGCTAAAGGGGTTGGAACAGAGGAGGCTCTGATTTTGACGGACATATTAAGGAGAGCCGACCAGTTTGAGGAGGCCCTTACAATATGTGAAGAAGCCCTGACAAAAGGAGCGGACGAAAACGTCAAAAAACTCCTCGAACATGAAAAAACCCTAATTGAGGAGCAGGATACCAGTGTAGCTAATCAAAGTACTATACTCTTTGCCAAAGTATTCCAGAGGATGGAAGAGAAAGGGATTAAAAAGAAGGTCTTTACAAAAGAAGAACTTCATGCACTTACCAAGGAAAGTGAAGATGATTCTTAAACTACGCTATTTTTTGGTCAAATCGATGAAAATATATAGCAACGGCAATAAATAACTTGACATAATAACCTAACAGTGATATTCTGTATTTCATGAAACCCTTAACCCTGACAAACAAAGCGGTGACCCGGGAAGCATTGCTATCGATGGCGGAAAAGATTGAAGGTGCGTGGATCGGTCTTCGAATAGCGGGGCTGTTGCTGATCCTTGCAGGTTGGAAATCAACCGGCGTGGCAAAGCTTTTCAACCTTTCGAGGCCTTCCGTGATCAGTTGGATCAGAAGAGCCAACGAGGAAGGAATTGCCAGCGTTGAAGACAAGCCTCGACCGGGTCGTCCGGGGAAACTGGATGAAAAGGTGACCCACACATTGAAAGAGGCCTTGAGCCGAAGTCCCGAGGAATATGGGTTAAACCGTTTTCGATGGGACGGAGTGGTAGTGGTTGAGTTTTTAGAGAAAAATCTTTCCATCTTGCTCAAGCCTCGCCAAGCTCGGAATTGGCTTCGGAAATTGGGTTATGTGCGGAAGCGGCCGGTTCATCAGTATATTCAGGCATCGGATAAGGGGGTGAAGGAATTTCGGCAAAGTGTGAAAAAAAAATCTTAGGAAAATCCGAAGGGGAATACAGAAAGGTATCAAGGGAATCATTGTTTTTATGGACGAAGCGGGATTTTCCTTACATCCGAAATTGGGGTTGGTTTGGGTTCCGAAGGGGTCAAAGCCTAAAGTTCCAACCGCCAGTTGCCGCAAGAGACTCAATGTGGCAGGTTGGGTAGCCCCATGGGTGGGTTGGCATGGGTTTATACGTATTGCCAAAGGAAACACAGATGGATTTCTACTGTTCTTGGAATATTTGCACAAACGTTTAAAGGATTTCATAGTTTATCTTTATGCCGATGGTCCCTATTGGCACAAGGGGGAAAGGGTCAGAGAGGTGTTGAAAAAGTATCCCCATATTCATCTGGAACATTTGCCACCGTACCATCCTGAGTTAAATCCACAGGAACGGATATGGAAACTTCTTCGGTATGAGGTAACTACCAATCATTATTTCCCTGACGTAGAGGCAATTAGAATTGCTATCAGGAAAAAACAACGCCAAATTAAACCGGTAAAAATACGGAAATTATGTAAAGTTAAATAATGCCGTTACTATAAAATACCTCCAAGGACAACTAACATGGCGAAAAAGATTTACATCCAAACCCTTCGGGCTTCCTTTGCACCAAGAACGTTATGCTCACTTTCAACTCAAAATCTTCGATTCTTGAATATGCTTGCTTGTAATGACTTGTAGTGAAAGAAATAGCTGAGGGGGGACTTGGTGGAACTCCCTTTTCCGGGGGGCTCTATATCTGCTATAGAGGTTGCGTTTTTCGAAGCCTAAAAAGTTAGGATTTGAAGACCAGATTGAGGCATTTCCTTATTATTTTCAGAGTCCTACTTATGGCAAGCTATGTTCTGCTTATGATTCTCTCGAATTTGGGACCGTTGACTTTTCCCTCTTCACTTCAACAAATCTCAAAAAAGATGTATATTACACCTGCAAATCAATAAAGGGAAACCCCCAGGGTTGTATGAATGATTAATTTTAAAGATCATGAAGCCTGAAGCAGTAAATATTTTCAAAGCGTAGGTGACAGCGGCTACACGTTCACCACGTCCACGAGGGCGTAAATGTCTACCAGCTCTTTTTGGAATGCGCGCATTATCAGGCGGAGGTTGCACCAGTCCGCGAGGAACTCTTCCACTTTTGGATATTCTTTCTGGCGGTCGAAAGGCGAGAGCCTCGGGTTGCTCATGTGTTTCCACCAGTGGCGGTATTCTATATGCCACTTTTCGAGGAATGGCCTTAAGACCCTGTCCATGCACCGGCTGATTACAGCGCCGAGGTGGTTCTTGTTCTGGACGGCTATCTTTCCGACGGGGAATTTCCTCATGATGCTTCTGGCTTCCTGGAAGAATTTGTAGAGGGAATCCAGGCTTTCGATGTACAGCTCCCCGTCAAAGTTCTGGCATTCCGTATCGGTTACTTTTCCGGTGAGTGCTACCCGCGTGGATATTTCGGTGAACAGCTCCCAGGCGCATTGCCTGTCATCGTCAGAGAGGTCGCCGCCTAATTTGACTATGCCGAGGTCGAGCGTGAACGTGCCTTTTGTCAGCGTAACCATTTTTTTACCCGTTCCTGCTTCTCATCTCCCTTGAATTGTAAATCAGTATTTTTGGCTTCGCAATCGCCGCCTCCACAGAAGCTTTCAGGAATGTAGGGCCGCCTTGTCTTAGTTGTTCCCATGTTATCCAAACCGCGTACCCTGAATCTACGTTGTCCTGCAGCCGGGCAGGCTTGTGGCATCCGCCTCCGATAATGGGATTGTTCGGCAGCTTTATCCCAATCAACCCGTGTTGCCTGTCTAGGGTTGCCTTTATCTCCCAGTCCACGTATTTTCTCCACGGGGTAAGCGCACCGCATAAGACGATTGTGCAGGACGTGCCGGTGATGTGCTTGTCGCGGATTCTTTGCATCACGTAGTCGGTGTCTTCGCTGTCGAACAGGCGGGACAAGGAATTGTCCCTGACTATCCCGTAGGTTTCGGAGAACATCTTCGAGAACGCATCGTAATAGGCCTGGTCCTAGTCATGGTAATAGCTGACGAAGATTGAGCGCTTTACCGCCGCCAGAAGGCCGAGAATTGAAAATGGGTTGGTCATATTTTCAATCATTTGATTTATAGCTTCCAATTCAGGTGATTATCAAGGGGATGGAACTGTTGCGTGTTTTCCACGAGTGTCGCCCCATACACCTTTTCTATCCTACCCGTACTGTACTGCTCGGACCTCATCCTGCTCAGGTACTCATTTAGGCTCTTTGTGCCTCTGAGAATCACGCTTATTTCAAGGTATGCGGGCAAGTAGTCTACATCCTTCAGCGTGAGGGTTGAAAGCTCCTTTTTGGCGCGCTTTCCGAAACCCAGTTCATAAGGGACCCACCATGATTGGATGGTGCCTTTTGACACGAGGCACATGACATGGCTGGACTGCTCCAGGCCTTCCTCGATGAGCTTTGTGACCATCTTTGCATTTCCTGCATTGGCAGCCCTCTGCAGCTCTTCGTCATAAACATCAAGGTATATGTCCAGGTCGCCCTTTTCCATTATGTAATTCCCGATCGCTACCGCAGTAGGCCTATCAATCGAGATATGAGACAGGAAGATGCACGGCCTGTCTGATTTTCGCGCCGCAGCCTCACTGAAGCGGTGCAGCGATTTGATGAGAAGAGCCCTGTTTGTGCCTGCCACGGTCGTTTTCCTCGGTTTCGATTACTGTACAGCATTTAGCCTGCCGAGTCAAATACCCTTTTTAAGTTTCATCACAGGATAATAGTTAAAACAGAAGCTTTTTAGGGTACTGTCCTGGCATTCGAAGGCAAAAAAGCCCTTCTGGCCAGGAAGATGCGGGATTTGATTGCCAATGTACGCATTGTATAATCCTACCAGCTGAGCAGATGCGCCAGAGATTGTCGCGAGGGAAGCATCTTCAACGGTTCCCCCTTACAGTCGCTCCCAGGCGACGTCCTGGAGCCGCAACTGAAGGATATGTTAACCATTCTCTCGTGGCGGTCTTAGCAACATCCCCTACTTATGGCAATCACCGAGAGAGACAGAATTAGGATTTTGAAGAGGTTTCAATATCTGCTAGTGTGCCACGAAGCTACATGAGAGATGAGGGCAGGTCCCTCGAAGCCGGCTTGCAGGAGCAGGCTTCAAACCACCTTAAGCTGCGCTGGTAAAGAGCCAGGGTGGTGAGCGTTACCTGCGCTACGAAGTTGCAAAGGAGATGGAGGGAGGCCCTCCGAAGCCGCCCTGCAGGGGGAGGCTTCAAACCGCCTCAAGCTGCTGTGGGCAAAAGCCATGGTAGTGAGCGTTGAGGAAAAGGCGCACAAGATGCGTCAGGTATAAATCAAGAAGGTGAGCATTGAGCTAACCAATGTAAGCGTCGAAACACCACTTAGATGGAGTCAAAATTGGGGACTTTAACGCTTCCCAAGATTAGCGTAGGGGACACCTGATTTACTGCCTACGCGGCTCCCGGCGTACAGTTGGCACGAGCTTGATTTGGGCTCTTTTGCAGAACGTAGGAACTCTTCACGTGATGGGAAGAGAAAACCCTATAAGTGTAGCCCACGAAGGGGGAAAGTATCGATGCATGTGAAGGGGGCGGATCATCCAGTAGTAGTGATGAAACTCTTGTAATGAGAGTGGAGCGAAGGGGATGAGCCAGTTCATAGAGAGTAGGGGTCAACCAGGTGACTGGGAGGAACCTCATCGCTCTACGTCGGTTTGGGGTCGAGAGGCTTCAAGCGGAGGGCTGGTACGAGCCGTATGAGTCGAGAGGCTCACGTACGGATCTGTGGGGGACTGGAGGTGAAATTCCTCCGGTCTACCCGGCGGAAAAGGCACAACAAAGATTGTGTCAGGTGAGGATCAAGGAGACGAGCGCAAGCGAACCATTTATGAGGTGTCGAAAATCGAGATGACGTCAAAACTGGTGGCTAGCAGAACGCCAGGATCAGCTCAGGGGAAGCCTGTTGATTGCCTGAGCGGCGTCCGGCATAAAGATGGCGTGACCTTGACCCAGGCTCTTGTGTGGAACGTGGGAACCTGTCGTTCCGATGATAAGGGAGAAACTCAAGTGGAAGAGACCACAAGGGTGAGAGTACCGATGCGGGACACGGGGGCGGAGCAGTCTGTAGTAGCAAGGAAGTCTCGTAATGGGGATGGAGCGAAGGGGCTGCGTTGTCTGCCTTTATTTGCAGGTCAACCAGAGATGGGAGGAACCTCGTGAATAAAGCAAAGCCGTTTTGTATTTCAAAATGGGAGGTTTGGGAGGCGTACAAACGGGTTAAGGCAAACAAGGGAGCGGCTGGAGTAGATGGGCAATCCATTGCAAAGTTTGAAGAGGATTTGAAGAATAACCTCTTTAAAATTTGGAATCGGATGTCCTCAGGTAGCTATTTTCCACCACCTGTCCGTAGGGTTGAAATACCAAAGGACAATGTTGGGACGCGCCCGTTAGGGATACCCACGGTAGCGGATCGCATTGCCATGACGGTAGTCAAACGGTACCTGGAACCGATCTTGGAAGAGCACTTCCATCCGGACTCCTATGGGTATCGGCCTGGGAAGTCTGCGATTGAGGCACTAGGAGTTGCTCGCCAACGTTGCTGGCGATACAACTGGGTTTTGGACCTCGATATCAAGGGCTTTTTCGACGGTATCGATCATGATCTGTTGATGCGGGCGGTGAGGAAGCATACGGATTGCAAATGGGTGCTTTTGTACATCGAGAGATGGTTAAAAGTGCCCGTGCAATTGGAAGACGGTAGCCTGATTCATCGTGAGAAAGGGACACCCCAAGGAGGAGTGATCAGTCCCCTCCTTGCGAATCTCTTTCTGCATTATGCGTTCGACAAGTGGATGCAGAGGTATTTTCCTCAGATCCCTTTTGAGCGTTATGCGGATGATGGGATTTGCCACTGTCGAAGTAAAGCCCAGGCGGAAGGTCTTCGGGCGGCGATTGAGCAGCGGTTTGCTGAATGTGGATTGGAACTTCATCGGCAGAAGACGAGAATTATCTATTGCAAGGATGATAGGCGGCAAAAGGACTATCCTGAGCAGAAGTTCGATTTCTTGGGCTATACGTTTCGGCCCCGGGGAGCGAAGGACCCTGAGGGTAAGTACTTTGTCGGTTTCAATCCGGCTGTCAGCAATGAAGCGGCGAAGTCCATGCGCGAGACGATGAGGCAATGGTGCTTGCATCGGCAAACGGATAAATCTCTGGATGAACTAGCCCATATGATCAATCCGGTGGTAAGAGGATGGATGAACTACTACGGCAACTTCTACAAGTCAGCCTTATACCCAACCTTTCAACACCTGAACCATATTCTGTGCAGATGGGCTACCCGGAAATACAAAAGACTGAGGGGTCATAACCGACGGGCGCTTCATTGGTTGCAGAGGGTAGTGCATAGACAACCGGAGCTTTTTGCTCACTGGGGACTCTCTCAGTTTAAGGCTGGACAATAGGAGCCGGATGAGTCGAGAGGTTCACGTCCGGTTTTGGGAGAGCGTGAGGGTGAAATTCCCTCACGCCACTCGACTAAATCTACTGTTTTCAGATTATCTAAAATGTTTGGATTTGATTTTCATATATCTACCCGGCATGATGCTACCGGAAATCTTCTACTCCTTAAGCATGCCTCGGTTGGAGAGGTAGGTGCACAAAGCAATCCACAGATTGGCCCCGCAATCCACAAAAAAATGATGAAAAGTTGTTGAAAAAGATCATCTTGCCCTTGGAATCAGACACCCTCACCATTTTGCCTAATTAACAGGCACACCCAACCCATCAAAATAATTAGCGCATCATAGAAACTAAAACATCCTCACCTTGAAGACTTTTTGACTCTCTTGATTGGTTTTGGTAAAGTTTTTAAAATGCCTACCATCTACGGCTTTCTCGAAAGAATTACCTACCACAACGAAGAAAACGACTTCGTGGTTGCCAAGCTCCAAGAAAAGGGGAAGAAGGAGCTGACCACCATCGTGGGAAACCTATCCGGCATCAACCCAGGAGAGTCATTAAAGTTAACGGGGAGATGGGTCCACAATAAGAAGTTTGGTGAGCAGTTTCAGGTTGAGAATTATGATATTACTGTCCCTGCTACGGTCCATGGAATCAAGAAATACCTTGGTTCAGGATTAATCAAAGGCATAGGTCCAATTATGGCGGAGAGGATTGTCAAGAAATTTGCTCTCGACACATTGGACGTCATAGAGAAAACACCGGAAAGGCTTTCTGAAGTGGATGGGATCGGTCCAAAAAGGATCGAGATGATTACAAAGGCCTGGGGAGAGCAGAAAGAGATCCGAGAAATAATGGTATTTTTACAGGGTCATGGGGTAAGCGCCGCTTATTCTGCCAAGATCTATAAACATTATGGAAACGAATCGATTGCAATCGTGAGAGAGAACCCGTATCGTCTTGCCCGGGACATTCACGGCATTGGTTTTATTACAGCTGACAAGATTGCTCAGAATCTTGGAATCGATCCCAATTCCCTGATTCGGGCAAAGGCGGGCCTCATCTATGTTTTGAATCAATTGACTGAGGAAGGCCACGTCTACTACCCTGAAGCTAATTTGATTCGTAAGGCAAAAGAAATACTCAATGTAGATGAAGAAATCATTACCCAGGCCATCACGGGGCTAACTAAAGAAAAGGAGCTGGTTTTAGAAGATCTTGATCCTGAGGGGAATCTTAGAGCGGTTTATCTGGCCCCTTTTTATGTGGCTGAGACAGGAATTGCCAAGAGATTAATGGATTTGAAGGAATCTCCTTCAAACATCCGGCCCATCCATCCGGAAAAGGCCATTGATTGGGTTCAGAAGAAGCTGAACATCGAGCTTGCCCAAAAGCAGAAGGAGGCAGTCCTTTTGGCAGCCACTTCAAAGGTATTGATCATTACTGGCGGTCCAGGGACCGGGAAGACCACAATCATCACAGCCATATTGAGGATCTTTCAGCAGTTGAAATTAAGAATCCTTCTTTCCGCTCCCACTGGTAGGGCAGCCAAACGGATGAATGAGGCAACGAGCTGGGAAGCAAAAACTATTCACCGCTTGCTTGAATTCTCTCCTCATAAAGGCGGGTTTAAGAAAGACCAGGATGATCCCCTTGTGGCGGATGTTGTTATCATAGACGAGACCTCTATGGTTGACACCCTTTTGATGTATCATCTGCTTAAGGCTATCCCACCACAGGCCCACCTGATTCTGGTAGGCGATGTTGACCAGCTTCCTTCAGTTGGCCCTGGAAATGTTCTGAGGGACATCATCAATTCAGATGGCTTTACCGTGGTGAGGCTCACCGAGATCTTTCGCCAGGCCCAGGAGAGCATGATCGTGGTCAATGCTCACCGGGTAAATCAGGGGGAGTTTCCCATCTTAAAAGGAATAGAAGGGGAAAAAATCGCGGATTTCTACTTTATCCAAGAAGAGGATCCAGAAAAGGCACTGAGCCAAATCCTCACCCTTTGTAGTGAGAGAGTCTCTAAACACTTCGGTTTTCATCCTGTTAAGGAGATTCAGGTTCTTACCCCAATGCATAAAGGAGTTATTGGAGTGGCTAATTTGAATCTTGAGCTGCAGAAAAAACTAAACCCTGACTCATTTGGCATAACTCACGGAAGCAGAACCTTCAAATTGGGAGATAAGGTCATGCAGATCCTCAACAACTACGATAAAGAGGTCTTTAACGGGGATATTGGTTGGGTCTCCAAGATTGACCAGGAAGACCGTGAGCTTGTTATCGATTTCGATGGGAGACTTATCCCTTATGACTATTCAGACCTGGATGAAGTGGTTTTGGCCTATGCCATCTCTGTCCATAAATCTCAAGGAAGCGAGTATCCAGTTGTGATTCTTCCTGTGACGACACAGCACTATCTTCTCTTGCAACGGAATTTGCTATATACTGGCATCACCAGGGCTAAAAAACTGGTCGTGTTGATTGGAACGAAAAAGGCCTTGGCCATTGCCATTAGGAATAACAAACCCCAATTGAGGTTTACCCACCTTTCTGGTAGACTTGCAGCATAATGGTTGAGTTTAAAAACGAATTTTCATGGTCAAAAACCAGAGACGAGGTCTTCAAAACCTGTCCACGACAGTACTGGTTTGCTTATTACGGTTACTGGAACGGCTGGCTTGAGAATGCCCCAGAAAGAACCCGTCAGATTTACATTCTAAAGAACCTGAAGAATCGGCATATGTGGGCAGGGGAGAAGGTTCACGAATGCATCCAGAGGAGCCTGAATAACATTCGGAGAGGGATCAAGGTCTTGTCCGTAGATGAGATTGTTACGATTACCCTTGATCAGATGCGTGCCGAGTTCCGTTCTTCAAAGGCCAAGAATTATTGGAAAAGTCCCAAATCATGTGCTTTGTTTGAGCACGAGTATGAATTAGAAATGACCGATGACCAGTGGAAGGAAGTAGCTAATAATGTGGAGACCTGCCTAAGGAACTTTTATGCCTCCGATATCTATGATAGCCTAAAATCCCACCCCAAAGATCGGTGGCTTGAGGTGGAGGACTTCTCATCCTTTCATCTGGACAATGTGAGGATCAATCTTGCCATTGACTGTGCCATAAGGCAGGGCGACGATATTTACATCTATGACTGGAAGACGGGAAAGAGCCTCTCTGAAGACCTCTCCATTCAGTTATGTTGTTATGCCCTTTACGCCGTAGAAAAGTGGCATGTCCGTCCAGAATCGTTGGGGATCATTGAGTACAATCTTTTTTTCAACAAGTCTAACTGGTTTTCGGTGTCACACGGTGAGGTTGAAAATATCAAGGGATACATAACGGGAAGCATTAAGGACATGCAGTCTCTTTTGATAGATGTCGGGAATAATATCCCGATAGAGGAAGAGGGGTTTAGCAAGGTTGAGGATGAGCGGATAAGTCTCAGGTGTAATTTTCGAAAGGTTTGTAAGAAATAGAAAGAGACCATAAACATATATGTCCATCAGTATGGATGAACACACCATAATAGACCTCCTTGAAGAATTGGCCGAAAGATTTGGAATACAGATTCGCTACGAACCCATAAAACAAGATGAGGACTTAGTAAAGATAGTGGGAGGGCTGTGCCTCTTAAGAGGACAATATGTCATCATCATCGATTCTAAGGCAGCGGTAAGAGATAAGGTGTGGGCCTTCACTGAGGCATTGAGGCATTTTGACCTCGATAAGATTTACATAAAACCGGCCATTAGAGAATTGTTGGATAAAGTTCCTGCCCCTTTTCGTCATGAACAGGCCTTCATTGGAGAGGAAAGTTTATGAAATGGATCGCCGCTTTATTCGTTGCATTAATCATGTTGGCTTGTCCGTTTGTCTTTCTGACAGCCAGCTATGCCCAAGATAAGCCTACCGCCTGGGAGGTTTACTTTTCCCCAAAAGGTGGTTGTACTGAGGCAATTATCAGGGAGTTGGACAAGGCTAAAAGCACGATTTTGGTCCAGGCTTATTCCTTCACGTCCTCCCCCATTGCCAAGGCCCTCTTGAATGCCCACAAGAGAGGGGGCAAGGTAGAGGTCATCTTGGATAAGAGCCAGAGAACCGACAAGTATTCATCAGCCACTTTCCTCTTTAATGCTGGGGTCCCTGTCAAAATAGATGCTAAACACACTATCGCTCACAATAAGGTGATGATTATCGACGGGGAAACTGTGATCACTGGGTCATTCAATTTTACAAAGGCAGCAGAGGAGAGTAATGCCGAGAATCTCCTTGTGATCAGGGATAAGAAATTGGCTGGACTCTATGTTAAGAACTGGCAGGAGCACGCCCAACATTCGGAGGTCTATGCCGGGAGGGATAGGTAGCTGTTATAAGTTGAAAAACAGAAAGGAGCTTGCTATGAAAATATTGGCATTGATCGGCAGTCCCAGAAAAGGTGGAAACACTGACATACTGGTTGACCGAATTCTGGAAGGGTCTAAAGCGAAGAGACACACAGGTGAAAAACTTTACCTGTATAAGTATAAAATTTCTCCCTGTATTGATTGTCGCAACTGCAAAAAAGGGGATTATGTGTGCACCATTAAAGATAGGATGCAAAATATTTATCCAAAAATGGTAGGTGCTGATTTGATCATCTTTGGGACGCCAAATTATTGGTATGGCCCAACTGGAGTGATGAAGCTTCTCATAGACAGGATGAGACCATTCGTTGCCAACGCCAAGCTCAAGGGAAAGAAATGGATTCTTGTAACTCCCGCAGCAGAAGGGGCGGAAGTGTGCAAACCCCTCGTCCAAATGCTTCGATTGTCATTTGATTATTTAGGAATGAAATTTGTGGGGAAGATTCTGGTTGCAGCTTATGAAAAGGGAGAGATCAGGGCGAATCAGGCAGAATTGAAAAGGGCATATCATTTAGGCATGTCGTTAAAGTAGGTTTTATTAGGGAGGTCTCCATGGCAGTCTCTCTTGATCCTAAACAAGTGGTCTCTTTTGAAGAACTCCTCATGTTCCAGGTAGTCCAGCAGGAAGCCCTTACCAGATTGCTTGTGGAGAAAGGGATATTCACTAAAGAGGAGTTTTTGGAGATGGTGAGAGTGGTAGATCAGGAGATGAAGAGAAACCCATCGGGGAATCAATAAGATTAGAGGTGTAAAATGGCTAAGTAAAAAGACAAAGAGATCATTGGCTATTACACGGATGAGAAGAGCATTTATTGTGTGGATTGCATCTTGAAAGCCCAAGAAATAATGAAAAAGAATATCGAGAAGGCAATTACATCGGACGATGCAGGTCAGGAACTAATTTTTTGTGATGACTGTAAGAAGGAAATCAAGTGAAAAGCCAAAAAATCTATTTCACTTTAACGCTGATCGCCTCTGCTCTATTTGGAATTGTCTTGCCCCTTGCTCTGGGGATAAAAGACCCCACCCTGATTGCCATCACTTTCAGTTCCGTCTGGTTTATCTATGCCATGATAATGTTCATTACCGTCTTTCTTATAAAGCCTGGGCTGAGAATTAGAGTAATCCAACGCAAGAACCCAACGATAGTTAGATATGATCTTATAGATTCAGGAAAGAAGAGAATAAGAGAATCCGAGGAGATGCAATACCCAATAAAGTCCGAAAAGAAATCTTCCAATTTTTACAACTAAAGCAAGGCCACCTAATAATTGTCAAGCACGGGAAAGGCCCATTTGTTGAAAAAATATATGGTTAAATATCGTGGGGCAATGTTATGAGAAAGAGAATAATTATCATGCTGTTGTTTGTATGGACCTTAATAAATTTTCTTACATTTAGCACTCTTGCCTGGGCTGAACCCAAAGTCTTTTATGGGAAGGTTGTTGGTACACAGTTTTCTGTAATCCAGGTGAGAGGTGATGATAGCAGGGTATCTGTTTTCTGGATGGGATACAAGACTCGTTTGGGTTCCAGAGTTCCCTTTTTTGGTGACAGGGTGAGGATTGAATATATCAAGGATAGTCTTGGGAGAAATGCAGTCACAAGGATCACCATAGTGGGAAGATAACAAGTAGATAACCGGTTCCCCAGTCTTAGGGGGTTCCAACAGAAAGGCCCGCAGGGTTGTTGGTAGAGAAGGAATATTTACCTCATCTGAGCCAAGAAACGATTTTATAGCTCTCCCAAAAGAGATGTGATTTTGTTTGCCAAGGAGGTAACAAATGGATGTTTTCACCGCCATTAGCCAAAGAAGCAGCGTGAGAGCTTACAAAGCATCTGATGTCGAGGAGGATAAACTCAAAAAGATATTGGAGACAGGGAGGCTTTCCCCCTCTGCCAGCAACCGCCAGGAATGGAAATTTATCGTCGTCAGGGACAAAGAAACAAAGAAGAAACTGGCTAATGCTGCCTTCGGACAGACTTTTATTGGGGAGGCACCTGTCGTCATTGTCGCCTGCGGAACGGAATCTAAGGCAATTATGGCCTGTGGTCAACCCGCTTATACAGTAGATGTATCCATCGCCTGTGCGTTTATGATTCTACAGGCTTACGAACTGGGTTTGGGAACGTGCTGGATCGGAGCTTTCAAAGAGGATGAGGTCAAGAAAATTCTGAAGATCCCCGAAGATGTTCGGGTTGTAGCAATGACACCGCTGGGTTATCCAGATCAACTTCCCTCACAAAAATCAAGAAAGGACCTGGATCAAATAGTTTGCTATGAGAAGTATGAACGAAAAAGAACCTGACTTTCTAAAGGTAGGAATAACTCGTGGCAATTGAGCCGAGAATAAAAGGCCTAAAATACAGGGTCGTGGAACCAATACCTGAAGGAATAGCGGAAAGAACCTGGCAGAAAATTGCCGGTTTTACTCCTGATAAAGCAAACAAAGAAATGATGAAGATTGGCAACAGGCAGCCAGAACTCTTGGCCTTCGTGATGGAATCCTCAAAAGAAATGGGTCGGGAAGTAAGAGAGCTTGCAATCTATCTGTTTCTTGTTGTCTACCGGATGTTTCAAGAGGCCCATGGGAAGATCAATAAGATTTCTTCGGAGGAGATTATTGAGTGTTATAAGCATAATGAAGGCCTAATGGAAAGATTAGAGGGAGCCCATGAAAAATTTCTCGATAGAATTGCCAGTGTTCAGACTTCCAGACAGCTCTATGTGGTGAAGTATGTGGCTGATGCCATAATGGAGGAAAAGGATGAAGGTGAGGGTGCTTTACCATTAACTGAGGAACAGAAGGGTTTCCTCTTCCTCCTGCTCAAAACCGTGATTGATGTCCTTGACCAGAAGGGCATGAAGTCGCGAAGTTATTAGCTTGCCAAAGCCGCAAGCTATGCTCTAATATGCTTCAAAACATTAAAGAAAGGAGGACTTTAGCATGAAGGTTACCGTGGGCACCTTTAACCTTAACAACCTCTTTTCAAGATACAATTTCAAAGCAGAGATAAGCGAGATAAAACCGAAGGATGCCGGGCTCACAATAGAGTACAAGTTCAAAGACCCGGAAAGTTACAAGATACGGGCCTACAAGGGGAAGCTGGTCAACGCTAAAGCGAAGGAAAAGACCGAAATGATTGCAAAACGCATAACCGAGATGGATGTCGATGTGCTTGGGGTGCAGGAAGTGGAGGACATTGACACGTTGAAGTATTTTAACAAAGAATACCTGAAAAGCATGTATCCTTACCAAGTACTGATTGAAGGGAATGCCCCAAGGCTGATAGACGTTGGGCTGCTGTCGAAGTTTCCCATAGGTGGCATAACGTCATGGCAGAGGGCAACCCACCCAGATAAGCCAACGGAGCCGGTATTCGGGAGGGAGTTGCTTGAAGTGGAAATCTTGGACAGGGACAGGAAGAAAAAGGTCTTTACAATATATAACAACCACCTGAAAAGCAACCTCATCCCCCCCGGGCAGAACAAGACTGAGGAAGAAAAAAAGAACAAAGAACGGAGAAAGCAGCAGGCAGAAACCATAAGCAAAATCATAAAAAGCGGAATGGGAAACAATGACAGCTTTATCATACTCGGTGACATGAACGATATGCCGGATTCCGAAGCTCTCAATGCCTTCACAGGGGACACCGACCTGAAGATGGTAAACGGATTGAAAGACGCAAAGGAAACACAGCCACCAAAACCGGATAATCCTCCCCCTGCATCCCAGGTCTGGACCCACCGTTACAAGCCGAGCGGAAAGGCGGCACAATATGAGCTATACGACCAAATCTGGTTGAGCCAAGCACTGGCAAGAAAGCTCACAGAAGCAAAAATAGGAAGGCGTAAAAACCTCACGGGCGACGGCTCTGACCATGACCCGGCGTGGGTAGTATTGGAAATATGAAGAAGATACCTAAAACGAAAATTAGCGACATTCGGATGGGATATTATGGAAATCAAATCAGTTGCCGTAGAATTGAATAAGTTGTCGTGCACCCATGCAATTGGGCGTCTTCAAGAGTTACGAACGCAATTCCCAGGCAAGACATCACGAACCCATAAAATCTTCACTAAAAGCACGATTTTCCCAGACTACGCCTTTCACGATGGAGGAAGGCATGAGCTCCAATTCAATATCGGGATAGAGACAGTGCGAAAGCGTGAGGTACTTCGGTATGGAATTGCGTTCTCCTTAGAAACGAGCCGGTCTCATCCAGATATTTCGGGGCTTTTCCCAAAGGTTGAAAAGTTTAACTATTACCTCAGGACCAATCCGAATGCCTTTGCAGACTTTCTCATGTGGTATTGGAGCGGAAGAACCAGAAGTGAAGATTTCTACCCCCAACCCATCAAGCCAGATTGGGCAAAAAAGGGCAATTTCATATTCCTTGGGAAATGGGTTGACTTTGGCGACTTGAACCTTGAAGATATCCTAACAGAGCTCGACCTCCTTCTACCGCTCTATGCCTTCGTTGAAGGAGGAGACGATTTACCGGCACCAGTAGACAAGGCGAGCACTTTTCGGGCGGGCTGCTCGATAAAGAAGATAGCAACGAAAGCATCCGGAATCGCCACTGAGCGTGATATAGCCCTCCGGCATAATGAACTTCAATATACATTGTATCAAGCTCTATGTAAGGAATATGGAGCGGAAAATGTTAAAGCCCCTTACAAACTCAGCTATGCAGGGGAAGTTGACGTTGCCGTGCGTCATGATGGGAGTATGATTTTCTTTGAAATAAAAACAGCGCCTTATGCCAAGAGTGCACTGCGGGAGGCGGTGGGTCAAATCCTTGAGTACGCATACTGGCCAAATGCGGCCCGTGCAACTGAACTTGTTGTGGTAGCTGAGGTGAATCCGACGAAAGAAACAAAGCAATACCTTGACAACCTGCGGCGGCGCTTCGGACTGCGGCTTTTCTATCGGCAACTGAATAATGAAAAAGGTGAATTGGGATCAATCACCTGAAAATGGAAAATATAGACATGCCTCCTAAGAAGGAAGAATCTCTGAGAAGACAAAGAGTAGCAAGGCTTTTTGGTATCACAGATTTCATAGATAAAGCCAGATGGGAGGGGACGGACACCGAATCTCTGATAAATTATGCTCCAGTTAATCTCTCGGATGATGACAAGATGCTTGTCCACTGGCTGTGCTACATAACTGACAGGCAGACGGCATACGAAAGAATTTGGGATGTAGGTGGATTCATTTTTTCGCAAGTAGTTTGCGATGCTGTAAAACAAAAGGGTCTGAATATTTTAAACCCACACAGCAAATTGTCATACTTTATACCAACGAAGAAACATCCGGGATTTGAAAAGAACAAATTCAAAAAACAAGGATATTTATTCGTATCTGGAATCCGGGTCAGGGAGAACCAAAGGCTGAAAGATTACGGCTTTAATTCGGATGATCTCCCTTTCTTCATCTCAAGATACTATCCCGCTGACTACAAGGCGATTTTGAACACCCTAAAAGTTCTGGAATCGCACGGTTTTAGTCTCGCCAGATTCATTAAGTCAGTAATCGAGAAGAATATCGTGGACCTGAATTCGAAAGATTCCGTCCGGAAATTGCTATTCAGTCTTTACCTGCTCACTTATTATAATACTGGGCAGCCAAAAGCCGATGATATAGAATTTATGACGTTCTTATCGGAAGCTGCATCGAGGGCAGCGAAAATAGAATCCATACTCTCAGACCAAAAGCAGTTCTTAAGCCAATTCAGATCATTCCTTGAAAATGATATGTATGGCCAGAAGAGAGCTTGGTGCGCATTGAGGGACTACCTAAAAAGCCCGGAATTCAACAAGTATTTTGCCAACGCCCTTAAGGCCACTGGGTACAAAGAAACAGTCAAATTGCAATCAAAGGAATTGCTCAAGCAGCTTGAGCTGCCAGGGGATGTCTGGAACAACAACCCCAAATTCAGGAACTGCATACTGAAAGAAACGGGCTATGAGAAAAGTGAGGAAAGCCTAAACTTACTCTTAAGGCAAATTTACGAAGAGGAAAAGCCCCCTGTCGGGTATCCCGAACAATTTGACATCAGCTTTGACCTCGCACAAAGGATGTGCGAATCTGGGGAGTGTACAATATGTCCCTACGGCGTCCTGAATGGCGAAGCAACTGAGTTGGCTAAGGTATGTATCAGACATCAGGGGTATTTTTGCCCAGTCATCCTTGTCAGTTGCGGATACAAGACGGTATGCAACCCGGACAGATGCGAAATTATAAAGGCGGTCACCGACGGAGTGTAAGAGCTGTCTGGCATAACAGGGGATGATCCCCCGACAGGAAGCGTGGGCAAAAGGCTCCTCGATGATAGGGGCTGATGACATTTTATGGCACACAAGCCAGAAAGGAGGCATCACCATCAAGTTAATAGTTTTTTATCTGATATTTATGGCACTCGGATTTACAACCCTCATAACCCTTGACATGAGCGGACAACTCCCGAAATGGATTGTGGAAGGTAGGATTCCCTTTCTATGTATCGTTATTGGAGGATTAGGCGGGTGCCTCTACTGCTTAAGGGCTATATATGTCAATGCCTGCGTCCATAAGGCATGGGATGAAGACTGGAAACCCTGGTATTACATCCGTCCGGTGGCAAGCGCCATTTGTGGAGGCATAAGCTGGCTTTTTCTGAAGGCGGGTCTGATTGTACTTGAGTCTTCCCAAAATCCAAACTCATCAAACCTCGGATTCTATGCGTTGGCTTTCATTGCAGGGCTAAATGTAGACAAATTCCTCGGAAAACTGGAAGAGGTAGCCCAATCAGTCTGGGGGATAGAAAAGTCACGGGCCTCAAAGGATTCTGGGAAAGATGGCTAAGGTACATTTTTTAAATGTCAAGCAGGGTGACTGCACCATAATCCAGCATAACTCAGGCCGGGTCAGCCTCATTGACGTTTGCTGCGGCAATCTCACCCCTCAAGAAGCGGCAATTGGAACCTTAATGAAAGCGTTGACACACTCCAAAGGAAATTATAGGATGTGCCAATCGCCGACCGAGCCAATATCCTACCTCAAATCGCTGCAAGTTACGGAACTCTGGCGCTTTATCCTTACACACCCGGATATGGACCATATGGATGGCTTTGAAAACCTTATCAAAAGTCTTACCTTGCATAACTTTTGGGATTCAGGAGCACGTAAGGAAAAGCCAGACTTTGAAGGAAGCCCTTATAATGAAGATGACTGGGACACTTACGTAAAGGTGAGAGGTGGCAAAGCCGGGACAAATTCGCTTCTCAAGCAGGCAGGAGCCAAATTCAAATATGCGAACAAACCAGACGAACAAGGAGGCAGTCATGATGGCTTGTACATTGTGGCCCCAAGCAAAGGGTTGATGGATAATGCAAATGAGTCTGAGGACTTTAATGATGCCTCATACGTGATAGTCTACTGGACAACAGACCAAAGAATTGTAATCCCGGGGGACGCACATGACGGTTCATGGGAATATGCACTTAAAAACCATTCCGACCTGTTAAAGAATTGTTCCATTTTGCTGGCACCACACCACGGGCGACATTCTGACGCAAACTTCGAATTCTTGGATACCCTAAAACCTAAATTCACCTTGCTCGGCTGCGCACCATCAGAAGATTTAGCCTACAACGCATGGAGAAATAGGAACCTCTTTTACCTCACCAAGAACCAAACAGGAAACGTCATCATTGAAACAAGAGAGAAATCCCTTGCCATCTACATAGAAAACCAGCGTTATGCAGAAGATAACGGATGCGATACCACGATTACAAACAGCCAGGGATATTACTACATCGGGACACTTTAAGAGACTCACATGGGCTTCATATTGTCTAATCCCCGAAAGGCCGACGTTTTCTTTGATACAGAGAAACTATGCCGGCTCTATATCTTTACTCGTGATTGATGCCCTTGACCAGATGAGGGCTGAGTTTCGCTCCTCGAAATCGAAGAATTATTGGAAGAACCCCAAGTCCTGTGCCTTATTTGAGCATGAATATGGCATAGAATTGACCGATGATCAGTGGAAGGAAGTAGCTAATAATGTGGAGACCTGCCTAAGGAACTTTTATGCCTCCGATATCTATGATAGCCTAAAATCCCACCCCAAAGATCGGTGGCTTGAGGG
>Ga0208733_100214_pt1 | contig 29748 bp, 29 predicted proteins | sample SubbioR11Jul_8B1_FD_184816 | JGI IMG/M metagenome (GOLD analysis project Ga0208733, IMG submission 184816) | Serpentinite rock and fluid subsurface biosphere microbial communities from McLaughlin Reserve, California, USA - CR11Jul_8B1 (SPAdes) | ecosystem: Environmental > Terrestrial > Deep... | reverse complement strand
CCCAATCTTTGAAGGATCACCGATATGGACAGGCGCTCCATGGACCGAGGCATAACGGGAAGTGATCTGAACAGCCCGGCTTACCTTGTCCGGAGGAATGGGCCTCATCGTAACCACCATGGGTCCATAAAAAACACCTGAGGGCTTGCAAGGAATACTGGAGATAAACATCGGGACATTCTTTTTCTCTTCAATATGCCGGACAGGAACGTTCGCCCGGAGCAACGCCTCTTCAAAAGAAAAACTACAACCCAGGAGAAAGGTGACGAAATCAGACTTCCAGAGACTTTTGATTTCTTTGACGGTCGTTTCTAATTTACCTATTTAAGGGTAAGAATTTAAGACGATACACGTAACCCCTTGACTAAACGGGCGTCTTAACCTTTACCTTTTGACCCTTGACCTTTATCTTCATAGAGAAACCTTCCTTTTCAACTAATCTTTCATAAAAAAATTTCAGGGCTTTCTCGGTGGCCTTTTCTTTGATCTCTCTGCGGCTTCCCTCTAAAATTAATTTAATCACCCATGTCCTTTTGCCTTTGGCTAAACCGATGAAGACAAGCCCAACAGGTTTTTCTTTTGTCCCTCCTGTTGGTCCCGCAATGCCCGTTGTGGATAACCCGAAGTTTGTACTAAAAGCCTTTCGAACTCCTTGAGCCATCTTTTTCGCGACCTGAGGGCTTACCGCTCCATATTTCTTTATATCATCTAATGGAACCCCTAAATGCCTTGCCTTGGATTCATTGCTATAAGTAATCATTCCTCCCATGAAATAGTCCGAGCTTCCGGGGACATCGGTAATGCGGTCGTTGATCAGCCCGCCCGTGCAGGACTCTGCAATGGAGAGCGTGCAGCTTTTTTTTCTTAAATGATCTCCGATCGCTTTTTCTAAAGATTTTTTCGTCACTCCACCCCCACCCTCGCCCTCCCCCGTCAAGGGGGAGGGTAATTTTTTTAGGAGAGATAGTTAAAAAGGGATAATGATCAAACGAAGAATCACATTGGCAAAAATTCCGGCCATGACATCATCCAATACCACCCCAAATCCTCCTCCCACTTTTTCGAAACGCCGGATGGGAAAGGGTTTGAGAATATCGAAAAACCGGAAAAGAATAAATCCGACCAGTATGAAGAGAGGTGTTTGGGGAACCCAGAGCATTGCAACGAAGAAGCCCATCATCTCATCGATGACGATCCTCTGGTCGTCCTTCTTTCCAAAATATTGTTGTGCCTGTCCCGAAATCCAGCACGAGAGGAAGAAGAAGGTGATCAGTGTCAGTTCATAAAGAGGGAATGACATTTCAGAGAGGAAGTAATAGATGGGGATGGCAAGGAGCGTGCCCAAAGTCCCTGGGGCTATGGGAGAGTATCCTGCTCCGAAGCCAGTAGCCAATATGACGATAAAACGTCTCATCTTTCGATTGAAGATTTGGGGTGATGGGGAGATAGGGAAATGGGGTGATAGCTCCCCATCTCCCTATCCCCTTATCTCCCTATCCTTTTTTTAGAGTCTGACAACGATTCCTTTTTCTTTCAGGAATGATTTGACCTGAGCGATCGTATATTCCCGGTAGTGGAAAATGGAGGCCGCAAGGACAGCGCTCGCTTTCCCCAGGGCAAGCCCCTCGTAAAGATGCTCCAGCGTCCCTACGCCACCTGAAGCGATGACCGGAATATCCACGCTCTCCGAAATGGTCCGGGTCAATCCGATGTCATAGCCATCCTTTGTCCCATCCCGGTCCATGCTGGTCAGGAGGATCTCGCCTGCCCCCAACTTCTCCATCTCCCTGGCCCAGAGGAGGGCGTCGATCCCTGTCGGAACCCTTCCTCCATGCGTGTAAACCTCCCAGCCCTGCCCTCTTCTCCTGGCATCGATGGCGATGACAATGCACTGGCTTCCAAAACGCTTCGATGCCCTTTCCACAAAAGAGGGATCCTTTACTGCGGCGGTGTTGATCGAAACCTTATCCGCACCCGCTTTCAGGAGCTTCCGGATATCTTCAAGATTTTTTACGCCCCCTCCCACAGTGAGGGGAATGAAGATCTCTTCTGCTGTCCTCCGAACGATATCGATGAGGATCTCCCTCTTCTCGTGGGAGGCGGTGATGTCGAGAAAGGCGATCTCATCAGCGCCCTGCTCATCATAGACCTTTGCGTTCTGAACCGGATCGCCTGCATCCTTCAGGTCTACAAACCGGGTTCCTTTGACCACCCTCCCATCCTTTACGTCAAGACAGGGGATGATCCTCTTTGCTAACATTTGTCTGTGCTCCTATTATGCCATCACTGAAAAATGTTTCCTCCAGCGCAAATAATATTGGGGAGTTGGGGTTGTGGGGAGATGGAGTGAAAAATCCTCCCCATCCCCCTATCTCCCTATCTTCCCATCTTTCTTTGTTAAGCGTATGGCCTCTTCCAAATCAATACTGCCTGTGTAGAGGGCGCGGCCGATAATGACTCCGATCACCCCATCCCGCTCTAACTCCAAAAGATCCTCGATGTCTTCGATTCGAGAAACTCCTCCCGAGGCAATCACCGGAATGGAAACGGAGCGAGATAAATTCCTGGTGGATTCAAAGTTTAAACCTGTTCCCATTCCATCTCTCTCAATATCCGTGAATATGATGCTTGAAAGGCCGATCCCTTCGAACTGCCTTGCGAGTTCAATAGCCTCCATGGAGGCAACCTCTTGCCAGCCCTCCACAGCCACCTTTCCTCCTTTGGCATCGATGCCGAGGATCACCTTTCCTGGATATTGATGGCAGGCCTCTGTGAGCAGGCAGCGATTCCTGAGGGCCGCTGTCCCCAGGATGACCCATTCAGCGCCGGAATGGATGTAATCCTCAATCGCAGCCAGATCCCGGATCCCTCCGCCTATCTCAACGGGAATATGGAGGGAACGCACCATCTCCTCGATCAGAGACCTGTGGAAAGGCTTTCCCGTTACCGCGCCATTGAGATCGACCACATGAAGCCTCTCCGCTCCCTTCGACTCCCAATGCTTTGCCATCTCGATGGGATTCTCCGAATAGATTGTCTCCTGATCCATTCTTCCCTGGGAGAGCCTCACACATCTCCCATCTTTAAGGTCTATGGCCGGGATGACGATCATAACAAAACTCTCATTGAAAATTGCAAAATGAAAAATGCAAAGTGAGAAATGTCAGTGCTAATTTTAAATTTTGCAATGCTAATTTTGAAATGATTACTCTTGCAGTTCCTTTGCTCCGGGCAGTCTTCTCAATGCCTCATCCATGCCCACGCTCGCCAGTTCCTCTGCGGTCAGCCAGTGGGCCTTTCTTCTGAAGAAGGAACCGATCTTGAAGAGATTCTCGCTCAGCGGCCTCTGGGTTTCATCCATCCTCCCTCTCCACACCTCCACCCCGTCCTTTAACCGAATAAGATGGAGGTCGAATCCGACAGAGGCGGGCCGATCCACGCCCACGGAAGATCCGATCCTCTCTTCAAAACGGAAAACGAATCCGATGGAGACAAAATCGCTGCCCAGCTCCTTGCCCAATTCGATCGAGGAGGATTTCGGCCTCTCCTCGAACATTCTTTTCTCCCTGTTAGAGAAGGCTTCTTCCACCTTCTCTAATGGGATGACCTTGAAAATTCCTTTTGCCTCTATCTTCTGATAGAGAAGCCTCGTCATCGTGTTCTGAGCGCCGGGCAGGACCTCTCCCCTCTGAAAGACCGTCCTGCAAACCGGGCAGAAGGCTTCCCTCTCAATGAAGAAGGGAAGGATGGCCAGTCGGGGTTTCTCCTCGGCATTTACTTCGAAAACTCCAAAAACCATTAAGCCCAATAACAGGATGATCAACCCATGGCCAGAAAGGATTCTCTTCATCTCTTCACCTCTTTTACGTAGAAACTGCCCCCAAAAGCTCCCCTCCCTCGGGAGACTGTGTCGTAATGGGGAAATAGTAAAAAATGTCATGCTGAACTTGTTTCAGCATCTAATAAAATCAACGGCTTAGAGACCCTGAAATAAATTCAGGGTGACAAAACAGTAATTACGACACAGTCTCCGGCGGGAGGGGATAAAGGGGAGGGGGAATAACTTTTCACACCCCCACCCACACCCTCCCCCCTGCCTTCGCCGAAGCGGCTTCGCGCAGGCAGGCATCAAGGGGGAGGGATGATTGTTGGAGATCTCACTTCTTAACTCCAATCTTCTTGGCGTCTTCTAAGAATTGGGCAATCCCTCTGTCTGTGAGGGGATGCTTTGCCATCTGGTCCAGAATGGCGGGCGGGATGGTCACGATCTCAGCGCCCATCCGCGCTGCCTCTATCACATGAATGGGGTTTCTCACGCTGGCGACGATGATGCGGGTTTCAATCTCATCGTAATTGTCATAAATTTCCCTGATCTGCTGGATCAATTCGAGGCCGTTGAAGCTGATGTCGTCAAGCCTTCCTATGAAAGGGCAGATATAGGTCGCCCCTGCTTTTGCGGCCAGAATGGCCTGGCTCGCCGAGAAGAGGAGGGTTACATTCGTCTGAATACCTTCTGTGGCGAGGATTCTCACCGCCTTCAACCCCTCCTGATTGATGGGGATCTTGATCACGATCTCATCGCCCCAGGTTGCCAGGACTTTGCCTTCTTTCACGATCTCTTCACAGGCGAGGCCTGTGACCTCCACATTAACAGGCCCCTTCACCTCTTTCGAGATCTTTCGGATCAGTGTCTCCGCTGTCTCCCCCTCTTTTGCAAGGAGCGTGGGATTAGTTGTCACCCCATCGACCAGACCGAGCGCTTTCGCCTTCCTGATCTCACTTAGATTTGCCGTATCAATAAATATCTTCACGTCTTGCCCTCCTTTTTAATTAAATAATCGCAAAGGACACAACGTTTGAAATCCCAAATCACAAATTCCAAATCCCAAATAAGGTCCAAATTTCAATTTAAAATGACCAAAACGATTTTGTTTGAAATTTCGAATTTGGACTGTTGGAATTTGTTTGTTATTTGGTGCTTCCATGTATACTATGCGCTCTGCGCTGATATCTAAACAATTCCCCATGTTCTGACCAGATCGTGGATGGCTTTGGTTTGCCGGAGAAGACCCTCCATCTCATTGAGAGGAATCATGCTCGATGCATCGCAGAGCGCCTCAGCCGGCCTGGGATGGGTTTCGAGAAAGAGGCCATTGCAGCCCACAGCCATGGCCGCACGGGAGAGATGGGGAACATACTGAGGGCTTCCGCCTCTCGGGTCCTCACTCGGAATTCCGTAATTTCTCACCACATGCGTGGCATCAAAGATGACCGGACAGCCGATCCCCTGCATGATGGGAATGGAGCAGAAGTCCGAAATCAATTTGTTATATCCGAAACAGGTCCCCCGCTCCGTGAGAAGGACCTGCCTGTTTCCGGCGCTGTGGATCTTCTTGACTGCGCCGGCCATATTCTCCGGCGCGACAAACTGTCCTTTCTTGATGTTGACCACCCTTCCCGTCTCTCCCGCTTTGAGAAGAAGGCTCGTCTGCTGGCAGAGAAAAGCCGGAATTTGAATCACATCTAAAACTTTCTTTGCCTGATCCACATCTTCCATCCGGTGCACATCGGACAGGACAGGGAGGCCGAACTTCTCCTTCACCTTTGCAAGGATTCTCAATCCCTCTTTAAGTCCCGGGCCATTATAAGACTTCTCCGAACCCCGGTTATCCTTCTCATAAGAAGCCTTGAAGATCAGGGGAATCTCCAGCTCCTTGCAGAGCGCCTTTAAATCTTTTGCAATCTCCAGGACGACGGCTTCGCCCTCTATCACACATGGACCTGCGATCAAGACAAGCGGATTCCCCTTTCCGATCCGGATGTCACCTACTTTGACTTCGTTCATTGGCGGCTCCTTCCACTATCATTCCCCTCTCCCCAAGCGGGAGAGGGATAGGGTGAGGGGGAATTGGTCACTCCACCCCCACCCTTCCCCCGTCAAGGGGGAGGGAGAAAAAAGGCTAAATCGCCTTCGCAAAGTTCTCCAGTATCCTCAATCCCTTCTGCTGGCTCTTCTCCGGATGGAACTGTGTGCCAAAGATGTTCTCCTTCCAGATGCTCGAAACAAAAGGAATTCCGTATTGGGTGATCGTCGAGTTCCACGCTTCTCCATCGGGAAGCACATAATAGGAGTGGACAAAATAGAAGAAGTCTCCGCTCTTTAACCCTTGAAGCAGGGGGGCTTCCCTCTCTTTTTCAATCGAATTCCATCCCATGTGAGGAACCTTATGTTCAGGGTCGGGCCGGAATCTCACAACCTTTCCTTTGATCAGGTCAAGCCCCCTCCGATGTCCGAACTCCTCGCTCTCTGAAAATAGAATTTGAAGGCCAAGGCAGATGCCGAGATAAGGTTTCCCTTTCTCAATGGAACGAAGGATCGATTCGATCAATCCATACCTCTCCAGATTCTCCATGCAGTCCTTAAAGGCCCCCACTCCCGGAAGAACGATCGCTGAAGCCCCGGAAATCTCCCTTTTGCTCCGGGTCACGCTGGCTTCAAACCCGACCCGCTCGAAACCCTTCTGAACGCTTCTGAGATTCCCCATCCCGTAGTCGATGATGACGATCTTTGGTTTCATAGCTTTTCTGATTGCGGATTGCGGAATCATCAGGGCTAAAGCCCTGAGTTACGTAACTCAGCCCTTCAGGGCTTAAATCCGAATTATAAGACTCCTTTCGTTGAAGGAATTCCGACTGACCGCTTATCAATAGAGACCGCCTCTCTCAACGCTCTTCCCAATCCTTTGAAAACAGACTCTACCATGTGATGGCTGTTCCTGCCATAGAGTAGGTTGATGTGAAGCGTCATCCTTGCGTGATTGCAGAGAGCCCTCATGAACTCTTCCACCAGTTCGAGGTCAAAAGTCCCGATCTTAGATCTTTTCAGTTTCATATGATAGACAAGGCAGGGCCTCATCGAAAGGTCTAAGGTGACCGAAGCCAGCGTCTCATCCATCGGGAGAAGGCCCATTCCATATCGCTGAATCCCTTTTGCCTCTCCAAGCGCTTTTCGGATGACATCTCCCAGACAGATCCCAACATCTTCCACGGTGTGGTGTGCATCAACACCAATATCGCCTTTTGCCTCGAGAGAGAGGTCCATTCTGCTGTGATAGATCAGCAGGCTGAGCATATGATCGAAGAAGGGAATGCCTGTTTGGATCGAATGTTTACCGGACCCATCCAGATCAATCTTCAAGAGAACTTCTGTCTCTTTCGTCTTTCTCTTCACCTCTGCCTTCCGATGTTTTTTCATGGTTGCTCCTTGACCAAATCCCTATGAATCTTAGGGTTGTCATTCCCGTGAAAACGGGAATCCAGACGTCGTCCCTGCGGAAGCAGGGATCTATAACAAAGAAACTGGGTTCCTGTTTGCACAGGAAACCCTGGATTCCGGATCAAGTCCGGAATGACATTATATGTAAAGTCTTCACTGAATCATTACACTAAAGAATTCGGGATCTCGGTTTCGTTTCTATATCATTACCTTTTTATCCTCACCCGAACCGACCTGTAATGTCCCTCCAGCCCCTCCCACTCCGTAAATCTCTTCACATCCCCTTCGAATCGCTTTAATGCCTTTTCGCTAAATTGTATCAGGTTAATCTTTTTTTGAAAATCCTCAACGCTCAGGGCCGACGCATACCGGGCTGTTCCTGCCGTGGGGAGAATGTGGTTCGGCCCTGCCAGATAGTCTCCGATGGCTTCAGGAGTATGGGGACCAAGAAAGACGGCTCCCGCATGTTTCACCGACCTCGCCAGGCGCAGGGGATTCTCCACACTCAGCTCAAGGTGTTCGGGTGCAATCCTATTCGCAAGTTCAATAGCCTGAGGGAGATCTTTGACGATCAGGATGGCGCCTCTCTGGCGGAGGCTTTTGCTGGCGATCTTCTCCCTCTTCAGGGTTAAGAGCTGTCTCCGGACCTCCTCTTCCACTTTTCTTGCAAAGGATTCGGATGGAGTGATCAGGATGGAGAGCGCCCTCTCATCATGCTCTGCCTGGGAGATTAAGTCGGCCGCCACAAAGGCCGGAGGAGTCTTTCCGTCAGAGATGATTACGATCTCACTCGGTCCGGCCACCATATCCAGATCAACAGCGCCATAGACGAGCCGCTTGGCAATAGCCACATAACGATTTCCGGGCCCAACAATTTTATCCACCTTCGGAATCGATTCGGTGCCATAGGTTAAGGCTCCGATCGCCTGAACTCCTCCGGCGCGAAAGATCCGGTCCACTCCGGCCAGATCTGCGGCCACAAGAACCGCAGGGCTGATTCCTTCCGCGTGAGGAGGCGTCGTAATAATGATCTCTTTCACGCCTGCCACTTTTGCGGGGATGGCGGCCATCAGAACGGTGGAGGGATAGGACGCCTTTCCCCCGGGAACATAGATCCCCACTCTCTCCAGCGGTTTTACAATCTGTTCGATCCTGATCCCTTCTTCAATCCATTTGACCACCCATCTCTTCTTTGAAAGCTCGTGAAACGTTCGGATGCGATGGCTTGCCTTCTTAAGAGTCTTCATAAAATCGAGAGGGATTCTCCTGTGGGCCTCCTTTACTTCCTCCCTCTTCAACTCGAGTTGCAAAGGAAGGAGTCGAACACGGTCGAATCGTTCCGTGTATTGAAGAAGGGCCATATCCCCCCTCTTCTTCACATCCCTCAGAATGGACCGGACCTCTCCCTCAAGGCGAAGGGGATCCCCGGCAATCCTGCTCTCCACCTCCGAAAGGTATCGATCAAATCCTTTTTCTCCGCTTCGAAAAACCCTCATCAAAAAGCCTCTTTGAATGTTCTTTTTCCAATCCACAATTCTTTATATTTTCGACTATTGCCCCCCCACCCCCACCCTCCCCCTCGAGGGGGGAGGGCTGGGGAGGGGGAAATTTCATTCTCCTTCTTTCACCCTCTTGATATTGGCCCCGAGCCCGATCAATTTCTTATCCAGTTCCTCATAGCCCCGATCCAGGTGATAGACCCTCGAGATTTCTGTCACCCCGTCAGCGGCAAGGCCGCCAACAATGAGGGAGGCGCTCGCCCTCAGGTCGGTCGCCATGACCTGGGCTCCGCTCAGGCTCTCCGCGCCCTGGATAATCGCTGTGTTTCCCTGGATCCGGATATCCGCCCCCATCCTTTGAAGTTCGTTCACATGGATGAAACGATTTTCAAAGATCGTTTCAGTGATGATGCTCAATCCCCTGGACAGAGACATCAGGGTCATGAACTGGGCCTGCATGTCTGTTGGAAATCCGGGATAGGGTTGTGTCTTCACATCGACGCTCCGGATCCTGCGGCTTCCTACCACCCTCACCCCTTCTCCTTCTGGATCGATTTCCATTCCCGTCTCTCGCAATTTATGGATGACCGCTTCCATATTGTGGAAAGGGCATCGATGAAGCTTGATGTTGCCGCGTGTCAATCCGGCCGCCACCATCAGGGTTCCTGCCTCGATTCGGTCAGGGATGATCGTGTGCTCTGCCGCACGAAGGGATTCCACGCCTTCAACCTCGATGAGGCTCGTCCCTGCTCCCTCAATCTTCGCTCCCATCTTTTTAAGGACGCTGGCTAAGTCAACCACCTCCGGCTCCATGGCGGCGTTCTGTAAAACGGTCTTTCCCTTTGCCAGCGTGGCGGCCATCATCAGGTTCTCCGTTCCTGTCACCGTGGCCGTGTCAAAGGAGATGTCAGCTCCTTTTAACCGGTCCGCCTTTGCCTCCACATACCCGCTGCGGAGATCGATCTTTGCGCCCATTGCTTCGAGACCCATGAGATGAAGGTTGATGGGCCTTGCGCCAATGGCACATCCCCCGGGAAGGGAAACCCTTGCCTTTCTCATTCGAGCCACCAGGGGGCCCAGGACGAGGATGGAAGCTCTCATTGTCTTCACCAGATCGTAATGGGCTTCAATGTTTGAGACCTCTGTGGCATCGATTCGATAGGCCCCATCTTCTCCCTGGACTTTCACCCCCAGATTCTTAAGGACCCTCGCAATGGTCAGGATATCCCTCAGATTAGGGACATTGTGGAAGAGGTTCTCTCCCTCTGCGAGGAGGGAGGCGGCAAAGATGGGAAGGGAGGCGTTCTTTGAACCGCTCACCTTCACCTCTCCAATCAACCTCTCTCCGCCCCGGATGATGATCTTATCCATCTATCGCTCCGCTTTTGGAAGGTGGAAAGTCGTGAGTAGAAGGTCGTTAATTTTTTTCCACCCTCCACTTTCTACTGTCCACTTTCTGTGCCTTGACCACTCTCTCGGTTCCTGAAAGGTCCTTAACTCGCTCAGGTCGTTCAAAGCCTCCCTCGGCCTCGATCATCTCAGAAATGCTGGGCGCCTGATTGTTTCCCACCTCCAGGAGGAGCCGCCCTCCCCTTTTCAAATAAGAAGAAGTTTGGGAAATCAACTTCCGATAAAACTCCAGGCCGTCCTTTCCACCCTTCAGCGCGATGAGGGGTTCATGATTCCTCACCTCCCTTGAGAGATCTTTTATTTCCGAATCAGAAATATAGGGAGGATTCGAAAGGATCAGGTCAAAGGTCTCTCCCGGATGGAATGGGTTAAGGAGATCGCCCTTCACAAACCCGATCTTGTCGGAAACGCCCGCCTGTCTCGCATTATCCTTGGCCACCATGAGCGCATCCCCTGAGAGGTCGGTGGCGACTAGAAAAATATTCTTCACTTCTTTTGCCAATGAGATGGCGATGGCTCCGCTTCCTGTCCCCAATTCTAAAACAGATGGAATTTTTTTGGAAGAAATTTTTGCGAGGATCGAAAGAGCCTCTTCAACCAGACGCTCTGTCTCCGGCCTTGGAATGAGGACGCGGGGATCCACCTTAAGGTCGATGGACCAGAACTCCTGATGTCCCAAAATATATTGAAGCGGCTCGCCGGAACCTCTTCTCCGGATCAGACCCTCCAGCGTCTTGATCTCTTCCTCCATCGCCTGGTCGTGGAGACGGATGTAGAGCTCCTCTCTGCTGAGGCGCATCGAGCGGGCCAGCAGGAGCTCCGCATTGAGCCGGGGATTCTCAACCCGGTGCTCCTTGAGATAATCCGTTGCCCAATTCAATGCTTTTAGGACAGTCATCGTCAACCCAAACCGAGATCCCGAAACAAGTTCGGGATGACAGGTTGCTTTGTCAAATCGTCGTATCGTCTCATAGTCTTTTGTTTTTTTATCCGATTTTTGACGATGCGACTATAAGACTGCCAGACGATACGACTTTTAACCTTTGAGCGCTTCTGCCTGATAGTGGGTGGTTAGTTTATGGATGACCTCATCGATCTCACCGTCTAACACTTCGCTTAACCGGTAGAGGGTCAAACCGATCCGGTGGTCCGTCACCCTTCCCTGTGGAAAGTTATAGGTCCGGATGCGCTCACTCCGTTCCCCGGTCCCCACCTGGTTCTTTCTCTGCGCCGAGATCTCCTTCTCTTTCTCCTGCCTCGCATGGTCCAGTAATCTCGCTCTCAGAATCTTAAGGGCCTTCGCCTTATTCTTGTGCTGGGACTTCTCGTCCTGACAGGAAACCACCATATTCGTGGGAAGATGAGTGATCCGGACAGCGGAGTCCGTGGTATTGACGCTCTGACCTCCCGGGCCTGAAGACCGGAAAATATCGATCCGGAGGTCGTTCGGATCGATCGCCACCTCCACATCCTCTGCCTCCGGAAGGATCGCCACTGTCACCGTTGAGGTATGAATCCGTCCCTGGGACTCTGTGACAGGAACCCTCTGAACGCGATGAACACCGCTCTCGTACTTCAGCCGGCTGTAGGCCCCCTTGCCTTCGATCAGGGCAATGACCTCCTTGAACCCGCCCACACCCGTGAAACTTCGGCTCATGATCTCCACTCGCCACCGGTTCTTCTCCGCATATTTTCCATACATCCGGAAAAGATCGGATGCAAAGAGCCCTGCCTCATCTCCTCCGGTTCCTGCCCGGATCTCAAGAAGGATGTTCTTCTCATCGTTGGGATCTTTCGGAAGGAGGGCCATCCGGAGATCCTCCTCTATCTTCTCCTTCTCTCCTGTGAGCCGCTGAAGATCCTCTCTGATCAACCCTTTCATCTCCTCGTCTTCGTCGCCGGCGAGGAGCTGGCGGTTTCCTTTGATCTCCTCTTCCAGCCTCTTCAGCCTTCGGTAGAGCTCGACCACCTTTCCCAGTTCCGAAAACTCCCTGGCCGCTTTCTGAAGCTCTGTCTGATTGTTGATTACTTCAGGCTGGCTAAGGAGGTGGGAGAGTGTGTCGTACCGGCGCTCCACCTCTTCTAATTTCTCAAACATCTCGAATCCCTCTTGAATAATTGCAAATGTCAAAAATTAAATGTCAAATGAATGCCAAAAGAAAAAATATGGAATGATGGAATATTGGAATATTGGGTTTAGAAAAAAGTATTTTCGCTCTTACGCATTATTCCAACATTCCACTATTCCAGGACGCGGTTTTTATTGCCGTCGTCTCTCCATTTCCAGCACCTCCTGAAGAGCGCGCAGGGCCACTTCGATCTGGGGCTCGGTAGGCTCCCGTGCCGTGAGCCTCTGGAGCCAGAGTCCGGGTTGGATGAGAAACCGGATTCCTCTCCGGTTTCGCTTTCGATCGGCAAACCGGATGATCTCATAGGAGAGCCCGGCGATCAAAGGAATGAAGACCACCCGGGAAGCCACCTTATATCCGAACGGAAGGTGGTGGGGGATGAGAGCAAAGATCAGGACGCTCACCACCATGACGATGAGAAGAAAGTTCGTTCCGCACCGGGGATGGAGACGACCGAATTCTTTCACCCGTTCGACACTCAATGGCTCCCCCGCCTCATAGGCGAAGATCGACTTATGTTCCGCGCCATGATATTGAAAAACCCGCTCGATCTCCTTTAAAAAGGAGATGGCCCGGATATAGGCGAGAAAGAAGGCCAGCCTGATGAGGCCGTCCGTCAGGTTGAAGAGCAATCCGCTCGTTGAAAGGATCGGAAAGAACCACCTCAACCCCTTCGTCAAAAAAAGAGGGGCTAGAAAGAAAAGAAAAATGCCAAAAAAGAGAGCCAGCGCAAAGGTGAGGCCCATCGCCCAGGAGCTGATTTCCTTCTGGCCTTCCTCTTCAGGGAGGGCCTGGTTGGCGGAGAAGTGGAGGGCTCTGATTCCAAGGGCAAGAGCTGAGATCAGGGCGATGACGCCCCTTACCAGGGGGAGTTTAAATAAGAAGCTCTTCTCGGAGAAGAAGTTCAATCCCTCCTTTTTCACGACTATTTCTCCGCCGGACTTCCGGACAGCAATGGCCATGCAGTGGGGAGATCTCATCATCACCCCTTCGATTACGGCCTGCCCCCCAACGCGAAGCGGTCCTTCCTCTTTTTTGGAGATAATACGGCTCCATGGGAAACGCCCCTCTCCGGGGCCCCTTCTCCCTAAAGACATCTTCATCCTCCGAACAAACTAATGCTGAATGGCTGGTTCGAATAAGGGTTGGGCGGGAATCGGTCGCAGGCTTGGCCGGGTGTGCCTCCACCCGGGATCCGAAAATCTTCGCAGAAAACCAGACAAAGAGCCGAAGGGATCAATCTTTCTTTTCAATCGTCTCTCCGTATTTCTTCTTAAACCTTTCGATCCTGCCTGCGGAATCCACAAATTTCTGTTTGCCGGTGTAGAAGGGATGGCAACTCGAACAGATTTCCACATGGGTCTCCTTCTGCACGCTTTTTGTTTCGAAGGTCGCTCCACAGGCGCATTTGATCACCGTATCATAAAGCTTGGGGTGGATATCCTTTTTCATCTCCATAGCCTCCGAATCTATTTAAAGCCTGTCCACAAAGTAACAGTTTCAAAAAAGGTCGTCATTCCGGCGAAAGCCGGAATCCAGGGTTCCCGGTGAAAACCGGGACCCAGTCTTAAAGATGGTTCCCGACTGGAGTTTACCCCGTGCTTGATACGGGGTCGGGACGACGTCTGGATGCCCCCGTATCCAGTACGGGGCAGGCTCCTCAGTTCCGGCATGACGGAATAACAAATTTTATAAACAGACACTATTTAACTGATTTTGTGAAGATTTTCAACTCCTTTGGTGAAAGTGAGAGTGATTGTGTTTATTGATTCATCGAATCGAGAAAGTCCCGGTTGCTCTTAGTGGCGTGCATCTTGTCAAGAAGGAATTCCATGCTGTCCACCGAGTTCATCGGCTGGAGCACTTTTCTCAGGAGCCAGATGCGGTTCAGGTCATTGGGGGCCAGAAGGAGCTCCTCTTTCCGTGTGCCGGATCGCTGGATATCGATCGAAGGAAAGACCCTGCGGTCCACCAGTCGCCGGTCCAGGTTGATCTCCATATTTCCCGTGCCTTTAAACTCCTCGAAGATCACCTCGTCCATCCGGCTTCCCGTATCGATCAGGGCTGTGCCGATGATCGTGAGGCTTCCGCCTTCTTCAATGTTTCTCGCCGCGCCGAAAAAACGTTTGGGTTTCTGTAAGGCATTGGCATCAACCCCGCCGGAGAGAATCTTCCCGCTGGGCGGGACGACCGTATTGTAGGCCCTCGCCAGACGGGTGATGCTGTCGAGAAGGATCACCACATCCCTCTGATGCTCCACCAATCTCTTCGCCTTCTCGATCACCATCTCCGCCACCTGAACATGGCGCTGGGCCGGCTCGTCAAAGGTGGAACTGATCACCTCACCATCGACCGAGCGCTCCATGTCTGTCACCTCCTCGGGCCGTTCATCGATGAGGAGAACGATGAGGGTAATCTCCTTGTGATTCTTCGTAATGCTGTGGGCGATCGCCTGAAGAAGCATGGTCTTGCCTGTCCGGGGAGCGGCGACAATGAGGCCTCTCTGCCCCTTTCCAATGGGGGTGAGCAGATCCATCACCCGGGCAGAGTAGTTGTTTCTATCTCCTTCCATCTCCAGAGAGACCTTTTCCTGAGGATAAAGAGGGGTCAGGTTGTCGAAGAGGATTTTATCCCGCGCCACCTCCGGGTCTTCATAATTGACCATCTCAACCTTCAGCATGGCAAAATATCTTTCCGTGTCTTTGGGGGGGCGGATCTGACCGGAGACCGTGTCGCCGGTTCGGAGGTTAAATCGCCGGATCTGGGAGGGCGAAATATAGATGTCGTCCGGTCCGGGCAAATAGTTGTAATCAGGCGCCCTCAGGAACCCGAAGCCGTCGGGCAGGATTTCCAGCACCCCTTCCCCGAAGATCAGGCCGTTCTTCTCTGTCTGGGCCTGAAGGATGGCGAAGATGAGGTCCTGTTTCCTCATCCCGGTTGCCCCTTCGACATTGAGTTCCCTTGCGATCTTTGTTAATTCATTGATTTTCTTCTTCTTCAAATCCTTGAGATTCATAGTCCTTCCTTTTATCCTCCTCTTTTACTTGTCGGTCGGTCTCCTTCTCTTCTGAAGGGCGATCCTCCTCAATTCTTGAAATACTTCTCTGGCTCTTCTCCGAATCGTCTCGATGGACCCCTCATTTCGAATGACGAAGTCCGCCGCTTTTACCTTCTCCTCAAGGTCCATCTGGGAGGAGATGATCCTCCGCGTCTCCTCCTCGCTCATGCCTGCCCTCTTCTTCAGCCTCTCTATCTGTTGTTTCTCCTTCGAGGTGATGACCACGACCCTGTCCACCTCCCGATGAAACCCTGTCTCCACCAGCAAGGGAACGTCGAAGACGACAATGGCATGAGGGTCTTTCCGTCCAATCTCCCTTGCCCTCTTCCCCATCTCCTTTTTGATCCGGGGATGAAGGATCTCGTTCAATAATCTTCTCTGCCCGGAATCGGAAAAGGCCCGGTCAGCCAACCTCTTCCGGTCGATGGTTCCATCCTTTTCAAGGATCTCTTTTCCGAAGACCCGGGTGATTTGCCTCCACGCGGGGGATTGGGGCTGAACCAGCTCCCTGGCGATCCGGTCTGCTTCGATGATGTAGGCCCCTTCTTCTTCAAAGATCCTGGAGACCGTTGTCTTGCCGCTGGCCACTCCTCCCGTCACTCCAACGATGAGCATCCCTCTTCCTCTAAAAATTGGGTTCAGGTCAAGGCTCAGAAATTGATCATTAATCGTCTCCATCTTAACCTCAACCTTAACCTTTCGTATTAAATGTCGAGGCGCTGGACGAAGAGGGCGTTTTCTTCGATGAAGTGGCGGCGCTGTTCCACTTCATCGCCCATTAAGATGCTGAAGGTTTCGTCCGCTTCGATGGCATCCTCCACCCTCACCTTGAGAAGGGTCCGTTTCTCCGGATTCATCGTCGTCTCCCAGAGTTGTGCGGGATTCATCTCTCCCAGCCCTTTATATCTCTGGATGGAGAGTCCTTCCCTTCCCAGATGGCTCAGGGATTGAAGGAGGTCTTCTATCCTCTCGACCATCACCTGTTTTCCCTTCTCCAACAGGATAAAGGGCGGGGGCGCTATCTCCTGAATCTCCTGATAAACCTGAAAGAGGTTCCGGTATTCGACCGATGCGATGAGATCCCATTGGACGCGGCTTCGAAGGCTTTTCCCTCCGTTCGACTCCTGAACCTCAAAGCCGTAGAGGTTATATTCTTCATCCCGGTAGAGATCGAAGACTTCAAACCCGAGCTTTCTCAGACGCTTCTGGAGATCTGCGATCTTCCCCTTCTCTTCAAAGGTTGTTTTGCTCCGGACCTCCTGCTCCAGAAGGAAGTTGAGGAGGGACCGCGGGGTGCCCTTCTTCTGGAGCCTCTGGGTCAAATCGTTAAGGAGATAGATCTTCTCCAGTAATAAGGCCAGCCTCTTTTCGGGAAGTTTCTTCTTCGTCTTCTCCACCGTCACTTCGCTTTTAGCGATGGCCCGGTTCATCAGATACCGGTTGAACTCCTCCTCGTTCTTGATATAGATTTCACTCTTTCCCTCCATCACCTTGAAGAGCGGAGGCTGAGCAATATAGAGAAACCCCTTCTCAATCACCTCCGGCATCTGGCGATAGAAGAAGGTGAGGAGCAAGGTGCGGATATGCGATCCATCCACATCGGCATCGCTCATGAGGATGATGTGGTGGTATCGAATTCGATGGATATCGTAGTCATCCTTCCCTATTCCTGCGCCCAGGGCGGAGATGAGGATCCGGATCTCTTCGTTGGCAAGCATCTTATCAAACCTTGCCTTCTCCACATTGAGGATCTTCCCTTTGATGGGGAGGATGGCCTGTGTTGCTCGATCCCGTCCCTGCTTGGCGGATCCGCCTGCCGAATCCCCTTCCACAATAAAGATCTCGCTCCGCTGAGGATCCTTCTCCTGGCAGTCGGCAAGTTTTCCGGGAAGGGAATTGGTCTCGAAGGCTCCCTTTTGCCGGCTCAACTCCCGTGCCCTTCGGGCCGCCTCTCTCGCCCTGGCCGAATCGATCACCTTGGTGATGATCTTCTTTGCCATGGAAGGGTTCTCTTCAAAGAAACTCCCTAATTTCTCGTTGACCAGGGCCTCCACCAACCCTTTCACTTCGCTATTCCCAAGTTTGGTCTTGGTCTGGCCCTCGAACTGGGGTTCGGGGATCTTGACGCTGATCACCCCGGCCAACCCCTCACGGGTATCATCGCCCGTCATGTTCTCTTTGGCGCCCTTGAGCAGATTGGCATTGGTTGCATACTGGTTGATCGTCCGGGTCAGGGCGGCCTTGAAGCCGACGAGGTGGGTCCCACCCTCGTGGGTATTGATATTGTTGGCGAAGGAGAAGAGGTTCTCCGCATACCCATCGTTATACTGAAAGGCGATCTCCACATCGATCCCATTTTTCACCCCCTGGATATAGACGGGCTTCGCGTGGATGCAGTTCTTATTCTTATTCAGAAATTCGATGAAAGAAAGGATTCCGCCTTTGTAGAAGAAGTCGTGTCGCTTCCCGGATCGCTCGTCCTCGATGCTGATGGACAATCCTTTATTTAAAAAGGCCAGCTCCCTGAGCCTCTGGGAAAGAAGATCGAAGCTGAACTGGACCGTCTCAAAAATTTCGCCATCGGCTTTAAATCGGACCTGCGTTCCCGTATGTTTGGTCTTGCCGGTGACCTCCAGTTTTGTTTTTACCTCTCCCCTCTCGTAGACCTGATGGTAGACTTTCCCGTCCCTCCGGATTTCGAGATCGATATATTCCGAAAGGGCATTGACCACGGAGAGGCCCACTCCATGAAGGCCCCCGGATATCTTGTAGCTCCGATTGTCAAACTTTCCCCCGGAGTGGAGTTTGGTCATGACCACTTCCACGGCCGGGCGATTCTCCTTTTCGTGGAGATCGACCGGAATGCCGCGGCCGTTATCCCTGACCGTCACGCTATGATCGATATGGATGATCACCTCAATCTTGTCGCAGTGGCCGGCCAGAGCCTCATCGATGCTGTTGTCCACCAGCTCATGGACGAGATGGTGAAGGCCTTCCACGCCGGTATTGCCGATATACATGGCAGGCCTTTTGCGAACCGCCGAAAGCCCTTCCAAGACCTTGATCTGTTCTGCTGTATATTGTTCAGGCATCTCCTTCATTCATTCTCCCTTTTATTGAGTGATGGGCGCTGGTGAACGGCGATACGATATCTTCAAATCCTCATCGGCATAATGATGCAGAGTTGATGGGATGGATTTTGAGGTGTATGCGGCCGGATAATCCCCGGGCTTCCCTCGTCTTTCAGCTCCATGAGAATTTCTTCGGTGTCGAATGACTGGAGGGCTTCAATAAGATATCTTGCGTTGAACCCGATCTCAATCGGAGGGCCGTCATACTGAATATCGACCTCCTCCTTTGCATCTCCAAAATCCTGATGGTAGGAAGAAAGTTCCATTAAATTCTTCTTGAATGAAAATTTGACTCCCTCCGCCCTTTCGCTCGCCATGGTGGAAACCCTTCTCAGGGATCCATAGATGGCCTCTTTACCCATCGTTAATTTCTTGTCATTATTTTTTGGAATGACCTGGTCATATTCGGGGAATTCACCTTCGATCAAACGGATGATCATTAAAGATGTTCCCATTTTAAAGAAGGCATGGGTGTTATCGAAATAGACCCCCATCTCCTCCCCTTTATCATCCTTGTCCCCCACTATCTTCCTTATCTCCAGAACTCCTTTTTTGGGAATGATGATTCCTTTTTCAATCCCTTCAATGATCTGTCCTTCCCGGTCGACCAGGGAGAGGCGGTGTCCATCGGTTGCCACCATTCGAAGAAACTCTTTTTCTCCCGCTTTTAGCGGGATGAAAAGTATTCCATTAAGATGATATCGTGACTCCTCGTTGGAGGCCGCAAAGACTGTCTTTTCAATCATCTCTCTGATAATTTGCGTTGAGACGGTTGAGAAGGATTTTTCCTGCCAGGAGGGCAGAGATGGAAATTCTTCCGGATCCAGACCTGCGATATTAAAAATGGATTTTCCACATTTAAGATGAATCCAGTGGTTCTCTTTTTTGTGAATATGGACGGTCTGTTCAGGCAATTCCTTGATAATCTCAAATAATTTTTTTGAGGAAACAGAAGCCTTCCCCTCTTCATGAACCGTCGCTTTTAACTCCTCCTGAATGCCTGTTTGCAGATCGGTTCCAGTAAGAAAGAGGGAATTCTTTTTCCATTCCATATAAATATGAGAAAGGACGGGAAGGGTCGTCTTTCTGCCTGCAATGCCCTGCATTAACCCTAATCCTTTTAGAAGCTCCTTCTTCTCAATTTCAAAATGTGTCATCTTTTCCTCCTATGTATTATGATATAATTTGTTTTATCATAATCATCATCTATTTCTGTGGAAATGTTGAAAAAGAATGTAAGTGATAAAAAAGAATAGAGGATTTAATGTAAAAATCCTATACGAAGAAAAAAAAGAAATAAATAATGGGTGAAATATTTTTTCTTCTCCTCCTTTTTGCACAATCGTTCAACTCGATTTATGACTTAATTCGACCACGTAGGTTTTCAATCATCTCCTTAAAAGAAGGGTCATTCGCCATCTTCTCTTCCACTTTTTTTATGGAGTGGAGGACGGTGGAATGGTCTTTCCCTCCAAATTTTTCCCCGATTTCAATAAGCGATGAACCCGTCAATTTTCTTGAAAGATAGATGGCAATCTGGCGAGGCGCCACAAAACCTTTATTCTTCCTTTTTACCTTAAAGTCTGAAATTTTAATATTGAAATAATTGGCGACTACTTTCTGGATGACGTCGATGGAGATCAATTCCTCCTTCGGTTTGATAATATTTTTTAAAACCTCTTTCGCGGTATTCAAATCAACGTCCGTTTTGGAGAGGGAGGCGAAAGCGCCAATGCGGATGAGACATCCCTCCAGCATCCTGATATTGGAATCGATTTGGGAGGCGAGAAAAAAGGCCACATCATTCGGAAGTTTGATGCTCTCATTCTCGGCCTTCTTTCTGAGAATCGCCACCTTTGTCTCAATATCCGGAGGCTGGATGTCGGCGATTAACCCCCACTCAAAACGGGATCGGAGACGCTCCTCAAAATTGGGAATATCTTTGGGAAATTTATCGCTCGTGACGACAATCTGTTTTCGCGCCTCATAAAGGGAGTTGAAGGTGTGAAAAAATTCTGCCTGGGTTCTTTCTTTTCCGGCAATGAACTGGATGTCGTCGATCAGCAGAATGTCCATCCGTCGATATTTATTTCTGAACTCCTCCATCTTCTCAAAACGGATCGAATTGATCATCTCGTTGGTGAATTCCTCGGCTGAGGTGTAACAGATCTTCTTCGCATCGGGAATGATGCGATGCTGGAAGATATGGTTTCCGATCGCATGGAGGAGATGGGTCTTTCCCAACCCCACGCCTCCGTAAATGAAGAGGGGATTGTAATTTTTGGCGGGCAAATTGGCCACCGCCAAACAGGCGGCATTGGCGAACTGATTGCCCGCTCCCACCACAAAATTATCAAAGGAGTATTTAGGATTAAAAGGAGCCTTAAGGGCATGAAGGAACTGTGGGACATGATTTTCCGGAGGAGAAGGCGTTGAACCCTTTCCCTCCGCCCCGCGGGAAGCGGGGTCATTTTTGATTCTAAATTGGAGATGAAAGGACTTCTGGGTCAGATAGGAGAAGACCTCTTTCATATGGCTCAAATAATGTTCATGGATCCATTCTCTGAAGAAACGGTTCGGCACTTCCATCTCAACCCTTTCACCATCCATCGAAAGGAGTTGAATGGGCTTGATCCAGATATCGAAATTCTGCGGGCCAATCCTCTCTTTTAGAGTATCGGTCACCTTAGACCATAGATTGTCCATGGGCTTGACCTTGAGGGCAGCAGATAGGACACAAAGGTAATTTATGGAATGGACAGACCAGACCAAAAAAGGAAAACTTCTTCATTTTTAATAGGTTATCAAACTCTTTTCACAACGTTTCCACAATTGTGGATAAATGAATTTGTAAGAGATTGAGGGGAAATAACCTGAGGATTAAACTTTTTTTAGCAAAGCAGTATACCAATAACCCCATTTTAAAAAAAATTCAAGTCTTTTTTTTGACCGAACGTAGACCCCCTCGGTTAAAGAATCAGAAAAGGGTCGGGAGGTTCTTCTGGAAAAACCTTGAACCCTATCCTCTCACTCCTTCTCGGCCAGCTTGGCCACAGCCACCACCCGTTCCCCTTCCTCGATCGTGATCAGCCTCACCCCCTGAGTGCTCCTTCCCTGGACCGGGATATCGGCGGCTCTCAAACGGATGATCTTTCCCTTATTCGAGATGATCATCAATTCGTCCTCATCCGTAATGGACTTTACGCCCACCACATCGCCTGTCTTCATTGTCCTCTTCACGGTAAAGATGCCCGATCCTCCCCTGTTCTGGGTCCGGTATTCCGATGCCTGAGATCTCTTCCCGTAACCGTTTTCCGTGACGGTCAATAAGGAGATGTGTGGAACGACGACCTCCATGCCCACCACCTCATCCCCTTTCGAAAGCCGGATCCCGCGTATGCCGCGGGCGGTGCGGCCCATCTCCCTGATCTGATTTTCTGAGAAATGGATGGCCTTCCCCATCTTCGTTCCGATGAAAAGGTGGCGTTCGCCATCGGTCAGTTTGGTGGAGATGAGTTCATCCCCTTCATCGAGGCCGAGAGCGATGATGCCCCCTGCCCTGGGATTGCTGTAAGCCTCGAGTGCGGTCTTCTTGATCGTCCCTTTTTTCGTGATGAAGGTGATGAACTTGCCGGGCGAAAAATCTTTGAGGGAGAGAATGGCGGTCACCTTCTCCTCGGGGCTGAGATTGAGGAGGTTGATGATGGCTTTTCCACGGGTGATGCGCCCGGCCGGAGGGACTTCATGGACCTTCTTCCAAAAAATCTTTCCGGCGTCGGTGAAGAAAAGGAGGTAGTCATGTGTGGATGCGATGAAGAGGTCTTCGACAAAATCCTCCTCCTTCACGTTGATCCCCATCTTCCCCTTCCCGCCGCGATGCTGGCTCCGGTAGAGGCTGATGGGATTTCTCTTGATATATCCCGTATGGGTGATCGTTACGACCATATCCTCTTCAGCGATGAGGTCTTCGATCTTAATCTCCGGAGCGACGTCCACGATTTCAGTATGTCTCTCGTCTCCATAAGCGTCCCTGATCGAAACAAGTTCCTCCTTGATCACGTTGAGCATCAGCCGCTCGCTTGCGAGAATGTCCTTGAGGCGGTTGATCAGCTTGATCATCTCCTCATACTCTTCGACGATCTTCCGCTGCTCCAGATTGGTGAGGCGCTGGAGCCTCATGTCGAGAATGGCCTGGGCCTGTTCTTCGGACAGGTCGAACCGATCCATCAACCGCTCCCTGGCCTCCTTGGGAGTCTTGGATGCCTTGATCGTCGCGATGATGGCGTCGATCTGGTCGATCGCCTTTTTAAGGCCTTCAAGGATATGAGCCCTGGCCTCCGCCTTCTTCAACTCGAAGAGCGACCTCCGGGTCACCACCTCTCTCCGGTGCTGGAGGAAGAGATGAAGCATCTCTTTGAGGGAGAGGAGCTTCGGCCGATTTTGATGGATGGCAAGGAGGATGATGCCAAAAGAGGTCTGCATCTGTGTATGCTTATAGAGCTGGTTGAGGATGACCTCAGGAACCTCATTGCGTTTCAATTCGATGACCACCCTCATGCCCTCGCGGTCCGATTCGTCCCGGACAGCGGCGATGCCTTCGATCACCTTCTCCTGGGCCAGCTCTGCGATCTTCTCGATCAGTTTCGCCTTATTCGTTTGATAGGGAAGTTCGGCGACGACGATGCTCTCCTTCTCCCCCTTCCTATCCCTCTCGATGATGGCCCTGGCCCGGAGCTGAATCACGCCCTTCCCTGTCTCATAGGCCGCCTTGATGCCTTCCTGGCCATAGATGAAAGCCCCGGTGGGAAAATCAGGCCCGGGGATGTGGGACATCAACTCTCCGGTGGAGATCTCCGGGTTGTCGATGAGGGCGATCAGTCCGTTAATCGTTTCAATCAGATTATGGGGGGGGATATTGGTGGCCATTCCCACTGCGATACCCGAAGAGCCATTCACAAGGAGATTGGGAAATTTGGAAGGAAGAACAGAGGGTTCGAACAGGGATTCATCGTAGTTCGGAACAACATCGACGGTCTCCTTGTCGATGTCGGCTAAAAGTTCGCCGGTGAGTTTTGCCATGCGGATTTCGGTATACCGCATGGCTGCCGGAGGGTCGCCGTCAACCGAACCGAAGTTTCCCTGACCATCGATCAGGGTATAACGGAGCGAGAAGTCCTGCGCCATCCGGACGATGGAGTCATAGACAGCCATATCTCCATGAGGATGGTATTTTCCAATGACATCGCCGACGATCCTGGCCGATTTTTTGTAAGGCTTGTCCCATTCATTATTCAATTCGTTCATCGCATAGAGGATGCGTCGGTGGACGGGCTTGAGCCCGTCTCGCACATCCGGAAGAGCCCGGCCGACGATGACGCTCATTGCATAGTCCATATAGGACTTCTTCATCTCGTCTTCGATATTGACCGGGATGGCTATCTGATATTCGTTCATGGTCGCCTCGGAAATAATTAACGAATTTTATTGAAAAATTTAATATAATTGAACCTCATCTGTCAACAGAATTTCGGAGGCAGTCTTGACAATTGAGAAGAAATATGGTTTACTCAAAAAGCTTAATCATTTCAGAAAATAAGACACTTTAACAAAGAGGGGTTCGATGAAGAGAACTTACCAGCCGAGCAATGTCAGACGAAAGAGAACCCATGGTTTTCTGGAGAGGATGTCCACCCGAAGCGGCCGGAATGTCCTGAAGCGAAGGAGAGCCAAGGGGAGAAAAAGGCTGACCGTTTAGTGACAGGGTCGTTCAGATTCACTAAAAAGGAGAGGATCGCCCTTCCCCAGGATTTTAGAAGGGTGATGAAGTCAGGAAGGAGGCTCACCTCAAAGCATTACATCCTCTTTCTCCAGGAGAATGAGAGAGGGTTTCATCGGTTGGGCATCGTCGTAAAGAAGGAGATCGGTCCGGCGAGCATCAGAAATAGAATGAAGCGTTATCTCCGGGAGTTCTTTCGCCTGAACAAGCAACAGATCAAAGGGTTTTTTGATATGATCATCCTGGTAAAGAAGGGCAGCCTTCCCGAACATTACGGGGAGGCCGAAGAAGAATTAAGAAGGGTCTTGGTATGATGGAAAAAATGGTTATTAGAATTCTAAGGGGAGCGTTATTGACCCTGATTCATATCTATCAACATACCTTCTCGCTCACCTTTGGCCCCTGCTGTCGTTTTTACCCTTCCTGTTCCTCTTATGCCATAGGGTCGATCGAGCGTTTCGGAATAACCGAAGGGATCAGACTTTCCTTTAAGAGGCTGATCAGATGCCATCCTATCAATCCCGGCGGTTACGATCCCGTTCCAGAAATCAACCCATTTGACTACCGGATCTAAAACGCGGGTATGCCTTTCGACAAGCTCAAGGCCCCGAGTACAGCCGAGGGGCTCAGGGTTGATACTGAGCGGAGCCTTTTACCCGTTTTTAAAAACGGGGAAAGGCGCCGTCGAATGTAATGACAAAAATCTTTAGGAAGGAAGATCAGAAAAAGCAATGATGGATAAAAGAGCTTTATTAGCGATCGCATTGACATTTTTAGTTATTTTCTTTTGGGGGGCCATCCAGTCGAAGTTTTTTCCGCAGCCCCCTGACGACCAACCCAAAAAGGAGGAGGTTGTCCCGGCAGAAAAGAGGGAGATTAAGCCTCTAAAAGAGGAGGGGCCTGTCTCCCAACCCAGAGCCATTATTAAGAAAGAGACATCTGTTGAAACCAAGAACTATATGGCCGTATTTACCAATGAAGACGCGAGGTTGAAACATTTTAAACTTAAACAATATGAGGACAGGGTAGAAGAATCCTCCGTCACCATAAAAATGATCCGGTTCTTCAAGAACCTCTTCGGAGGCAAAATTGAAGAGCCTAAAAAACCAAAACCCCTCGATCTTGTGAATACGAATGAGGAGGAAGGACTCCCCCTGAGGCTTATCTTTCAGCCCTCCCCTGGCAATGGGGGATGGGAAGTGGATAAAGAAAAACTACGGGTCCTCAACGAAGGGGATAAGGGAGAAGTGATTTTTTCAAAAACTTTAGATAATGGCTTGAAATTATTAAAGAAATATAAATTTTATTCGGAAAATAATGTCATCGATATTGAAGTGGAAGTCCAGAACGCTACCTCAAACGAGATCTCTGCCCAACTGGGATTGGAATGGATAGGAAAGGTTGAGCTGGAGAAGTTTGCCGATCATGAAAATAAGGATTTCGGTTTGAAATATGCCTTTATGAAAGATCAGAAAGTGGAAAGAAAGGACATTGGAGGCTTAGGGGCTGCGGGGTGCACGCCAGGCTGCGGAACCCCGAATAGGAAGCTGGAACCTTTCGAATCGTCAGATCAGGGAGCCATCGGATGGTATGCCTTTGAGGGAGAGTATTTCACGGCTCTTCTGGTTCCACCCTCCTCAGAAAAGAATATCCTTCTCAGCGTAAAAGGTAATGATAATAATATCTTAAAGGCTCAACTGACCGCTCCTCCCATCTCTTTGCGGCCCAAAGAGAACATCAGGACGACCTACAGGATCTATATGGGACCCAAAGTGATGGACCCACTTAAAGAACTGGGCGTGGGGGCAGAGAGTTTGATCGACTTCGGCTTCTTTACGATCGTGGCAAAGCCACTCCTCTGGTTTCTCAAACTAACGAATAACGTAACGAAAAATTTCGGGATCGATATTATCATCCTAAGCATTTTGATCAAAATCATATTCCTTCCATTGACACAGATCAGCATGAAGTCGATGAAGGAGATGCAGAAAGTCCAGCCCGAAATGGCCCGGCTTAAGGAGCAGTTCAAGAATGATAAGGCAAGGGTTCAACAGGAGATAATGCTCCTCTACAAGAGGAGGAAGATAAACCCGATGAGCGGTTGCCTCCCCATGTTGATTCAGATACCGGTATTCATCGCCCTCTATAATGCCCTCCAGAATTCGATCGAGATGAGGCATGCCCCTTTCATCTTCTGGATTATGGATCTCTCTGCAAAAGATCCAATCTATATCACCCCCATTATCATGGGCGCCACCATGGTCCTTCAGCAGAAGATGACCCCCACGACCGCCGATCCGGCCCAGGCAAGGATTTTTATGCTGATGCCGATCATGTTCACCTTTCTCTTCCTCAATTTTCCCTCCGGTCTGGTCTTATACTGGATGGTTACCAATATCTTATCGATTGCGCATCAATATTATATGAACAAGCAATAATGAGGTTAACCTGTTGAAAGAAGAAGCAATCGAGATTGTCAGGCGGATGATGATCGGACTGCAGAAGGCATGGGAATGAAGACGGAGGTGGAGGCCGCCTTAAGAGGGGAAGACCTCTTTCTTGATTTAATGGGTGATAAGGAAGGGGTCCTGATTGGAAAACATGGCCGCACACCTGGGAGAGAGGGTAAAAAGGGCTGAAAAACCTCTTACGATCGGCCCCCTCAATTCCCATGACCGTAGAATCATTCATTTGGCTCTAAAGGAAGGCCCCGCCCTGGAAACGGAAAGCCTTGGGGATGGGGAGATGAAGAGAATCAGGATTATCCCCAAGAGTCATACCCCTTGAACCAGATTATCCAAAATTCTTCCAAAAATATTTTACTCGAAGAAGAAGAAACGATTGCAGCCATTTCAACCCCTTTCGGGGAGAGTGGCATCGGCATCGTCCGCATGAGCGGTCCCCGGGCAGAATCCATTGCCAGGCGGATCTTCAGGGCGAAAAGAGACCAATCCTCCTTAATTTCCCATCACTTCCATTATGGGGAGATCATCGACCCCAGGAATGGCCATCCTGTTGACGAGGTTCTCGCCGTCCTGATGAGAGGCCCCAAGACCTATACCCGTGAAGATATTGTGGAGATCAATTGTCACGGAGGATATCTCATTCTCCAGAAGGTGTTGGAACTGGTCCTGGCGCAGGGAGCCAGGATGGCCCAACCAGGCGAGTTTACAAAGAGGGCATTTCTTAATGGCAGAATCGATCTCACCCGGGCAGAGGCCGTCATCGACCTGATCAAAGCCAGGACCATAGAAGGCATCGATATTGCGAATCAACAACTGAAGGGTTTGCTCTATAGGGAGATGACAGCTCTCAAAGAATCGCTAATCGAGCGCCTTTCTCTGATCGAAGCCCATATCGATTTTCCGGAAGAGGAGATTGAGACTATCCCTCAGGCTGAAATGAGACAGGATCTCCTTTATAGTGTTCAAAAATTAGAGGAATGGATTTCCACCCATGAAGGGGGAAGGGTATTCAGGGAAGGGATCTCCTGTGCCATTACCGGGAAGACAAATGTGGGGAAGTCAAGCCTTCTCAATGTCTTATTGAAGCAGGAAAGGGCCATCGTCACCCCAATTCCAGGGACGACGAGGGATGTGATCGAGGAGGTTTTGAATATCAAAGGTATTCCTGTCCGCCTGATGGATACGGCTGGATTGAGAAAGGCCAAGGATTTCATTGAGCAGGAAGGAGTGAAAAGGGCGAAGGAACGGGTGGCCGACGCCGACCTCATTCTTCTGATTCTTGACGGAAGCAGGGATCTCGATGAGGATGATCTGGAGATCATTCTTGAGATAAAAGAGAAGAAGAAGGTAGTGATCATTAATAAAAAGGACCTTCCTCCGAAGATTTCTTTAGAAGAGATTAAGAAGCGGTTTCCGGAAGACCCCCTGATCTCGATTTCAGCCCTTAAGAATGAGGGGATCATAGATCTGAAAAAGGCCGTCTATTCCTCCCTGGTTTATCGGGACATAAGGGTTTCTCCGGAACATTTGATCGTAGCCAATATCCGTCACAAAATAGCGCTTACAAAGATCAAGGAGAACCTTTTGAATTGCCTGAAGGGCCTGGAAGAGGGGGCCTCACTCGAGTTCATTGCCTTCGAAATCCGATCTGCTCTTGATGCCCTGGGAGAGATGGTGGGAGAAACAACCACCGAAGAGGTTCTTGATCGCATCTTTGACCAATTTTGCATCGGCAAATAATGATACATTCGTAAAAAGTCGAAAAACCCTAATGATCGTCATTCCGGCGAAAGCCGGAATCCAGTAATCTCGGGCACTGTAATCCCTCGGTTTTCGGGTGTCTTTATCCCCCTTTGCCAAAGGGGGATAAAGGGGGATTTTAAAATTATGCTGGAGAAATCTCCCCATGCCCCTTTTTTCCAGAGAGGAGTATAAGGGTACATTTGTATTATTTGAACCCATAACCGAAGGGTTACCGGGCACTTATGAAAGCACTGGACACCGGTTCCTGCCGCAGGACCGGTGAGGCGATTTTTTACGAGACCATCAATAATGTTTCACGTGAAACATTCTCCACATATCCTCCTCATCAACCCCTGGATCATTGATTTTGCGGCTTACAATTTTTGGATAAGGCCCCTTGGGTTTCTTTCCATAACCAGCCCTTTAAGGGAGAACGGCTTTCGGATTACCTTGCTCGACTGTCTCGATTTTTATAGTAAAACTCAGAAGTTTGGGAATGGAAATTTTTTTAAAACAAAAATTGAAAAACCCCCTCCCCTTAAATCTATCCCAAGAAATTACTGCCAGTATGGAATTCCAGAGGAAATGCTGTTGAAAAGATTATCAAATCTTGAGGAACCAGACCTAATTCGCGTTACTTCCGGGATGACCTATTGGTATCCTGGTGTCTTTAAACTTATTGAAATAACAAAGAAATTCTTTAAAAACGTTCCCTTAATTCTTGGAGGAATTTACGCTACCATTTGCCATGAGCACGCCCAAAAATATTCAGGAGCTGATATTGTGTTCAAAGGTAGAGGTGAGTTAGAGGTCTTGAAGTTGGTTTCAGATCTAATCAATAAAGAACTCATAACTCAAAACTCTCAATTGATAATTTGCCCTATCCCTCTTTCGACCTCTATCCCCACTTGGATTATGTCTGTATCACAACAACACGGGGTTGCCCTTTTCGTTGTGCATACTGCGCCTCCCCCATTCTGTCAAAAGGGTTTGTGAGAAGGGATCCCTTTAAAGTAGTAGATGAGATTGAGCGCTGGACAACTCAATTTCATATTCATAATATTGCCTTCTATGATGATGGACTTCTCGTCGAGCCCTCAAACCATTTCATTCCAATGATGAAAGAGGTTATAACCCGACTTCCGGTCAAATGATAGCCTGAAATGCATATAACATCTTGTATTAATTGGATTTATGCACTTAAGTTGTTTTAGCATGTAGTCCATAAAAAATGTTGTATAAATCATTAAATACTATTGAC
>Ga0208733_100213_pt1:5000-29775 | contig 29775 bp, 22 predicted proteins | sample SubbioR11Jul_8B1_FD_184816 | JGI IMG/M metagenome (GOLD analysis project Ga0208733, IMG submission 184816) | Serpentinite rock and fluid subsurface biosphere microbial communities from McLaughlin Reserve, California, USA - CR11Jul_8B1 (SPAdes) | ecosystem: Environmental > Terrestrial >... | reverse complement strand
GTGAGATCCGCGCACCGATGTGACAAGCGGTCGATCGCAGCGTTTGTGCGGTCTGAGCAGGGCGGCTTGTCCACACTATCCCCAGAATCCACAGGACGACGTCGGAAGCGACTGCGATCATTCCAGTTTCGTCAGCAACACTGGGCATTCGAGTCGTGCGTAGAGTGCGCGTCTTGCTCGACGAGGACCTCGCGGAACTCTACGGAGTCGAGACGCGCGCGCTGACCCAGGCGGTCCGGCGCAATCTTCAGCGGTTTCCCGCAGACTTCATGTTCGAGCTTACTCGTGAGGAGTGATCAGGCTGCTTGGCACTGCGGGAACCAGCGGTTCGGGAGAGTCCCGCGGCGGGTAGGATATCACCGGAGGTTGAGAACATGATGGCGACAACCACGCGTCGATTTAGACGCGCTTTCGGCTTCTAGTGGCCACACTTCCGGCAGGCACACGTGTGCGACTCACCGAGGACGCCTCGGCGGCTCTGCGCTTCCCGCCGCCAGACGACATCGACCTCACGGTCGTGGTGCACCGCGCCGCGCTCAACGCGCCCCACGATCCGCACACGCAGGTTGCCGCCGTCGCGCATGGTGAACTCGTGTGGCTCGGCGCGCTCGGCGAGGACGTGCTCGAGGAGGTGTCGGCCCCGCGTGATCCGGGCGCCAGAGCGGCCGTCGCCGAGCGCTTCTTGGTGGGCAGTCGTCTGTGGGACGTTGTGCGAGTGGGAGGGCTGCTCGGCCAGGCTGGGGGAGGGCCGCTGTCGACCGTCTACGACGGCAGTGAAGAACGCCCGTGGGTGGTGGTGGGTGAGACGATTCTCGGCGAGTTGATCGTCGTTCCGCTCAACGATTCGCGGAACCCCAAGTGGTGGACGCCGGTGATCGCGCAAATTCACATGCGCTTTCCCGGCAACATCAAAGACGGACAGGTCGAGCTTGCGCACGCGTGGACCGCGCCGGGGGCGCTCGTCGCGCGTGGCGAAGTGCTCGCAGCGGGTCGGGAAGCGGTTGAGCGGGCGATCGAGGGGTACTACGGGACGCCGCAGGGGTGAGGTTCTGGTAAGATCCCGTTAATGCTCCCGGGCTACGATATGCGTGCGATCGAGAGCCAGCGGTGCGCGAGCGAGCGCTGGACAGCTACAGCCCCCGCCCGTATACTACGCGGGCTGAACAATCGCATATAGCTCATTACAAGCGGAACCCCGCCTTTGCGGGTAGTTAGGGTTCCCACCTTGCGGCACCACTGAGGTAGCTGTCTGGTCGAGATGAACCGCCGGGACCGGGGTAGAATCCGGGTTGCTCGGCGTATGTCGCGCCCCGTCGGCTCTAGGCCGCGGGGCGTTACTCATGAATGGATGAAATGTGCCGTGTCGAGGGGCACGGCGCGAATAGTGGAGGTGAATCGCCCATCAGCAGTATCGAGCCGAGGATCAACGAACGGATCCGCGTGCCGCGTGTGCGTCTCATTGGTGTCGATGGTTCGCAGCTTGGAATCTTCGAGACGCCGGACGCGTTGCGAATCGCCGATGAACAGGGTCTCGATCTCGTTGAGGTCGCGCCCAACTCGGATCCGCCGGTCTGCCGGGTCATGGATTACGGCAAGTACAAGTACGAACAGGATATCAAGGCAAAGAAGGCCCGGAAGCACCAAGCGACGGTGCAGCTCAAGGAGATCAAGTTCCGGCCAAAGATCGACCACCACGACTACCAGACCAAGAAGAAGCACGTCGTGCGCTTCCTGACGTCGGGAGCAAAGGTCAAGGTGACGATCATGTTTCGCGGTCGAGAGATGGCGCACGCCGAGCGTGGGCTCGCGATTCTCGAGCGACTCGCCGAGGACCTCGTTGACATGGCCGTGATAGAGAATCAGCCCAAGCTTGAGGGCCGCAACATGCACATGTTGATGGCCCCGGTGAAGCGGGATGTGAAGGAGAACAGGGGTGACGGCGCGAGCGCTGTGCCCGCGGACCAAGAAAGCGAGGCAGAAAATGCCTAAGCAAAAGACTCACAAGTCAACCGCGAAGCGCTTCAAGCTGACCGGATCCGGCAAGGTCAAGCGCGGCAACGCGTTTAAGAGCCACATCCTCGAGAAGAAAAGTCCCAAACGTAAGCGCGCGTTCCGTGCGGATTCGCTCGTCCACAAGGCCGACGAAGCAGTCATCAAGAAGAACCTCGGCGTCGGCTAGTCCGGTGCACTGTCCCCAATAAGGAGTGATCTCTCATGCCCCGCGTCAAACGAGCCGTCTCCGCGAAGAAGAAGCGTCGCACCGTACTTGAGAAGGCCAAGGGTTACTACGGCGCTAAGAGCCGTACGTACCGCGCTGCCAAAGAACAGGTCCAGCACTCGCTGCAGTATGCATATCGCGATCGTCGCAACAAGAAGCGTGAGATCCGCCGGTTGTGGATTGCTCGCATCAACGCGGGTGCCCGGCTCAATGGCTTGTCTTACTCCGTGTTCATGAACGGACTCAAGAAGGCTGGCGTGGAACTTGATCGCAAGATCCTCTCAGACATGGCGATCAACGACCCTGCGGCGTTTACCAAGCTCGCCGAGATCGCCAAGGAGCAGGTTTCGGCGTAGGGAGCGCATCCCCCAATCAGTAAAACCCGAAAGCCCCGCGCGTGCGAGCACGGGGCTTTCGCGCGTTCGGGCACAAAGCGAGCAGGCGCGGTCAGGCGGTTTAGATCCTGGTGAGTTTCGGTTAGAGGCCAACGCCTATTCTGATGGAGCGCCGGGCGACCGCCCTGCGTACCGGTCGTTCTGACACCCCTCGTCGGACGAGAAGAGGGGAGAGTGTCATGAAACGGATCATCCTGCTTGCGTGCGCGGTTGGGCTCGTCGTGTCGGTGGGGGTGGCAGGAGCGTATTTTAACGCGCAACGCTCCATCGCCGACAACGTGATCAGGGCCGGTACCGTGTCGGTTTCGGTGGAGCCGACCTCCTCAGCGGTCAGCATCGACACCCTCGCGCCGGGGACAGCTCAGGTGCGGTCGCTTCGTGTCACTAACGACGGCACCCTGCCGTGCACCGTGAGCGTGACCAACGCGCGGCGGGCCGGCGTCACCGCGTTTTACAACGCGCTCGAGTGCTCGGTCAGCTCAGGCGGTACAGAGGTGTACCGAGGCTTGTTGTCGCAGATGAAGACAGAGCCGGTACCGCTTGCCCCTGGAGAGAGCATCGTGCTCGACTTTGCGGTACTGCTTCCGGGTGGTGTTGACAACGCGCACGCTGGTGACTACACGCGCATGACGCTCTACGTCGATGCACAGCAACAGCGGTGAACTATGTGGGCGTGGGCGTGACGCTGACCGCAATCTTGCTCGTCGTAAGCACGCACGGCATCGTCATGGTCGCTGGTGGCTCGATGTCGCCAGCGCTCGAGGTGGGCGATGTGTGTCTCTATCGGCGTGAGGCGAAACCGCGCGCTGGTGACGTGGTGGTGTTCACGCGTGAAGACGGTTCACTGGTGGCGCACAGGGCGGTCAGTGTGGGCAGAAGGGGTGAGGTGCGAACCAAGGGGGACGCGTGTGAAGCCGCCGACCGGGATCCCGTGCCAGCGAACCGCGTCAAGGGACGCGTTGTGTGGAGCACCGGCATGGTGAGGGAGCAGGTCATCGGCGCGCTATCGTATGCTACACTCCGTATCCAATCGCACAGCGTATGGCGATGAAGGAGATGCGTTCGCGACCGCTGGCAACGGACCAGAGAGGGATTCCGGTGGGCTGGAAGGATCCCGGTTGCCGCTTGCGAACGGTTCACTCCTGAGCCGCGACCTGAACGCGCGTGGCCATGCGGCTCGTTACGCGCCGGTAGGGAAGCCGGATCCCCCGATAGAGGGACGTCGCGGATGAGAGACCGCAAATAGTGCTGGCCCCATGAGGGTCGGCGCGATGAGTGGGCCCGCCAAGGGTCAACCGAGGTGGTACCGCGGGAGCCGGCTCCCGTCCTTGGATATACTTCCAGGCGACGGTGTCGGCTCCCCGTCGTTGGCGGGTATGCTGTGTGCGAGACGAAAGCAGGGCTGATGGCACTGATTGACGACTTGAGGAGCATCGAGGAGCGTGCACTCGCGGAGATCTCGGCGGCGTGTGAACTCGAAGCGCTCGACGCCGTACGTGTGGGGGTTCTTGGCAAGAAGGGTTCACTCACCGCGGTTCTGCGCGGACTCGGTTCACTCTCGGCGCATGAGCGTCCCGCGGTCGGGAAGGTCTCAAACGAGGTGCGCGCAACGCTAGAGTCGGCGATCACCGCGCGCAAAGAGACTCTCTCGGCCTCGGCGCTTGCTGACAGGATCAGCGCCGAGGCGGTCGACGTGACACTCCCCGGTCGCAAACGTCTTCCGGGGCGAGCGCATCTGATCAGTCAGATCACGGCGGAGATCATCGACATCTTCGTCGGGCTTGGTTACCGCGTGGCCGAAGGACCGGAAGTCGAGCGGTCCTACTACAACTTCACCGCCCTCAATCACCCGCTCACACATCCGGCGCGCGCGGCGACAGACACCTTTTACGTAATGGAACCCGGCTCAGGTCCGATCGAACCTGGCGCAACGACAGACGTCTTGCTCCGCACGCACACGAGTCCGGTCCAGATCCGCGTTATGGAGAAGCACAAACCGCCGGTCTACGTGATCGCTCCCGGCCGCGTCTACCGTCGTGACATTGCTGACCCGTCCCACCTGCCGCAGTTCCATCAGATCGAGGGTCTTGCCGTAGACGCCGGACTCACATTCGGGGACCTGAAGGGCACGCTTGACCACCTCTGCCACGAGCTGTTTGGACGCGACCGGAAGACGCGCTTTCGTCCGCACTTCTTCCCGTTCACCGAACCGAGCGCCGAGGTCGATGTCTCCTGCGGCATCTGCGAAGGCTCCGGATGCCGGTTCTGCCAGAACACCGGCTGGCTTGAGATACTCGGGTGCGGGATGGTCGATCCCAATGTTTTTGGCCATGTCGACATCGATTCCGAGAAATACGTCGGCTTCGCGTTCGGTCTTGGCGTTGAGCGCATCGCGGCGCTGCGATACGACATTCCCGACTTGAGGATGCTCGTCGAAGGCGACATGAGGTTTCTCAGGCAGTTCTGATCCCAGTTGGGCCCCGATGCGAGCGGCTCGCACACCCCGCCGCCCGCCGAAGCGATGAAAGGACGACCCCGAGATGCACGTCTCGATAAAGTGGCTCAGAGAGTTCGTCGATGTCGAGCTTGCGGTCGAAGAACTTGTCGAACGTCTCGACATGACTGGCACGGCGGTTGAGGGCGTGCGGATCGTCGGCGAGGGATTAAGCGGCGTGGTCGTGGGGCAGGTGCTCAACAAGGCGCCCCATCCGGAGGCGGACAAGCTCACATATTGCGAGGTCGACGTGGGCTTATCCGAGCCGCTCCATATCGTGTGCGGCGCGACGAACTTCGAGGCGGGCGACAAGGTGCCGGTCGCGTGTGCGGGCACTGAGCTCCCCGGCGGACTCGTCATCAAGCGCTCCAAGCTTCGGGGACTGACGAGCGAGGGAATGATGTGCTCGGCCCCAGAACTTGGCTTGCCGGGAGATGGATCAGGCCTGCTCGTGTTGCCCCAAGACGCCCCGGTTGGCGTGTCGTGGGCTGAGTACGCCGGTCGCGCCGATACCGTGATCGACCTCGAAGTCACCCCCAATCGTCCCGACTGCCTCTCGATGGTGGGCGTCGCTCGCGAGGTCGCGGCGATCACGGGGGCGCGTTTGCGGACCGCCGAGATAGCGGTGGACGAGTCCGCGGAACAGACCGCAAGCCGTATCGCCGTTGTGATCGAGGACCCGGCGCTGTGCAAGCGCTACGCCGCGCGTCTCGTCCGCGGCGTTCGAATCGGCCCTTCTCCCGAGTGGCTCGCCGAGAGGGTCGCGGCGGCCGGAGCACGTCCGGTCAACAACATCGTCGACGTCACCAACTACGTGATGTTCGAGCTCGGCCAGCCACTCCATGCCTTCGATGCTTCAACGCTGGCTACGCGCGATGGGCTCACGACCATTACGGTGAGAACCGCGCGGGCAGGCGAATCGCTTGTCACCCTCGACGGTCAGCTTCGGACCTTGACGGAGCGGATGCTCGTGATCGCAGACGACTCTTGCCCTGTCGCGCTCGCCGGCGTGATGGGCGGTGAGGCGACCGAGGTCTCCGAGTTGACCTTCGACGTTGTGCTTGAATCGGCGTGTTTTGACCCGGCGTCGGTGAGCACGACGAGCCGCTCGCTCGGGCTCATCTCGGAAGCCTCGACCCGGTTCGAGCGGGGGGTCGATCCAAGCAGATGCGTCGAGGCGATCGATCGCGCCGCGGCGCTCATTGCCGAGCTCGCTGGCGGCATCGTCGCGACCGGGGCCGCTGACGTCTATCCTGCGCCCGTTACCCCAAGACGGCTCACGCTTCGAATTTCACGTCTCAACGCGGTGCTCGGCACCGCTATAGCCGGAACCGAGGCGGCTCGGCTTCTCGAGTCTCTCGGCTTTACGGTCTTTCCGCAGGCCGCAGAGGTGTTTTCGGTAGAGGTTCCGACGTTTCGCCCCGACATCGAACGGGAGATCGATCTCATAGAGGAAGTCGTGCGGGTGTGGGGGATGGATCGCGTCTGCGCGACGCTTCCGGCGGGAACCGGTCGCGTGGGAGTGCTCACCGATCAGCAGCGCTGGATGCGCCGCATCGACGCGACCGTTCGGGCCGCGGGCTTGAACGAGACGATGACGTACTCGTTCATCGATCCGGAAGACGCCGTGCTGAGCCGGACATCGCCGCCCCAAGGAGAGGTGCCTGTCGAACTGGCGAATCCGATGTCAGCGGAGCAGGCAGTCATGCGGTGGTCGCTACTGCCCGGCCTGTTGCGAGCCGTGTCGTACAACCAGCGCCGAGGCGTGCCCGACGTGCAGCTCTACGAGATCGGCGCGACGTACGGGACGAGCGCTGGACGAACCCTTCCCCGGGAGCGCACGATGCTTGCGGGCGTGCTCGCCGGCTCCTGGACGCGTCCTGGCTGGAATGACCCGGGAGCGGCACTCGACTTCTTTGACGGCAAAGGAGTGATCGAGGCCCTCGCCATCGATCTTGGAATCGAGCGGCTCACCCTTGACGCACTCAGTCACGCGTGGCTCCAGCCGGGCAGGAGCGCCGATGTCTTCGTAGATGGCCGTCGAGCCGGGTGGCTCGGCGAGGTGCATCCTCATGTCGCCGAGGCGTACGAGGCACAAGCGCCTATCGTCGCGTTCGAGCTTGATCTCGGGGTATTCATCTCGGCGGCGCGGGCGGTGCGGCCGTGCAAGGAGGTTCCTCGGTTCCCGGCTGTGACGCTCGATCTCGCGCTCGTCGTCGATGACTCGGTGACAGCGGACCGTGTGGAGCGCGCGATCAGGAAAGCGGGAGGGGTGTTGCTCGACTCGGTTCGCCTGTTCGATGTGTACCGCGGTTCTGGCGTAGCCCAGGGGCGAAAGAGTCTCGCGTGGGCGCTCACATATCGCGCGCCAGACCGGACGCTTTCTGATGATGATGTCAGGCCGGTGCACGAGAAGCTCGTGCGCAAAGTGAGCGCGGCGGTAGGCGCGGAGCTCCGAGGGTGAGAGCGGTATTGCTCGCCCACGAGTTCTCATCGACGGGCAGATGAGCAGCTATGTATCAAGAAGAGTCAGTATGTAACATTAAGGTATAACCGTTGACTTGTATCCGGAGTATCGATATCATCACGTGATTCATCGCCGTCTGTTGGAGGAGCGCCGTGATCGATGTCGCGATAGTGGGAGCGGCCGGCTACGCGGGCGTCGAGCTCACGCGGCTGCTCGTCGGCCATCCTATGATGCGGGCGGTTCACCTTACGTCGGCCGCCCACGCGGACACGCGGGTGGGCGACCTCTACCCTGCGTTAGCTTCCCACGTGGATGTGGCGTACGTCGAGCCCGACGCTGACGCCATCGCTGATGCGGCCTCCATCGCGTTCCTTGCTGTCCCGCACACGGCGGCGATGGCGCTCGTGCCGCGCTTGCTCGAGCGCGGCGTCACCGTCATCGACGCCTCTGCCGACTTCCGCCTCTCCGACCCGGCACTCTACGAGCGCTGGTACGGAGTCGCGCACTCATGCCCAGAGCTTCTGGCTGAGGCGGTCTACGGTCTGCCCGAGCTTGACCGCGGCGCTCTTCCCGGCGCGCGACTTGTCGCGTGCCCAGGCTGCTATCCCACAGCCAGCATCCTCGCGGCGTTTCCCGCGCTGGCCGAGGGCGTAGCGGGCGGTACGCGCGTCATCATCGGCGCGATCTCGGGAGTCTCTGGAGCGGGCAAGGCCCCGGGACCTGGGGTGCACTACTGTGCGGTCACGGAGTCGGTCGCCGCGTACAAAGTTGCGGCGCACCGGCATACACCCGAGATTGCCGAGCGGCTCTCACATGTCACGGGCAGCCCCGTCCGCGTGACATTCTCGCCCCATCTCGCACCGCTCAGCCGCGGACTCCTCGCGACCGTTTATCTCGACCTCACCGAGGATTCATCCTCCCTCACCACCTCGGAAGCCGTCGACCTTTACCGCTCTCGCTACGCCAACGAGCCGTTCGTCACCGTGCACGCTCCCGGGGTGATGCCCTCTACCGCCGAGGTGCGCGGCACAAACCGAGCGCATATCGGTGTCGTTGTCGATGAGGATGCGGGAATGCTTGTCGCAGTGTGCGCTATCGACAACCTCGTGAAGGGTACCTCCGGTCAGGCGATCCAGTGTGCAAACCTCGTGCTTGGTCTCGATGAAACCGCCGGGCTCGACATCCCCGGTTGGGGGGTCTGACAATGACGCGCGCGTCGTCCACGTACGTGATCGAGAGTGCGGACGGGGGGATTCTTGCGCCCGCGGGCTTCTCGGCGTCTGGTGTTGCCGCTGGCATCAAGCGTCCCGGCAGACTCGACGTGTGTGTCATCGACGCGGCGGCGCCCGTAGCCGCCGCCGCGGTCTTCACGCGCAACACGATGGCGGCTGCGCCAGTGAGTTGGAGCCGCCAAGCGGTCTCGGACGGCACGTTGCGCGCGTGGGTCGTCAACGCGGGCAACGCCAACGCGTGCACGGGCGCGACGGGCGAAGCCGACGCTCGGGCGATGGCCGAGCAGACCGCGCGACTCCTCGGGTGCGCTCCCCAGGATGTGGGTGTCGCTTCCACGGGCGTGATAGGCGTGCCGATGCCGATGCCGACAGTTGGTGCCGGCATTGAAGCGGCCATTGCCGCCCTCGGAAGCAAGCGGGAGCACGCCACGCAGGCCGCCGCAGCGATCATGACCACTGACACGTTCGCGAAGGAGTCCGCGTGCCGCGTGACGGTGGATGGTACCTCGTTTGCGGTGGGGGGCATCGCCAAGGGGAGCGGCATGATCATGCCCGACATGGCGACCATGCTCGCGTTTCTCACCACCGACGCGCCGCTCGACGCCGAGGCGTGCAGAGCGGCGCTCACCTTGGCGGCCGGTCGCACGTTTAACCGCATCACCGTCGACGGCGACACATCGACCAACGACACCGCCGCTCTCATGGCGAGTGGTGCCGCGACGATTGTGGACGGTGCGCCAATCACCGTTGCTCACCCCGCGTTCGACGCGGTCGCGGCGGCTGTGACGCACGTGTGCGCGGAGCTCGCGCGGATGATTGTTCGCGACGGGGAAGGCGCGACGAAGCTTGTCTCTGTCGTGGTGCGGGGCGCCGCGAGCGCCCACGACGCCGAGGCGGCCGCTCGCACGATCGCAAACTCGCCCCTCGTCAAGACCGCGCTCTTTGGTGGGGACGCCAACTGGGGGCGGGTTGCGATGGCGCTCGGCAATTCGGGCGCCGATGTCGACCCGGATCGCGTCGACATTGTGTTCGCGGGGATTCCCACGTGCACGGGCGGGACGGCGGTCGCCTTTGATGAAGACGCTGCGGCGCTCGCGCTTTCCGCCGACGAGATCGAGCTGCTTGTCGACCTGCACCTCGGCGAGTTCGAGGCCACCGTTTTGACGTGCGACCTGACGTATGAGTACGTGCGCATCAACGGCGCGTACCGGACGTGAGGTCCAAGACTGAGGAGAGGGCGTCGATGGAGTACCTGTTGGAGAAAGCTGAGACTCTGACAGAAGCGCTGCCTTGGATCAAGCGCACCTGGGGGAGGACCGTCGTCATCAAGTACGGCGGGGCGGCGATGACGGATCCCGTGTTGCGCGAGCACGTCGCCAGCGACATCGTGCTCATGAAGCTTGTAGGGGTGAACCCGGTGATCGTGCACGGGGGCGGACCGGCTATCACCGCGTACATGGAACGGCTCGGCATGCCAGTCGAATTCCATGAGGGGCTTCGTGTGACCTCCGATGAGGCGATGGAGGTCGTCAAGATGGTGCTCGTCGGCAAGGTGAACAAAGAACTCGTCGGCTCGATCAACTCCCACGGACGGCTCGCCGTCGGGATCTCAGGAGACGATGGCAACCTCATCATCGCTGACGCGATCTCCGAGCGCCTCGGTCGTGTGGGGCAGGTCCGCTCCATCGACACGACCGTGATCCACAAGCTGATCGGAGACGGGTTCATACCGGTCGTCGCTTCCGTGGGGGCCAGCGCGGACGCTGGCTCGTACAACATCAACGCCGACATCGTCGCTGGTGAGCTGGCAGCCGCACTCGACGCCGACAAGGTCATCTTCCTCACGGACGTCGATGGCCTGTACGCTGATTTCTCGGACAAGTCCTCGCTCATCAGCGTGCTCGCACTCCATGAAGCCGAGGAGATGATCGCGCACGACCGTCTTGCGAGCGGGATGATCCCCAAGGTAGCCGCGTGCGCGCGGGCGCTGCGCGGCGGGGTAGGCCGAGCGCACATCTTGAACGGCACCGTCCCGCACTCTCTTTTGCTCGAGGTCTACACGGACTCAGGTGTGGGGACGATGATCACTCACGACGGCGAGCGCGGTCCCATGGAGTGCCGTGGCGCGTACCAGGGGGAGGCGGGCCGCTAAAGTGGGGGACGCTTACGAGGTCGCGCGCTCTCTTGACGCCGAGTTTCACATGCCCACGTACGCTCGCAAACCGGTGATGTTTGTGGAAGGCAGAGGTATGCGCCTCTACGACGACGAGGGCCGCGAGTATCTCGACTTCGTCTCAGGTATCGGCGCGGTAAATCTCGGTCACGCGCATCCTGCGGTGGCCGAGGCGGTCGCACGCCAGATGAACCGGCTCGTGCACGTGACTAACCTGTATTTCGTCGAACACCGCGCGGAGCTCGCGCGTGAGATATCGGGACTTCTCGGCGGGGGGTTCAAGGCATTTTTCTGTAACTCGGGTGCCGAGGCGACCGAGGGCGCGATCAAACTCGCCCGTCGCTGGGGCGTGGCGAACAAGGGTCCAGGCGCCGTGCGGGTCATTACCGCCGAGCGGAGCTTTCACGGCAGGACCCTGGCGGCGCTCGCGGCGACAGGACAACCCTCCAAGCAAGAGGCGTTTGAGCCGCTGCCGCACGGTTTTTCCCACGTGCCGCTTAACGACATCGCCGCGCTCGACGAAGCGCTCGATGACAGCGTGTGCGCGGTGATGCTCGAGGTCGTTCAGGGAGAAGGCGGCGTCTACCCGTGTGAGCCGTCGTATCTTTCGGCGGCCCGGGCACTCTGTGACGAGCGCGGAGTCCTGCTCGTTTTCGACGAGGTCCAGACCGGTTTCTGGCGCACTGGGCCGGCGTTCGCGCATCAGGCGTTTGGGATTGAGCCCGACATCGTGACGCTCGCCAAGGCGATGGCAAACGGTTTACCCGCGGGCGCTGTGATGGCGCGGGACCACGTGGCCGAGGCGTTTTGTCCGGGCGATCACGGCTCCACCTTCGCTGGCGGACCTGTCATCTGCGCAGCCGCGCTCGCCACGATCGCTGCGCTTCGGGACGAGCGGCTCGGCGAGAGGGCTATCGCGACCGGAGGGTACCTGCGCGAGCGTCTCGAGGCGTTCTCGGCGCAAACCGGCGCGCTCGTTGAGGTGCGCGGGACAGGGCTCATGCTTGCCGCCCACTTCGTAAAACCCGTGGCGCCATCGATCGCGGCGAGCGCGCTTGCGCGCGGCTTCGTGCTCAACGCCATCGGAGAGCACATTATCCGGTTCCTGCCTCCGCTCGTGTGTTCCTCGTCCGAGGTGGATACACTCATGGATGTACTGCCCGTGCTCTTTGAGGAGGTGGCCGCGTGATGTCAAAGGCGCTCTCAGGCCGTGACCTGCTGACGCTCGCAGATCTGTCCGCCGACGAAATCGCACTCGTGCTAGACACCGCTCTCGAGGAGAAAGCCGCGTGGGCGGCTGGCGTGCGCGCCGCGCCGCTCGCGGGCGCCTCGGTCGCGATCGTCTTCGAGAAGCCTTCAGTGCGCACTCGCGTTTCGTTCGAGGTGGCGTGCGTTCGTCTCGGTGCCGCGCCCGTCATCCTTTCTGGTGGGGACTCGGCGTTTTCTCGCGGAGAGACGGTCGCGGACACCGCGCGCGTGCTTGAGCGCTACTGCGACGCCATTGTGTTCAGGACGTTTGCGCACGCAAAGGTCGAAGAGGTGGCGAAGTGGGCGAGGGTTCCGGTCATCAACTCGCTTTCCGACGACCACCATCCCTGCCAGGGTCTGGCGGACCTCCTCACGATCCGGGAGCACCTCGGCCGCCTCGAGGGTGTGGTCTTTGCCTACGTTGGTGACGGCAACAACATGGCGCACACGTACCTGCACGCGGGTGCGCTCACTGGCATGGATGTTCGCATCGCCACGCCACAGCGGTTCGAGCCTGACGCGAGCGTAGTCGCGCACGCCAAGCAGTTGGCCGAGACACACGGTGCTCGCGTATGGGTGGGGCACGACCCGTTCGAAGCGGTGCGCGGCGCGGATATTGTCGCGACCGACACGTGGGCGTCGATGGGGCAAGAGGGCGAGCACGCCGAGCGGCTGGCCGCGTTTGAGCCCTACCGGGTCGACGCTGACCTGATGTCGGCCGCCGGACGCGGCGCACGGTTCATGCACTGCCTGCCGGCGCACCGTGGCGAAGAGGTGACGGGCGAGGTCATAGACGGGCCGGCGTCGATCGTGTTCGATGAGGCGGAAAACCGGCTGCACGCGCAGCTCGCGTTGCTCAAGCTGCTGCTCAGCTAGGTTTCATGGACGAGGAAGAACGGGGAGGTCGATTGGAACTCATGAAGAAGCGGACCAAGAGGCAAGAGGTGATCAGGACGATCGTGCGGGCGGAGCGGGTGCGCACGCAGCGGGACCTCGTTGAGCATCTCAAGGAACGAGGCTTCAGCTGCACCCAAGCGACGGTCTCGCGAGATGTCACCGAGATGGGACTCAAAAAGCTGCCCGAGGGTGTATACGTGCTCGCCGAGGATCTTCACTTGCAGCGGATGATCTCAGAACTCGTAACGGGAGTCGTCCACACCGGCAACCTCGTGCTCGTCAAGGCATCGCCCGGAACCGCGCCCGGTGTCGCGGCGGCGCTCGACCGTGCGGAGCTGTCGGATGTGCTTGGATCGATAGCGGGCGATGACACGATTCTGATCATCGTCCAAGACGAGACGGCTGCCGGTACGCTTGTCGACGCCATCAAGAAGTTTCGGGGCATCGAGTAGGGCGCGTCACCGCGCCGTGAACATATCGCCGGTTTCCGGCACGGATGGAAGGGTTTCATATGGTTCGGGAGAAATGCGTACTGGCCTATTCCGGAGGACTCGACACGTCCGTCGCTATCCAGTGGATTCGGGAGAACCACGATGTCGATGTGGTGGCCCTCGCCATCGACGTGGGCCAGGAGCGTCAGGATCTCGAGTTCGTGCGGAAGAAGGCGCTCGACATCGGAGCGGTCGATTCGATCGTGAAGGATGTGCGCGAGGAGTACGTGGAGGAGTACCTGAGCCGTGCCCTCAAGGCCAACGCGCTCTACGAGAACAAGTACCCGCTCGTCTCGGCTCTGTCGCGTCCGATCATCGTCAAGCATCTCGTAGAGGAGGCGCACCGGTGCCAGGCCCGCTACATTGCTCACGGGTGCACCGGCAAAGGTAACGACCAGGTGCGTTTCGAGGTAGGAATCGCGGCCCTCGACCCCGATCTCGAGGTGATCGCGCCGGTGCGCGAGTGGGAGCTAAAGACCCGCGAACAGGAAATGGTCTACGCCGAGGAGCGCGGTATCCCCGTGCCCACCACCAAGTCCTCGCCGTACTCGATCGACGACAACCTCTGGGGACGGGCCATTGAGTGCGGCATCTTGGAAGATCCGTGGGTCGAACCGCCAGCCGATATCTACACGCTCACGGCCGATTCGCGCGGCAACGAGTGCGATGAGCCCGAGTATGCCGAGATCAGCTTCGCGCAAGGCATTCCGGTCGCGCTCGACGGCGAGCGGTGCAGCTTCCATGACATCATCGAGCGCATGAACGAACTAGCTGGCAGGCACGGGTTCGGCCGCATCGACATGATCGAGAACCGGCTCATCGGCGTGAAGTCCCGCGAGATATACGAGGTGCCGGGAGCGCTCACTCTCATCACCGCCCACAAGGCGCTCGAGGATCTCTGCCTGGAGCGCGAGGTGCTCCACTACAAACTCGGCGTGGAGCAGAAGTGGGCCGAGCTCGTCTACAACGGCATGTGGTTCTCGCCGCTCAAAGAGGCGCTCGACGGTTTCATCGACACCACCCAGCAGCTAGTGACCGGCGATGTGCGGCTGCGTTTCTTCAAGGGAAGCTGCGTGACGGTGGGACGCCGCAGTCCGTACTCGCTCTACGACTACAATCTCGCCACCTACGACGAGGCCGACACCTTCGATCACACCGCTGCCAAAGGATTCATCCATCTGCATGGACTGCCGGTGAAGGTCTGGGCGCGCCAGCGTCGCAAGGTAGGCAAGGAAGGCGAGGTCTAACTCCGTGACAGACGCGAAAAAGCCATGGGGCGGACGTTTTGAGCGGTCCCCGAGCCGGTTCCTCGACGAGTTCGGCGCCTCGCTGCCGGTCGACAAGCGCATGTGGGCTGAGGACATCACCGGCTCGATCGCGCACGCACGGATGCTTGCGCGCCAGAACATCATCTCCGAGGCGGACGCCGAGGCGATCGAAGCCGGTCTTTCGGAGATATACCGCGAGATCCGCGACGGCGCGTTTCAGTTCGACGTGGCCGACGAAGACATCCACATGGCGATCGAGCGCGCCCTTACTGAGCGCATCGGTCCTGCGGGTGGTCGGCTCCATACGGGGCGCAGCCGCAACGATCAGGTCGCGCTCGACACGCGCATGTATGCCAAGCGGCAGGCCGTAGAGCTCGTGCGGGCTCTCGTCGCGCTTCGCGGAACACTCGTTTCGGTGGCCGAGGCCAACGCAGACGTCATCATGCCGGGCTACACTCATCTCCAGAAGGCCCAGCCGATACTCTTCAGCCACCACGTGCTCGCATACTCGTGGATGTTTACGCGCGATACGGCGAGGGTGCGTGCGGCGTACGAGGCGGCCGACGAGTGCCCGCTCGGAAGCGCTGCGCTTGCGGGCACCACGTTTTCCGTGGACCGCCGGTTTATCGCAGAGCATCTCGGATTCGCCGCGGTGATTCCAAATTCGCTGGACGCGGTGTCCGATCGCGACTTCCTGCTCGACCTAACCTATGCGTGCACCGTGACCATGGTGCACTTGTCGCGCATCTGCGAGGAACTCATCTTGTGGTCCACCGAGGAGTTCGGCTTTGTCACGATGGATGACGCTCACTCCACGGGTTCAAGCATCATGCCGCAGAAGAAGAACCCCGACTTCGCTGAGCTCACGCGAGGCAAGAGCGGTCGAGTGATTGGCGATCTCGTAGGGTTGCTCACCATGCTCAAAGGGCTTCCGCTCGCCTACAACAAAGATATGCAGGAGGACAAGGCGGGCGCCTTCGACGCGATCGACACGACGCTCGACTGCCTCACCGTGGTCGATGGGATACTCTCGTCGATGCGGGTCAACGGCGAGCGCATGCGCGCGGCCGCGCACGGAGGATTCATGGCGGCGACCGATCTCGCCGACCACCTCGCGGGCGTGGGAGTGCCCTTCCGCGAGGCACACGAAGTCATCGGAGCGCTCGTTTGCGCGCTCGAGCGAGACGGCCGCACGCTGCAAGACCTCACCGCCGAGGAGTTCGCGGCTATACACCCGTCGCTGAAGGAAAGCGGCAGCGATGTGGTGGACATCCGGAAGGTGGTGGCTCGGCGCGCCAGTGAAGGGGGCACAGGGCACGGTCCGGTCTCCCGTCAGATGGTGCACGTGGGCGAGGCGCTTAGCTTGGATGCGGAGTGGCTCAAGCGCGCGGCTGAGGGGTAGGTGGCACGGCGTGTCGGCGTGGCCGACGGAAAGTGAACCGATTCCGGGCGTGACCGGCGCGCGAGTAGAGCGAGAGTTCTTTGACCGGGATCCCCGCGAGGCCGCTTCAGAACTGCTCGGGACGATCCTGCTGAGCCGGGCGGGCGGTGGGCTCACGGGTGGCAGGATTGTTGAGACAGAGGCGTATCTCGGCAGTGACGACCCCGGTAGCCACGCCGCTACCCGCGGGATCACTGTCCGCAACGCGGTGATGTACGGACCACCCGGTTCCGTCTACGTCTACTTCACGTACGGCAACCACCACATGCTCAATCTGGTGTGCGGTCCTGAGGGCGTCGCGGGCGCGGTGTTGATACGTGCCCTTGAGCCGCTCGTAGGCGTGGGCACGATGCGTGCGCGCCGACCAGGACGTGCGGATCATGAGCTGACCAACGGCCCCGGGAAGCTCGCCTCGGCGCTCGGCGTCGATCTGACGCACAACGGCGGCGTTCTCGGCGAGGGTGATCTTGCCGTGTACCATGCTTCAGGGCCGTTCAACCACGAGGTGTCGAAGTCTGGCAGGGTAGGACTGGGTGCGGGCTTCGAGCTCGAGCTGCGCTACTTCCTGACGGGATCACCGTACGTATCGCGTGGGAGAACAGGGCCACCGACTCAGCGACGCTCTCGCGCTCATCGTCACCGCAACTGAGGCACTCGAGATGAAGCTTTCCGGGACTTGCCGTACCTGCCTCAAGCGACCGTGATCGCGTTTACGGGGCGGGTGTTGGAGTCGGCTCTGTCTGCGGCGGCGGCAACGCTGGAGGTGGTGGTGCGGGAGGCGCTGGAGGTGGTTGCGGCGCGGGAGGCGGCGTCGTGTCCCGGCCCTTCGAAACGCTCACGGTGACGGTGCCGCCAGGTGCGATCTTGGCATCTGGCGCGGGGTTCTGAGCGACGATGATCCCTACGGGAGCTGTGGCGTGGAAGACCTCGTTGACCGTGAGCTTGAGCGCGAACGGGTCGAGCGATTCTTCAGCTTGAGCGGTCGTCATGCCGATGAGATCAGGGACGTCAACGCGCAGTGAGGACTGCCTGTAGGTGTACTTAGGCGCGGCGACCCGTTTGAAGTCGAGCACCGGCAGACCTTCGTGAGCGGGCCTCATGAAGCGCTCCCAGATCGGCGCGGCGAGGGTTCCACCAAACCCGCGGCGTCCGTGCACGTTGAGCATCGGGGTTTCTTGCTTGTAGTAGCCGACCCACACCGATGTCACCAGCTGGGGCGTATAGCCGACGAACCATGCGTCACGGTAGTTCTGGCTCGTGCCCGTCTTGCCAGCGGCCGGCCGACCTATCGAAGCGGCGCGTGCTGTGCCCCCTGTGATGACGCCTCGCATGACGTTCGTCACCGCAAAGGCGACCTCTGGTGTAAGAGCTTCCACCCCTTCAGGCTTGTGCTCGAACACGGTCTCGCCGTCTCTGTCGATCACCTTCGTGATGGCCACAGGTGCGTGGTAAACGCCGTTGGTTGCCAAGGTTCCGTGGGACGAAGCCATCTCAAGCGGGGTCACGTTTTGGGTTCCCAGCGCGATCGATGGGTACGGCGGGATGTCCGAGCGGATCCCCATGCGCCGCGCAACAGCGGCGACCTTCTCGGCACCCGTGCTCTCGTCGTCGTTGAGCTCCCAAATGAGGCGCGCAAACACGGTGTTGACTGAGGAGCGCATCGCCGAATCGAGGCGGATGATGCCGCGTCCTCGTCCTTCGCTGTTCGATACGTTCCACAGGGGAGTCGCGGGGATGACGGCGGGGGAAGATGAGTCAACGAATCGCGAGGGAGGCATACCAGCCTCGATCGCGGCGACAAGCGTAAACGTCTTGAACGCGGAGCCGGGTTGGCGCTTGCCTTGCGTCGCAAGATTGAATTTGCTCGTGGCGAAGTCTCGTCCGCCCACAAGCGCCTTGATCGTTCCGTCGCGCGGGTCGAGCGAGACGAGTGCGGCGTCCGGGTCGCCCGGCCGGTTGAGGAATCCGAAGACGGCATCTTCGGCGAGCGCTTGCAGTCTCAGGTCGATGGTGGTGTGAACCTCAAGCCCTCCTCCAAACACGAGGGCCGAGCTGTACTCCTGCTGGAGGATCTTCTTGACGTGCGCTACGAAGTACGGTGCGTGAAAGATCCCGTCGGCCGGCTGGTCGGCGCGCTTGAGCTCGACGGGGGCCGCGCGCGCGGTGTTGTACTCATCTTGCGTGATATAGCCGTTGACGAGCATCCGAGAGAGCACGTGGTTGCGGCGTGCGGTCGCGCCTTCCGGATTCGTGAACGGAGACAATCTGCTCGGCTGCTGAGGAAGACCCGCGAGCAGCGCAGCCTCGGCAATTGTCAGGTCGGACGCGTTTTTGGAGAAGAATGTTTGCGCGGCGGCCTGAGCGCCGTATGCCCCCTCGCCAAAGTAGATCGCGTTGAGATAGAGCTCCAGTATTTCGTCTTTGTCCTTGCGTTTCTCAAGCTCGCGGGCGAGAAACGCTTCACGAACCTTGCGGGCGAATGTGATGTGTGTTCGCTCGTCAAGAAGGACCGTGTTACGGATGTACTGCTGGGTGATTGTCGAAGCACCCTCCTCGAGGCGTCCCGCCATCAGGCCAGTGACGAGTGCGCGTGCGATGCCCTGCAGGTCGACACCATCGTGCGTGTAGAACCGTTCATCTTCGACCGCGACAACGGCTTCGACGAACTCCGTCGATATCTCCGACATTGGAACAACGGTACGATTCTCCAGGTAGAGCCGCGCGATAAGAGTGCCGTCCGCCGAGTAGATCCGTGTTGCCTGGGCGACGTCGAAGGCGTGTGGCGACTGGTAATCCGGCAGGTCCTCAAGCCACGAGGAGACTACCGCGTACGCTGCGGTTACTCCCGCCGCTAACAGGAGGAACAGTGTCGCGACCACGGTGGTCGCCGCGATCGCCCCCACCGGCGCGCCCGCGCGCGCTCGGCGGTTTCTCATGCGCCTGCTTGACATGCTCCTCGCTCACCTCCAGTCTCCCTATTGTGCCGCATCGGGCGAGTTTCGTGCCAGGCGCACTCGAATCCGTCACCGATCCGATGGAAGCCTTCACCATGCCAGAGTCTCAGTCCGCGTCCAGAATGCCCGAACTCCTTGCGCCAGCCGGGGGGCTTGATGCGTTGCACGCGGCGGTCAACGCCGGGGCGGACGCGGTGTACCTCGGCGTGGAGGAGTTCAACGCCCGGCGGGGTGCGCAGAACTTCGCGCGGGCTGATCTGGCACAGGCCGTGCGCTACGCCCATCTGCGCCAAGCGCGCGTCTACCTCGCGGCAAACGTACTCATTAAGCGCGACGAGATGTCGAGCGCGCTCGATTTAGTCGCGGAGGCGTGGGCGGCCGGTGTCGACGCGGTGATTGTGCAGGACCTTGGGTTTGCGGGGGTCGTCAGAAAGGCTCTGCCAGACGTGCGACTGCACGCTTCGACACAGATCGGAGCGCACGACCCGTCGACGATCGCGAAGCTCGCCCAGATCGGCTTTGCGCGTGTCACGCTCGCTCGGGAGGTGACGCTTGGCGATGTGAGGATGATCGCCCGCGAGGCCACACCGGAGATCGAGATATTCGCCCACGGAGCGCTCTGCGTCAGCCACTCGGGCCAGTGCCTCCTGTCGTCAGTGGTGGGCGGGCGCTCGGCGAACCGCGGGCAGTGCGCTCAGCCGTGCCGTCTGCCCTACGAACTCTACGATGATACGGGCGCCAAGCGAGCCGCTCCCGGACGATACCTGCTCAGCCCCAAAGACCTCTGCACCATCGAGATGCTGCCGGCAATCATCGCGGCGGGCGTGGACGCGATCAAGATCGAGGGCCGGATGAAGGCGCCCGAGTACGTCGCGGTCGTGACGAGCGTCTACCGGGCAGCGCTCAACCGTGCGTTCGGCGATCCGGAAGGCTTCACGGTCACCCAAGCCGAGCATGGCTCACTTGCCGAAGCGTTCAGTCGAGGCTTCACCACAGGACATCTCGGGGGTCAGCGTGGCGAGGACCTCATGGGATACTCCCGTCCCAACAACCGGGGCGTGGCCATCGGCAGGGTCTCTGGGACGGGCGCCGCAGGAGTCGCAATCGACCTTGATCGCGCCATCGACGCGGGCGACGTGCTCGAGTTCTGGACGAAACGAGGCCGCTTCACGACCCGGGTCGATCGCATCACGCTCAAAGGCGCCAGCGTCACGGCGGCACCCTCAGGAACGCGGGCCACGGTCGCGGCCGACCGTCCGGTCGCGACCGGCGATCGCGTTTTTCGCGTGGTCAGCGCCTCGCTCGATGCCGCCGCCCGGCGCCTTTTCGTACCCGCCGAGGCGGGCCGCATCGTTTCTGCCGAAGTGTCCGTCAAGGCGCGTCTCGGCGAGCCGCTCACAGTGACTCTCTCAACAGCTGACCAGGAAGGCCGCGGTCTCGGTCCAATCGTCGAGCCGGCGAGGACCAAGGCGCTGACCGCCGCCGACATCATGGAGCACGCCGGGCGTCTCGGCGGCACGCCATTTAAGCCTGAGGGGTGGGAGATCGAGCTCGATCAGGGCGTTGGCATGTCGTTTTCCGCGCTTCACGCCGCTCGCCGAATGGCCACTGACGCTTTGGAAGACGCGCTGCTGACACCGTGGGCCGACAGGGTCCGCGCGTATCCCCACACGCCGTCACCCGGGGACCTGAGCGTCGGCGCGCCGACGGCTGACGGCCGTTCGCATACGCGTGAGATGCCGGATCTCGTCGTGTGGACGACGCGCCTGGCGACCGCAAAAGCGTGTCTTGCCGCTGGGGCGCACCGCGCGATCGTTCCTGAATGGGCCCTTGAAGACGACGCCGAGATACCCGAGCGTGTGAGTGTCGAGACATCTCGTGTCGCGCACGCATGCGAGTTCGCCCAGGCGCTTGGGCACGCCAAAGCGGGCACCTCGGCGGTCGCCTCCACGCTAGGACTTCTCAGCGAGGCCCGCCGTGCGGGGGCGGACGTCTGGGCTCACTGGGGGCTGAACGCCATCAACGAGTGGACGGTTGAACTGCTCGCCCAGGCCGGCGCTTCGGGTGTCTGGCTCTCTCCCGAGGTTTCGGGCAGGGAGATCTCGCAGATCGCGCGCGGCTCGTCGGTGCCGGTGGGCACAGCGATCCTCGGCCGCCAAGAGGTCATGGTACTTGAGCACTGCGTCATCTCATCGACCGCTCACTGTTCCGGCCGGTGCGGCACGTGTCCGAGACGGACGCGATGGTACGCGCTCAAAGATCGCAAAGGCTACGGGATGCCTGTGATCGTGGACCCGTACGGTCGCACTCACGTATTCAACGCGGTGCCGCTCGATCTCACCAGGGCGCTCGACGAGGTGATATCGACTGGCGTGGGTGGGGTACGGATCGATTTCACGGTCGAGCGCCTTCAGGAGGCGCAGCAGATCACGAAGTTGGTGCGCGCAGCGCTTGAGTCCGTCGTTGCGGGCCGTGGCCCGCGAACCGACGCGGTGTGCGACCCGGCGACCGCCGGTCATTTCTTCCGAGGTGTCTCGTGACGCGAGCGCGCGTCTAACGCACGGTGATGCGTTGAGTGAACGATGAAGTCTGGTCGTTGTCGTCGGTCACCCAGAGCGTGATCTCGTACGTGCCCGCACTCGCGTAGGTGTGCGTCGCCTTCGCGCCCTCGAATCCGGCACCATCACCGAACTCCCAGACATAGATCACGATCGTCCCGTCGTCTGTAGATGTTGAAGCGTCGAACGTGACAGGGGCGCCCACGCGTGCATCGATGGGAGTGATACTGAACGCGGGGACTGGTCGAGTGTCGGCAGCCATGCCGCTCGAGACGACGAGAGCTACTTGAGTCCCGACCTCGACCTCGGTTTCAGCCGCTGGTGAGTGGCGGGCGACAAGTCCCATGGGAATGCCTCGGAGGCTCTCTTCGGTGACCGTTGCGGTGAGTTCGAGTTCCGCGAGCTTCGCCAACGCCTGTTCTTTTGTCAGCCCCACGAGATTGGGTAGCACGACACGCTCAGGACCGGTGTGGAGCGAGCACGGCTGAGGCCTGTGAGCCGCCAGAAAGAGCCCACGGACCGCCGTCTCACACCACTCGGATGCCGCACCGCCGCTCTCCGCACACACCGAAGCGCTGACGAGTCCTTCCGGACGCGAGAATTCGGTCGCATCGCGATCTGCGAGCGCCCGCTTCATGAATGCCGCCCATATCTCGGCGGGAAACGAGCCGCCGGTGACGTTGCGCCCGCGCACGTTCGTCATCTCGCGGGCGGCTTCCGGATGCCCGACCCACACCGATGCCACCAAGTCGGGCGTATACCCCACGAACCAGGCGTCACGGTACTGTTGGGTGGTCCCCGTCTTGCCAGCGGCCGGCCGACCGATCTTAGCTACTCCGCCTGTCCCATCTGTGAGGACGCCCCTCAACACGTCGGTGGTCAGATACGCGACCGCTGGGTCGATGACCTCTTGCGCCACAAGCTCCGCCGAGAAGAGCACCTCACCTGAGGCGTCGGTGACACGTGAAATGCCATGCGCCTCGGCGTGCAAGCCGCCAGCCGCCAGCGTTCCGTACGCCGAGGCCATCTCAAGCGGGGAGACGCCCTCCGCGTGACCACCGAGCGCCACAGCGGGCACAGGGGAAATCTCGGTAGTGATGCCCATCGTTCGCGCGGTCTGTATCACCGCGTCAGCTCCCACTTCTAACACGAGTTGGGCGAAGACTGAGTTGATCGATTTCTCCATCGCCTCCCTCAGCCGCATCGGTCCGCTTTGCCCGGTTGCTCCCGTAACGCTCCACGTCTGCCCGTTAGAAAGGCCGAGCCTTGCTGGACCTCGCTCGTACGTCTCCTCAGCGGTGACGCCCTGTGCCAGAGCGGTGGCGAGCACGAACGGTTTGAACGCCGAGCCCGGCTGTCTGCGTCCCTGGACCGCGACGTTGAACTGCTTTTCCGAGAAGTCCTTGCCACCCACCATCGCAAGAATCTGGCCCGTCTTAGGGTCGATCGCAACGAGCGCCGCGGATGGGTCGTCCGGAGAGTCGAGCGCTTCCGCGATCGCCTCCTCGGCGGCACGCTGCATCGTGATGTCCAGTGTGGTGGTCACAGTGATGCCGCCACGGAATACCTGGTCCGAGCCGTATTCTTCTACAAGTTGCGCTTTTACGTATTCGACGAAGTACGGGGCGATCACATTCCGGCCGGAAAGTCCGGCAAGCACAGGCTCAGCGTCTGCCGCCGCCGCGCGCTCCTCCTCGGTGATGAGCTCTTGGTCGGTCATTTGCCGCAGGACGGTGTTTCGCCGCAAGACCGCGGCTTCGGGCTCCAGGTAAGGGGAGAACCGTCCGGGCGACTTGATCACGCCTGCCAGCATCGCGCTTTCAGCAAGATCGAGCTGGTCGACTGGCTTGCCAAAGTAGACTTGCGCAGCTGACTCGACACCGTAGGCGCCGTGCCCAAAGTAGATCGTGTTGAGATACAGCTCGAGTACACGGTCCTTGCTGTAACGCTGTTCGAGCCGGTAGGCGAGGATCGCCTCTGAGATCTTTCGGCGCAGCGTCTTTTCCGGCGTGATGAATGCGTTTTTGACGTACTGTTGCGTGATCGTCGAGCCGCCCTGCGCAGCGGAGCGTGTCCTGATGTCGACCCACAACGCTCGAGCGATGCCGATCGGATCGATTCCCCTGTGCTCGTAGTACCGGGAGTCCTCAGTCGCGATCACGGCCTGTCTGAGCGCTTGCGGTATCTCGGCCAGCGGCCGGTCCGTGCGGTTCTGCTCGGCAAACAAGGTAGCGAGGACCTCGCCGTTGCGGTCTGTGATCACCGACGTCTGGTCGCGGCCTGCTGGCGGACCCTCTAAGTCGGGGAGGTCGCGCACGATGCTTGCGTACACGAGTCCCCCCGCGATCAGCGCGCTTGCTGAGACCAAAGCGAGCGCAAGCGCGAGTATCCGCACGAAGCGTTTCGCGCGGGGTCTTTTCGCTGGCGGCTTCCTTGTGCGGTTGTCGCGCGAAGGGCGGCGCGACGGGCGTGCCCTGTTTACCGTGGTGCGCCGGGAGGACGCGGTGTCACGCACGCGTTGTCTGTCGCCTCGCGTGCCACCTCGTGCCGGTTCGTCGCGCGGCACCCGGGATCGCTTCCTTGGCGTGGGCTTCTTTCGGTTTCCGCCGGAGCGGCGTTTGGGTTGGTCGTTGAAGTCATCCATAAGTTAGAGAGCATACCCTAGTGGTAGCGCGCGAATGGCGCGCGGAGACAGCCGCGGCGGGCGGTCTCGGACCGGTGTCATGCTAGAGTATGACACGCACAACCCCGGTCGGCACCCACGAGTCATCGAACCGTCACGCGCGTTGCGGTGCCGCTGGCCTGGCAGTCCGTACTCTCGATTAGAGGAGTCAACCGTCGTGTTGCCTGCATCTGAGCAACTGCGCATTATGCGAAGCGGTGTCGCTGACATCGTCCCTGAGGACGCGCTCGCCGCCAAGCTAGCCCGAGGTGTCCCG
>Ga0208733_100207_pt1 | contig 30301 bp, 36 predicted proteins | sample SubbioR11Jul_8B1_FD_184816 | JGI IMG/M metagenome (GOLD analysis project Ga0208733, IMG submission 184816) | Serpentinite rock and fluid subsurface biosphere microbial communities from McLaughlin Reserve, California, USA - CR11Jul_8B1 (SPAdes) | ecosystem: Environmental > Terrestrial > Deep... | reverse complement strand
GTCCATCGGGCAGTCATGTCTCCGAAAATCTTATCAAGTCGATAAGACCCGACCACGGGCGGATGGTTTATATTTTTTAGGGCAAAGGCAACATTGCCCATTGTAGAAAAGTCCTTGTCCTACGGAATCATCCTTTTGGTTTACGAACAAGCTGATGTTTCCGCTATAAGATTTTCTCCAACATGCCTGCCCGAAGGACGGTGATATTCCACGGAAGAGTGACGCATTACAAGTCTGAGAATTTATCTCTAACATTTAGAAACAAATAGTGTTATATTGAACCTTGCGCTGAACTTGTTTTAGTATTGGTTCAGGATAATACAAAATCAAGCGCTTACCTGTCTGCATGCCGCACAGGCAGGCGAGACTCTGAAATCCCGTCAAGGCGGAATTCAGGGTGACAGATCGGGGCTTTTTACGATTTCATCATAGTTGAAAGGAGGCAAAAAATGCGCAGAGTTATTTACTTTTTATTTACAAACATCGCTATTCTGATCGTCTTAAGTACGGCAATGAGGGTTTTGGGTGTGGAGCCGTATCTTACAGCATATGGGCTTAACTATCAGTCGCTGCTCATCTTTGCGCTCGTGTTCGGCATGGGCGGCTCATTTATAAGTCTTGCCTTATCCAAATGGACGGCAAAGAGGATTTCCGGCGCGCAGGTTATAAAAGAGCCTGCAAATGAGACAGAAAGGTGGCTTGTAAAAACCGTGTCCGAACTGGCGGAAAAGTCAAATATAGGAATGCCCGAGGTCGCCATTTTTCCCTCGGATGACATGAACGCCTTTGCAACCGGCATGCGCAGGAATAAGTCCCTGGTTGCCGTATCATCAGGACTGCTCAGGAAGATGAACAGGGAAAAGGCGAAGGCCGTTCTTGCCCATGAGGTGGCCCATGCCGCCAACGGCGATATGATTACTCTGGCGCTGATTCAGGGCGTGGTGAACACCTTTGTGCTTTTTCTGTCCCGCGTCATAGGACATACCGTGGACAGGGTCGTATTTAAGAATGAAAGGGGACACGGCCCCGGTTTCTGGATTACAACGATTATTGCCGAGATGGTCCTTGCCATTTTGGCCTCGATCATCGTCTTTTACTTCTCAAGAAAGCGTGAATATAGAGCAGACAGCGGAGCTGCAGAACTGGTTGGCAAAAGGCCGATGATAGGAGCGCTTGAGGCATTAAAGGCATCCGTAGGCAAGCCTCATCTGCCTGACAAGCTTGCCGCCTTTGGGATCTCCGGCGCTAAACGAAGAGGGCTGACAGCGCTATTTGCAACACATCCTGACCTTGATGACAGGATTACGGCCCTTGAAATATCGGCTTATCTTGATTATAAACCTTAACCTGGCATAGCCGGGACCAAAGAAGTTTTGGAGGCATCAAAAATCCGAAATCCCTGCCTAACGGCAGGCAGGCGAATAACAACTCCCGAAAGGAAATCAGGGAACCAGGATATCAGGATGCAGAGCATCAGACCATCAGGTTACCAGAGAGATGAAAAGGAAAAAGAATGACTACACCTGATGTCCTTATCTCCAGATACCCACAACCTGATGCCCTGATCTTCTGATGACCCTGAGAGAATGAGATCGATTGAGAAGAAACCATTGCCGCTTATTAGCCCTTTAGGAAGAGGAGCAATCCGTCTGCTCAACCATCTTGGGGCGCTGTCCATTTTTCTGGTTAAGTCTTTTTTCATGATTTTTCAGCCCAAGCAACTCCCTCTCATCATTGAACAGGTCTATTCCATCGGGGCCCGCTCCGCGATGATCGTGGCGCTGGTGGGGCTCTTCACCGGCATGGTCCTGGGCTTACAACTCTTTTACACGCTCGTCAAATTTGGTTCAGCGGGGGTCTTGGGTTCAGCCGTCGCCCTTTCTCTGGTCCGGGAACTTGGGCCTGTGTTGACGGCGATCATGGTGACTGCCCGAGCAGGCTCAGCGATGGCCGCAGAAATCGGAAGCCAAAGAATCTCCGAACAGATCGATGCCCTGGCGACCATGCGTATCGACCCCCTTCGATACCTGGTCAGCCCAAGGATCGCGGCCTCAATGATCAGTTTTCCTCTGCTGACGGCCCTGTTCGACATCATTGGGATCATTGGCGGATACATCACCGGCGTCATGCTCCTGGGGGTCAATTCGGGCGCCTACTTCTACCGGGTCCGGTCGAGCGTGGAGATGGAGGATATCACAAGCGGCTTTGTCAAGGCGGTGGCGTTCTCCGTGATCGTTTCAACGGTCTGTTGTTTTCAGGGCTATTTTACTCATATGCAGAAGGATGCCTATGGGGCCAAGGCAGTCGGTCTGTCGACCACATCGGCGGTTGTCCTGTCCTGTGTGCTGATTCTGGTCGGAGATTATGTCGTCACCTCTCTTCTCCTGTAGGCGGATGAATCTATGGAACAGCCACTGATCGAGTTCAGGGGAGTCACCAAACGTTTTAACAACCATACCGTCCTGGATCAAGTTGATCTTCAGATCTATGAGGGCGAAGTGGCCACCATCGTCGGAAAGAGCGGGAGCGGCAAGAGTGTGCTGCTGAAGCACATTGTCGGGCTCCTCCAACCGGATAAAGGCGCGATTCTATTTGGCGGCAAGTCCATTTATAAAATGGGCAAGAAGGAATGGAACCGGTATATCAGCGGGGTGAGTTATATGTTTCAAAATAACGCCCTGTTCGACTCGATGACTGTCTTCGATAACATTGCCTTGCCCCTCCGGCAAACCACCAATCTGGACCGGAAGGCGATTGAAGAAAGGGTAAGGCTAAGGCTGGAGCAGATGGAACTCGGCGAAGTGGAAAAGAAATATCCCTCGGAACTCTCAGGGGGTATGCAAAAGCGGGTGGCATTGAGCCGGGCCCTGGCGACAGATCCCAAGATTGTGCTTTTTGATGAACCCACCACCGGCCAGGATATGATCCGAAGGAACGCCATTTTGAGCATGATTGCTGATTATCAGAAAAGGTTTGGATTCACAGCCATTCTGATCAGTCATGACGTGCCGGATGTCTTTTTCATCTCGAGCCGTATTCTTGCCCTCAGTGAAGGGAAGATCATCTTTCAGGGAACCCCTGAGGAGTTTGAGACACTTCAACACCCCTTTCAGCACGAGTTCGTCCAGAGCCTTGAGGAATTACAGGAGCATCTCACCGGTATTTACTCAAAGCGAAATTTTAAGGTCCGATATCAAAAGATCCTCAGCCGGGAGCGACCTCAAGAAAGCTTTGTCGCTGGGCTCTTCACTCTCGATAATTTTGAAGGGATCTGTAAACTCCTGGGACATACCACCGGACAGATGGTCCTTGAATCCCTGGGGAGATACATTAACAAACACTTCGGAGCCGTGGGGGGATTTTCTGCCCGCCAAAGCAGAAGTGAATTTTCGATCATCCTCCCTTTCTCATACCTCTCTGAAGCGGAACAGATTCTCAGGGACTTTTCCATGGAGCTTCAGGAAGAGGGGTTGCGCATCATTCAAACAGAAGCCCGCATCTATCGGGATATCTGTTTCGAATTCGCTATCCTCGCCGGGCTCGCCGGCGGCGAATTCGGCGCCAAAGAAATAGACCGCATCATGGACGATGCTCGGGAAAATCAAAGAGAAGTCGCCCGCGTTTATTGTGGAGAACGGAGGTAGAACGGAATGAAAAAATACCATTATGAGACAGTGGCCGGTATTTTTGTGCTGGTCGGGTTGCTGGGTGTGGGGTACCTGGTGGTTAATCTGGGAGATGTCCGGCTTTTTAGAAAGGATTCCTACACCCTTTCCGCCCGGTTTACATCGGTATCAGGGTTGAGGATGGGCAATCCTGTGGAGATGCTCGGGATAGAGATCGGACAGGTGGGAGGTTTGGAAATAGATCAGAAAAACCAGGCGGCCATCGTGACGTTGAGAATCAAGAAAGGGATTAACATCTTCGACGATGCGATGGCCTCCATCAAGACCGCCGGCTTGATCGGCGACCGGTATGTCAGCGTCGATCCAGGAGGGGCCGGCGAAATCCTGAAGCCCGGGGGGGTTATCGCGGAGACCGAGTCGCCGGTGGATATTGAAGAATTGGTCAAGAAATATGCTTTCGGAGAGGTGAAGAAATGAGCAAACGAAGGGCGACATTTGGAATTCTTCTGATCGTCATGCTGAGTGTTCCCGCTCCTGTGCTGGCAGGCCAAGCTCTTTTAGCCATCGAAACACGGGTCAACAAAGTCCTTGAAGTGCTTGGCGATCCGGCCTTGAAAGGCGAATCTTACAAGGGGACGAAAGAGAAGAAAGTCCGGTTGATTGTCGACGAGATCTTTGACTACGCCGAGCTTTCGAAGAGGGCCCTATCGTTTCATTGGGAATCCTTTACTCCTGAACAACAGAAGGAATTCACGCACCTCTTCGGGAGGCTGTTAGGGGGCGCATACATGGATAGGATTCTGGCATATACGAACGAAAAGGTTGCCTTTGGGAAAGAAATCAGACTCTCAGAAAATAGGACAGAGGTTGAAAGTGAAATCGTGACACCGACGAAGTCGATCCCCATCCATTACAGGATGATTCATCAAAAAGGTCAGTGGAAGGTCTACGATGTCGTGATTGAAGGGGTCAGCTTAGTCCAGAACTATCGGAGCCAGTTCAGGGGGATTCTGGCAAAAGAGACGCCAGAGGGACTTTTAAAGACCCTTCGGGCAAGAACTGCCTGAATTGCTTCTTACCGAACCCCTTGGGGAACCTGAGAGGAAAATCGTGATGTGGGTAGGGTTGGGTAGGGTCGGACGAAGGTAACTATTCGAGAAATTATACTTGAGAGATACTAATGAAAGACTTGGTATAAAGGCGGTGGGTTGGGAAGTTATAGGAGATGGGAGACGGCGGATCCTACGAATTACAAGAGTCGGAGGTTTCTTACGGGGCTAATTTCAGGCCTGAAAATGGTCATCTAAGACAAGAAAACGCCTTCTTTTTGGACGAATTTACTTGAAAATCAATGGGTTGGCTTGGTCCGACCCGAAAGGCCCACTCGATAACAACCGGGCCAAGCGGCCTGGTAAATCGCATCAGCGTTTACCAAGCCCGCATTGAGCCCTTTGTTGACTGGTTGGTTTGTCCTATCTAAGTCTCGATTCGAAGGCCACTCTATCCCTCTTTGGGCACTTCACTAAGCGGGATGCCCAATGCGTTGGCCACCCCCTTGCCGTAGGCCGAGTCGGCCTTCAGGCAATTGCCAATGTGGCGGATCTGAATCTCCCGCGGCGCTCCGCCGATAGCGCGGGCGGTGTTGGCAAAAAGGAGCGCTTGCTTTTCCGCATCCATCAGGCGGAAGAGTTTGCCGGGCTGGGAATAGTAATCGGTGTCTTCTCTATGATTCCAGTGGTCGGCGGCCCCCTCTATGCTCAGGGGCGGTTCGGCAAATTCCGGCTGCTGCTGCCATTCACCGTAACTGTTGGGTTCGTAGCCGAGGGCGCTGCCATGATTGCCGTCAACACGCATGGCGCCGTCGCGGTGGTAGCTGTGGACCGGGCAGCGAGGGGCATTGACCGGGATCAAGTGGTGGTTTACGCCGAGCCGGTAGCGCTGGGCATCGCCGTAGGAAAAGAGCCTCCCCTGCAGCATCTTGTCAGGTGAAAAACCGATGCCGGGCACAACGTTGGCGGGATTGAAGGCCGCCTGTTCCACCTCAGCAAAGTAGTTTTCAGGGTTGCGGTTCAGCTCTAACACGCCCGCTTCAATCATGGGATAATCTTTGTGGAACCAGACCTTGGTGAGGTCAAAGGGGTTGTAGGGACATTTCGCCGCATCCTTCTCCGGCATCACCTGGATAAACAGGGTCCAGCGGGGGAAGTCGCCCTTTTCAATACTTTCATACAGATCGCGCTGGTGGCTTTCCCTATCCTTGCCGGTGATTGCCCCTGCTTCTTCGTCACTCAGATTGCGGATCCTCTGCTGGGTCTTAAAGTGAAATTTTACCCAGTAACGTTCCTTCTTGGCGTTGATGAAACTGAATGTGTGGCTGCCGAAGCCGTGCATGTGCCGGTAGGAATAGGGGATGCCCCGGTCACTCATGACGATGGTCACCTGGTGCAGGGCCTCCGGAAGCGATGTCCAGAAATCCCAGTTGTTTTTTGCACTGCGCATGTTCGTGCGGGTGTCCCGCTTGACGGCGTGGTTGAGGTCGGGAAACTTGAGGGGATCGCGAAGGAAGAATACGGGTGTGTTGTTGCCCACCAGATCCCAGTTCCCCTCCTCGGTATAGAACTTAACGGCAAAGCCGCGAATGTCCCGTTCCGCATCAGCGGCGCCTCGCTCGCCTGCCACCGTTGAAAAGCGGAGGAAGAGATCGGTCTTCTTTCCCACTTCGGAGAAGATCTTGGCCCTGGTATAGCGGGTGATGTCATGGGTGACGGTGAAAACGCCGTAAGCGCCGGAACCTTTGGCGTGCATACGCCGCTCGGGGATCACCTCCCGGTCGAACTGGGCGAGTTTCTCCAGAAACCAGATATCCTGCATGAGCAGCGGACCACGGGGTCCGGCGGTTATCACATTCTGGTTGTCGACGACGGGAGCCCCGGCGTTGGTGGTCAGTCTTTTTTGTTTTTTCATAAAACCCTCCTTTCGATTTGATTGGGACTACGTTATGATGGACCCATTTCTCCATTGAGAACAGATTACAGTTGAACTACAAAGTGAACCACGTTTTTACCAACATGACAAACTGATGCACAAGAAGCCCGGGGATTACGTTATCTACCCTGTGTCACCCCCTTCCTTTACTTGTCTTTGCGACATTCTTGACAATACCCGTAATACTCCAGCCTTGTGTCAGCGATTGAGAAGCCGGTTTTCTTTGCTACCTCCCTCTGGTCAACCGTCATGGGGACCTTGTAATCCAGTATCTTCTCGCATCTCTTACAGATCAAATTGATGTGCTCTTCAAGATTCCCGTCGTAGCGGTTTTCCATCTGATCAAACTGAAGCGTTTTGATGATGCCATGACGAGAAAACTCATTGAGCGTCGCATAGGTGGTCGATAGGCTCAAGCTCTTCTTTTTCTTTTTTGCCTCTTTATGGACAAGGCGCGCGCCGGGATGAAGATCCCCTTTCTCTACCAGCGCCTCGATGATAGCCAGTCTTTGGGGGGTGACTTTCAATCCCCTCTCTCTTAGCTGCCGGATCATGGATTCTTTAGTCATCATAGTAAAATCGGAATCATTCCTGATTAGCTTTCAGTATAAAGTCTCTCCCGGCATTTGTCAAATTATTCTTTGAAGAGCATAATCCGCAACCACGAGATGCCGAACCAATATTGAAACAAGTTCAGCACAAGGTTCAAGCATGGCAAGGGAGCCGAATGTGGTGTCACCCTGAACTTGGTTCAGGGTCTAATATAGTAACGGCCTTAAGTTTTTTTGTCATGCCTGCGAAAGCAGGTATCCAGAATCTTTTTATAAAAAATACCTGTTGAATACCGCCCAGCTCTGCTGGGCAGATGAAAACAGGTTCGCTGAAGGCGAAATGGTTTAGCAGGTTGCTGAAAAACTCTAAATCACTGTCACTCCCGCGAAAGCGGGAGTCCAGAAAATCTTGGAAAGACTGGATTCCTGCTGGAGTTTATCCCGATGAAAATCGGGGCAGGAATGACAACATGGAAATAGGTTTTGAATTTTAATGACCCGCAGCTCTGCTGTGGGGTTCTTTACTGGATTCCCGCCTGCGCAGGAATGACAATAATGTAAATTTATTTATTACCGTTACTATAGATATAGATACTTCTGTCCTTGATTACGGATTAGGGTCAAGAGCATACACGGGCCCCTCTTCCATGTGATCGGTTGTGCTATTTGCGATTGAAAGTGTGACGTTGTTGTGAATGGAGGGGGTTTTTAGATGAGGATTGACAACCTCACTGGCCTATTTTACTTTGTATCGGAAAGGAAATAGAAATGACACAGAGTTTATCAAAACCGAAGACCTGGGAGGATGAGTACCTTGTCAGTTTCTACGAGGTGGATGCGAACAACAGAGTTTTTCTTCCAAGCCTCTGGAAATACTTGCAGGAGACGGCCTGGAACCACGCCAATCGCATTGGGATAGGTTATTTGGATCTGGCTCGAAACGATCATTTCTGGGTTTTATCCCGTTTAGCCATCGACATGGATGAGTTTCCCGGATGGGGGGATAAGATACGGGTCAAAACCTGGTTATCGGGGAGCAGCCGTCTATTTGCCTTTCGGGATTTTTCTATACTCAAGGAAGATGGCAGGATTATCGGCGGCGCAAAAAGCGCCTGGGTGGTTCTAAATTTAAAAAGCAGGAAACCCCAGCGGATTGAACCCTTCCTCAAAGATTTGACCCCTCTTCCAGGCCAGGACGGAACAGAAACAAAACCGGATAAGCTTCCCGCTCCCGGCGATCCCGGCTCGGAAACGTTTTTCACCGTCCATTATAGCGATCTGGATATGCACCAGCATGTCAATAATGCAAGGTATATCGAATGGGTTCTGGATGGTTATTCGTTTGAGAAGAACCAAACCCATCATATCGCAACTTTCGAAATAAACTTCCTCGCGGAATCGAACTGCGGCGATGAGCTTTCCATTCAATCAGAACAGCAGGAATATCCCAGCCCCGCCTTCCTGCATACGATCATTAGAAAAGAAGATGGCCGGGAGCTCTGCAGGGCAAGGGTAAGATGGAAGAAGGTTGAGTAGCCGGAAAGGGTTGATATGGAAGAGATGGAAAGGAGATTCATTCTGAGCAAGGTGGCGCTGGGGGAAGTCCCACCCGACATGGTCATCGCAAACGCGAACCTCTTCAATTCCCTCACCGGAGAGTTTGTCGGAAGGCAATCGGTCTGGATCAAGAATAATCGGATCGCCTATGCGGGCCCGGATCATGATCCATTGAAAGGGGATGGGACAACGGTCATCGATGCGAGAGGCATGACTGTTCTTCCGGGCTTAATCGAGGGTCACACACACACGGCGAGCAACCGGTATGGTTTTGAGGAGTTTGTCAGATATGTCATTCCAACCGGCGTGACCACAGTGATCACCGAGACCATAGAGCTTGCAACGGTTGCGGGAAGAGACGGCATCGAATATCTTGTAAAAGGCCTTGAAGGACAACCTGTTCGATTCTATTACACCATCGCTCCACTGTGCGGTCTCACTCCATCCGAGGAGATAAATGCTCCGGCCAACGAAGAACTTCTGCCTCTTCTTAAAAACCCCCAATGCCTGGGAATAGGGGAGATCTACTGGGGAAACATCTTTTTGGAGGGGCAACAGGGAGAGAGAGTGAGGGAGCTTGCTTCGATCGCGCTCGAAATGGGTAAATTGGTGGAGGGACATACCGCAGGCGCCTCCGGGAGAAAGCTTCAGGCCTACACCGATTTTGGCGTTTCGTCCTGCCACGAACCCATCACCGATGAGGAGGTGCTTGAAAGGCTGAGGCTGGGTTACTGGGTGATGATCAGGGAAGGCTCGATCAGAAAAGAACTTCCCGGAGTTGCTGGAATTTTTAAGAAGAAGATCGATTTCAGAAGACTTATCCTTTCCACCGATGGCGTTGACCCTGAAGGATTTCTCGAAGAAGGTTATCTGGATGCGTCTTTAAGGAGCGCTCTCAAACTTGGGGTTCCGCCCCAACTGGCCTATCAGATGGTGACGATCAATGTGGCGGATCACTTCGGCCTTGACCATCTCATCGGATCTCTTTCACCCGGGAAGATGGCAGACCTTCTGATCATCCCTTCACCGCAAGACTTCTCGCCCTGTCTCGTGATGTGCGACGGGAAAATCATCTTCAGGGACGGCAAATCCCTGGCCGAACCTAAAAAAGTTTTCTTTCCGGATCATATGTTTCATACTGTAACCATTCCGGAGGCTATCTTTTCTTCAATAAAAGGTGGAGCCTTGGCGGAACCTGCCGTAGCTTTAGCGAAGGCAGGGAAGGTCAGGGCGATGGAACTTGTCAGCAGGCTTGTGACCAAGGAGAGTATGATTGATCTTGAGAAACCTGAGGAGTCAAAAGATGTCATCATGATCCTCGCCCTGGATCGTGTTGGAAATCGAGGGGCATTTATGGGGCTCCTTAAAGGGTTTGGCCTTGAAAGGGGGGCCTATGGAACGACGATGAGCTGGGATTCGCCGGATATGATTGTCGTGGGATGTGATACTCAATCGATGGAAACGGTCATTGGGAGGCTCAAAGAGATTGGGGGTGGAGGGGTCTATGCCATAGAAGAGGAGATTGTCGCAGAATTCCCTGCCCCCCTTTGCGGAGTCGCCTCATTAAAACCGATGGAGATTGTGGGAGAAGAGGTTAAAAAACTCGAAGCGTCTCTGAGGAAGAACGGCGTCAAATGGGAAAAACCTGCCCTCACGGTTGACACTCTCGCCTCTCCCGCCATCCCCCACCTGAGAATCACCCATAAGGGTTATGTGAGATTGAAGGACAGGAAAGTCTTGCCCGTTGAAGCATAATTATCGTCCCCCACCCTATTTTTCTTCCCTTCTGTTTAAAAATCGGAAACATGAGAGAGGTAGACCAAGAAAAATAGAAGAATTCCAGGAAATTGCCATAAAATCAAATTTTTGGTATAAATCCTTACTTTCGCCAGTTTATGAAAAATACATTGTCATTACAGTAGGATATATCCTGCGAGTTGTCATACCTAATCTTAACCGGGGTCTATGTATTTAGACAGATTGGACAAGTGAAAGAGTTCCTTTTGAATGCTGGAGAGCTTACTAAGTTTTTCTCTCACCAAAGCTAAAAAGGGGACGGCTAAAAAGGGGACGTAGGGGTAAATGGAAATTACTTGCCCCACGCATCCATCTCCGCCATCTCCTCCAGTCTCGCCTGTCTTGGCATGTCGCCTAATTTACACCTTTTCTTAACCCCCGTTAAACAATAATACTCTTTGCACCAACGTCCCCTTCACCCTTCTCGAAGGGGGTCAAGACCTGATTTTGGACACGGGAGTACCTCCCGAAGCCGTAACACGTAAGTACGAGCGTGTTATTCTGCCCGGCAGCAAAGGATTAAACATAACGAAAAATAATGAAGAATTTGAGGTTGAAGCCGTCTTTTTCCATCCAAGTGTGAGTGGTCTAAGTTATAGGGGAAAGCACATCTCTAACATCACAAAACCCGGAAAGGAAATAGTAAAGGAGATAGTCCCGATAAAGACCCTTATTGAAATCCCTGGTGAAAGTAAGGTTGGATTTTATAACTACGACACTGGAGAGATTGAAGCTGAAACCTCATCTTAAAACCGTCACCCACCTTTGATACGATCGAACTCAAACACCGTCGCTGTATGGCAACCAAGAAGAGATATAGCCAAGCCGCCAGGGTCCAGGGGATCTTAAGGAGTCTGGAAGCCAGACATGAAATCACCATAGGCAAATTAGCTGAAGAATTTGGTGTCACGAAGAGAACTCTTTATCGGGATATCAAGGCTTTGGAGGATGCAGGGTATCCTCTCGTTTCAGAAGTCATTGAGGGGTTCCTGCGGAAAGAAGTGGAAAATGTTGCTAAATATCACTTTGCTTGGAGGTGCAAAAGATGTTGACAGTCAGACCATCATACCCTAAAATGATATTGGAAAAGGAGGTGTAGAAGGTGAGAAGTACTATCGATCTTCGTGACTTACCAGAAGAGGAGACTAAACTCGTTCAGGAATTTGTTGAATTTCTGAGGGAAAAAGCAAAGGCGAGAGAAAAAAAAGACTACAAAAGCGAGGGAACCGTCTTTGCCACCTGGCCATTGGGCGTGAAGAGAAAACTAACGAGAAGGGAAATCTATGACTACCTCTGAGACAAGCCTCCTGGATACTAATGTCCTGGTTTATGCGGCGGATGAGACGTCACCTTTCCATCCAACGGCCAAGGCGATTAGGGAAAAAGGTCTAAGGGGAGAAATTTCTCTCTGCATTTGCCCTCAGGTTTTAACTGAATTCTTTGCTATTGTGACTGATTCCAAAAGAGTCAGTAATCCAAGAACGCAAGAAGAAGCCTGGGTTGAGATTGCAAAATACACCCATTCGGAAAACTTTTTGAAGATATACCCCGGATCCAAGATTCTTGAGGGAATATTGGATCTTTTGAAAAAATACAAAGTGACTAAACAGGAAATTTTCGACCTACAATTAGTTGCTACCATGCTCTCAAACAATGTCACTCGCCTCTATACCTATAATAAAGATGACTTCATCAAATTTAAGGAGATAGAAGTCTTAAGCCCCTGATATTCATCTAATCAAATTGGATTATACTTGTCCCACGCATCCATCTCCATCATCTCCTCCAGTCTCGCCTGTCTCGGCATGTCGCCTAATTTACACCTTTCCTTAACCCCTGTTAAACATTAGTACTCTTTGCACCAACGTCCCCTTCATCAGCCGCTGTTAAACATTAGTACTCTTTGCACCAACGTCCCCTTCATCAGCCGGCTGTCCCATAAAGACGCTCTCTGTGCCTTTTTTTCCGGGGCTTTGAGATTTTCTCCATGGTGAATTTCTTTTTCCATGCACGCGGATAGAGATCTCTATACTGATCTCGGAGAATCTTTCTGGCCTGTGGATAGTATTCCTTTAAAAGCTTTCGGAAGTATCGGTTTTCCGCATCACGATCATGCTCCAGAAATTTCGCCATCCGGGCGTTGATCTCACGCTCAAAATAGCGCAAGACGATTTCGTCAAGCTCTGACATGATCTGCTCTGTTGTAATTTTCACATATCGCTTGTCCCAAAAATGTGAAGGATCAAGCAATTCCTCTTCTATGATGATGGTGAACGGAGAACAAGGGGCTTGCTTCATGAGGCGTGCAATTCGGCGATGATTGCTCGCTTGACGGAATTCCTCGCTGCCGTGACCGAACCTATAATCCTTGAGCGATTGGAGGATCCGCTGCACATCCGGCGGTATTTCCTTAAAAGAGTCTCGGCCGTATATTTTAGTCCCGGTCAAAGGCTAACTCCTGGCGATCTTTTTTATCCTGTAGACAACATGGGAGTGACTTCTTTTTCGAGCCTGCCTTCAAGCATGTCCTCTGCCACATCCAGTTCGTAGTCCATCTGTAAACCAAGCCAGAATTGCGGGGACATCTTGAAATACCGGGCAAGTCTCAAGGCAGTATCAGCGGTGATCCCTCGTTTTCCCAGAACAATCTCATTGATTCGCCTTGCGGGGACTCCTAATGCCAGGGCAAGCCTGTTCTGGTTGAGCCCCATCGGCTCCAAAAACTCTTTTTGCAGGATTTCCCCGGGATGAACCGGACCAAGTTTCTTTGTTGCCATTTTCTTCTCCTATTTAGTGATAATCAACAATTTCCACTTGAAAAGCATCACTGTCGTGCCATTTGAAGCAAATTCTCCATTGGTCATTGATTCTTATACTATGCTGTCCAAGCCTGTCTCCCTTGAGCTTCTCCAGTCTGTTAGCTGGAGGAACCCTCAGATCATTCAAGTTTTCAGCACGATTTAACATTCTCAACTTTCTCAAAGCCACTCGCTGCATCGTGTCGGGAAGCTTTGAGGACCTCTGCCTTTTAAATATTTTCTCGGCCTCTTTATCCTTAAAGGACCGTATCATGCTATAAAATTACCACAATTAACGTTTAACGTCAACCGTTAAATACGGAACAAGAAAAAGGAAATGGAAATGGCTCTATTTTGGGATCTGGAAATTTCTTGGAGAGTAAAAAAGGGGGCTAATTTTGGGTTTAGAGCGGCATTTTGGGGCGGCAATAAGATCATTAATAACTCCAAAAAGGTTGAAAAATTACTGTTGCTTTTCCTTGATATTTGTTTATAATTATATAGGAAAAGAAACAGGACAGTCATGGATCGGAAAAAAAAGATTTTTGAACTTGCCAAGCAAATGGGGATCATTCGGCCCCGTGACGTTGAGGAAGCCGGGATTCCTCGGGAGTACCTGCTTCGGCTATACAGAAAAGGCGACCTGACGCGTGTGGGGCGAGGACTCTACGCTCTGTCGGATTCCCTCACGAGTGAGTCAGTAACCCTGGCCGAAGTCGCTAAACGAGTCCCAAATGCGGTGGTCTGCCTACTCTCGGCCCTCCAGTTTCACAACCTGACGACACAGATTTCTCCCCGAGTCTGGATAGCCATTGAGAATGGAAAATGGAAACCGACATTTGACTATCCACCCATAGAAGTTGTCCGTTTCTCTGATCGAGCATTCAATTTCGGTGTCGAGGAACATAAAGTGGACCGCGTCCCGGTCAAGGTCTACTCCCCAGCCAAGACTGTGGCTGACTGTTTCAAGTTCCGAAGCAAGATCGGATTGGACGTAGCTCTGGAATCGCTCCGTGAGACATGGAGAAGTCGGAAAGCCACGATGGACCAACTATGGGAAGCCGCCAAGGTGTCTCGTGTCGCAAACGTGATGCGGCCTTATCTGGAGGCGCTCACGTGAGGTCGCCTAAGAAACCAAACACCAGTCACTCTATCTTTCAACGCCTCTTGAACCACGCAAGGGCCAAAGGTGAAGACTTCAATCTCTTGCTCTTCCGCTATGGTGTCGAGAGGCTTCTGTACCGTCTTAGCATCTCTCCATATGCAGAAAAGTTCATATTAAAGGGTGCGAGCCTGTTCCTTGTGTGGAAGGGACAAAACTATCGTGTAACAAAAGATGCTGATTTGTTGGGTCTTGGCCCTGCGGATGCAGACCATCTCATCGGCGTTTTCAAGGAACTATGCCGAACCGCTTCGGATGATGTGGACGGCATCGAATTCATGCCTGACACCGTCAGAGCAACACCGATACGAGAGGAACAGCATTATGGCGGCATCCGAGTGACGCTTGAGGGCCTGCTCTATCAAGCCCGCATCTCCCTCCAGATTGACATAGGTTACGGTGATGTTGTTACACCAGGACCAGAAAGGATCAAATTCCCTACGCTCCTGGGTGCATCCCCGCCGCGGCTTCTGGCTTATTCCCGATATTCGATGGTTGCCGAAAAATTGGAGGCCATGATACGCCTGGGAATCGCAAACAGCCGAATGAAAGATTTCTACGATATGTGGCTTTTGAGCAGGTTGTTTGAGTTTGACGGCCGGACGCTCTGCGAAGCCGTGCGTAACACCTTCAATCGTCGCTCAACGGCGCTACCTGTTGGGTTGCCGATAGCATTCACCGATGAATTCCGTAAAAGCAGCCAGAAGCTTACCCAATGGCGGGCATTTGTGCGTAATTCCAAACCGGAAAATATACCCAAGGACTTTGATACCGTAATCGGTGAGGTGGCGGCGTTCTTGATGCCGGTTGTGGGGGCAGCACGAGACGACCAGATTATTGAATCCAACTGGGCGCAAGGCGGCCCGTGGGGCTGAATAGAGACAAGTGAACATCCCCTTCGGATTCCTAACCCAGCATCTCCTATCTATTTTGATTTAGAAAGGTTTTGCTACGTGATTAAATCGCCCGCAACAAGAGCTTCTTTTTTGGTTCGAGACCAGCGCTTCACCTGAGCCTCGCGCCTTCGTGCCTCACTGAAGGTCTCATATTCTTCCGAATAGACGAGGGCAATGGGTGGATCAAGGGTTGTGGTCCTGCATGCTCGTTTGGCGCAGTGTTCTTTGTAACGCTGTTTCAAATCAGTGGTCGCTCCGGGATAAAGTGAACCGGACTGGAGTCGAAGAATATAAAACCATGCCGGCATAAGAAAGCTTTCTGGTCCCTCGGCAGGTCTTTCGACAAGATCAAAACGTGCTCAGGGCCATTTCTCTGCGCTTCTTGTGCCCGGTCGGAGACCTTGAGTCCCTCGACGGGGCTCGGAATCCTGAGTTCATCGAAGGACAAGAAGAGGGCATGTCCTCATTGAGCATGCCCTCTTCGCGTCGAAATGGCTCCCCGAGTAGGATTCGAACCTACGACCTAGTGGTTAACAGCCACCCGCTCTGCCGGTTGAGCTATCGGGGAATATGTGAAAATTCCAATAAACAAATTCCAATATCCCAATAATCATCAATAACCAAATTTCAATGATCGAATGAGCAAATTTTTAAGCCGCTCAATCTGGGGCATTGATGATGTGTGTTCAGTTTAAAAGAAAATTTCAGGGATGGCAAGGGGAAATATTTTTAGCCGCGGACGGTGGCTTCGTCTTCGAGGGGTGTTTCCAACTTCCTCAGCGCTCTTTTTTTGTGCCACGCCCTGATCATATTGACCGGACCAGAAAAGATGTAAAAGAGGCTGGCTCCAAAGAGGACGATCACCGGCTCCATGACGATCACAATCATGGAGAGGACGATAAAGATGAAGATGCTGAAGGGTTTTCTCCGAGCCAGATCAAACTCCTTAAAGCTGAAGTACCGAATGTTGGAGACCATGAGAAATGCGAGGACATAGATCATGACCAGGATGACGATGTCCTTGACCCATGCTGTTTCGATCAGACGAAGGTAGAGAAGGATTGTCAGGGCGATCATGGTGGCGGCCGCAGGGATCGGAAGGCCTTTGAAGTATTTTGTTTCGCCGGAGGCGGACATCACATTAAACCGGGCCAATCTTAAGGCGCCGCAGACGACAAAGAGGAAGGCAGCCAGCCAGCCGAATCGTCCATAGGGACGTAGAGCCCAGCTGAAAGCGAGTAAAGCCGGCGCCACTCCGAAGGAGATGAGATCAGCGAGGGAATCATACTGGACGCCGAATTTGGAAGTGGCTCCGGAGAGTCGGGCTACCTTTCCATCGAGCATATCGAAGACCGAGGCCAGCAGGATGGCTACGGCCGCATAGTAGAATTTCTCCTGGAAAACGGAGATGATGGCCCAGAAGCCGCAGAAGAGGTTTCCTGTGGTGAAGAGGTTGGGGAGGATGTAAACCCCTTTTCGCATCTTAATCGGAGTTTTTCTTTTCTTCATGGCGATATCCGATGATGGACTCTCCTCCCTTGATATGCTGCCCAACTCTGACAATGGGCTGGACATCGATGGGAAGATAGAGGTCAACCCTTGATCCAAACCGAATCATACCAAAAAATTCTCCTCTATTCAAGAGGTCGCCCGGTTTCGCATAACAGACAATCCTCCTGGCCACAAAACCCGCAATCTGAATGAGCAGGATTTTGGACCGGTCCTCTGTCTCCATGACCAGGGCATTCTGTTCGTTGAGAAGGGACGCCTTGTCACGGCTCGCCACTAAAAACCGGCCCGGATGGTAACTCACTTCAAGAACCTTCCCGGAGGCAGGGGCGCGATTGATGTGGACATCGAAGGGAGACATGAAGATGGACACTTTTAATGCCCTCTGCTTTAAGAAACGGTCCTCTTCGCATTCTCCTACATGAATGATTGTGCCATCTGCAGGAGAGAGGATGATATTCCCAAGAGAGGGAATCTTTCTCTTCGGGTTCCTGAAGAAGTAAGCGATGAAGAGGGTGAGAAGGATTCCCGGGATTGTTAGAACCGTCCATCCCATCCCCACAAAGAAGAGGGTAAGGATGGTTGACGGGACCAAGAAGGGGAGACCCTCCCTGGCAATAGGCCATCGATTCTGAGGCATCAGCTTTTTTCCCCTTTAAGCCAGCCCATCATGGGGCGCAGTTTCTTTTCCACGACCCGGATGGGATGTTCGGCCTCCTTCTTTCTCAGGGCGGTGTAGAGCGGCCGGCCAACTCGTATTTTGACGTTTAATTAGTGTCTGTCCATAAATGCCGTAATCTTCTTTTTTTGTCATTCCCGTGCTTGCGCGCCATAGCGCTTCAGCGCTATGGCGTGGAAATAGGAATCCAGTCTTTTGAATACGTTCTGGATACCCGCCTTCGCGGGTATGACGAACAAACTGAATTTATAAACAGACTCTAAATAGAAAATAGGTTTTGTTCAACGGTAACGATGCCTGTATCGTTAATAAAAGGTCACGTTTATCGTCTTTTAATTTTTTTTTTTGCGTAACCGCAACCTTACCCACAGTCTATTTCCATGGTTCACGATCGGCCAAATGGCGATGAGCAATTGCCTGGAAAAATAATTTTTTAAGTCTCTCTAAGTAAGTTCGGTCATGGCTTTGCTTCCTCTCGACATGGCCACGCGACCGGTCCTGACCAGTTCCTTGATGCCTAGAGGCTTCAGGAGAGAGAGAAGGGCGTCGATCTTCTTCTCGTCCCCTGTTATTTCAATGGTATAGGTCTTGGCTCCCACATCGATGACCTTCCCTCTGAAAATATCGACGATCCGGAGAATCTCCTCACGGGTCTTTTCAGTGGCTAAGACCTTGACCAGAATCATCTCCCTTTCCACGAAATCCTTGTCTATGAGATCGACCACTTTAATGACGGAAATCAGTTTGTTCAGTTGTTTGAGCACCTGTTCAATGATCTGATCCTCCCCGTGGGTGACAATGGTCATGGTCGAGACGGCAGGATCGAGGGTTTCTGCCACAGAGAGGCATTCGATGTTAAACCCCCTGCCGCTGAAAAGGCCTGCGATCCGGGCCAGGACGCCGAATTCATTTTCAACTAAAAGAGTGATGACATGCCTCATATTAATTAAATTCCAATCACCAAATTCCAAGCTCCAAATAAATCCCAATCACACAATTTCCGAATAACCAAAGCACAGATTTTTAAAAAGTTTAGGTCATTGGGTATTGGTTATTATTTGGTTATTGGTGCTTGGAGCTTGGTTATTCATACTTCTATACCAACCTCATCTGGTTGAGCGGCTCTCCGGCAGGAACCATGGGGTAGACATTCTCCTCCGGATCGATGACGAAGTCGATTACTACCGGTTCTGGGATGGAGAAAGCCTTCTTCAAAACAGGGACGACCTCTTCGGGTTTGGTCGCCCTCAATCCCACAGCCCCATAGGCTTCCGCCAGTTTCACGAAGTCAGGAGAGCCCCCTTCGAGAGAAGAGGAGGCGTAGCGTTTTCCGTAGAAGAACTCCTGCCACTGCCTGATCATTCCAAGGTAACCATTGTTCAGGATGGCCACTTTGATCGGCAATCGATACTGAACAGCGGTGGCCAGTTCCTGGGAGTTCATCTGGAAACTTCCATCGCCTGAGATGCCGACGACGAGCCTGTTCGGGAAGGCGACCTGGGCTCCCAGCGCGGCAGGAAGACCGTAGCCCATCGTTCCCAATCCGCCGGAGGTGAGAAAAGTTCTCGGCTTGAGCGATTTATAATACTGGGCGGCCCACATCTGGTTTTGTCCCACCTCGGTGGTGATAATGGCTTCTCCTCCGGTCAACTCACCCATCTTCTCGATGACATACTGGGGTTTGATGATCTGTTCCTGCTGATAATTCATGTCGTGAATGGCCTTCCAGCTCTCGATCTGGCGATGCCATTTATGAAGTCCTTCCCTGAAAGAGTGGGTCTCCTCTTTTTCGAGAAGAAAGAGTATTTTTGAAAGGATTCGTTTGCAGTCGCCCACAATCGGGAGATCGACCCTCACATTTTTGCTGATGGAGGTGGGGTCGATATCGATATGAATGACGTTGGCCTGAGGAGCAAAGGATTCGAGTTTTCCGGTCACCCGGTCGTCGAATCGGGCTCCGACAGCGATGAGAAGATCGGATTCCATCACCGCCATATTGGCCCGGTAAGTCCCATGCATTCCGAGCATTCCGAGGGAGAGGGGATGATTTCCAGGAAAACCTCCCAATCCCATGAGCGTCATGGTCACAGGGATGGACAGTTTCTCCGATAGGTGGAAGATCTCCTTCGATGCATTGGAAGAGATGATTCCGCCTCCGACATAGAGAAGCGGTTTTTTGGACTTCAGGATGAGATGGATTGCCCTCTGAATCTGGCCGGGATGACCTTCAAGAGTGGGCCGGTAACCACGGATGGATACCTTTTCAGGATATTTAAACTCCGTCGAGTCTATGAGAATATCTTTGGGGAGATCGATGAGAACCGGTCCCGGCCGTCCGCTCCGGGCGATATAAAAGGCCTCCTTGATGATCCGGCTTAAGTCTTTGATCTCTTTTACAAGGTAGTTATGTTTGGTGCAGGGCCGGGTGATCCCCAAGATATCGGCTTCCTGAAAGGCATCGTTTCCAATTAGAGAAGTGGGGATCTGACCGGTGAGGATGACGATGGGGATCGAGTCCATGTAGGCGGTGGCAATTCCTGTTACGGTGTTGGTGGCGCCCGGCCCGGAGGTGACCACCACCACACCCACCTTCCCGGAGGCGCGGGCATAGCCGTCTGCCGCATGGACAGCCGCCTGTTCATGGCGGACAAGAACCTGGCGGAACGGGGTGCTGACCAGTTCGTCGAAGAGAGGAAGGACAGCTCCCCCGGGGTAGTTGAAGAGGGTGTCCACCCCTTCCTTCTTCAAACATTCAACGATAATCTGGGAACCGGTTTTTTTCATTACTTAATCCATTGGTAAACTCGCAAAAAGTCGTCACTCCGGTGAAAACCGGAGTCCAGAGAACTTATAATTATTTGAAAAGACTGGATTCCCCGATCAAGTCGGGGAATGACAACAAGGCGTACCTTTTGGCTTTTTACGAATGCATCATCCATTGGAATATTGGGTTTAAATCGTAAAGAAATTTTATCCCTTCTTCTTTTTCCCTTTATTCCATTGTTCCATCATTCCATTTGTTTTATCGGTATTTCCTTAAGATTTTTTCCATCTCATCCTTATAAATCAGTTTTTTCTTCTTGATGACCTTTATTTCCATCTCATCCTGCGGGGCAAGAAAGGGTTTCTTTTCAAGCTCATCGAGTTGCCCTGCCAGTTCCATATGAGCCTCTTTAATTTTTATGAAATCTTCATCCTCCCTCATCAGTCTTTCGATCAATTCTTCCTCTCTGGTCACTAGGTCCCCCTTTGCAAAGAATTGAAACATCAACTGGTTTAGTTTCAAAGGTTAATATAATAGCAACGGTTTGTCAAATGAGCGCTTTTCCTGCCACTTGATCTCTGCCTCGGAAAGCCGGATATAGGTGGGAGTAAATGTCTTCACATCTAAAGACTCTCCCTTACGAAGAATCTCGCTTCCCAATCTCGCAACAGTCGACCCATGAGGAAGATTAAGAGAAGGATTTGGAAAAAGAGCCAGTGAAGAGAGGGATTTTATGAGATAGTCTCCGTAAGTTTTTATCCCATCGCCGACGAAGATAATCTTTTCCTTTATATTTTTGACGAGGTCTTGCGGCCTCATCGCCTGGTAATCAGACCGTCTTTTAAGAAGGTTGTCTTCATCATAGCGATAGAGGGCGGTATAGACCTCTCCTTTATGGGCATCGAGGGTGGGGCAGATCAGATAGGGAGTGGGCGAGATCTGGGAGGCGAGGACATCGAGCGAGGACACTCCTGCTACAGGTTTCCGGGTGGCATAGGCCAAGCCTTTGACCGTGCTCACGCCTATTCTCAACCCCGTAAAGGAACCGGGGCCAAGGGAGATGGCCCATCCATCCAGTTCTTCCATCGGACAGCGGGTCTCCCTTATGAGATAGTCGATGGCTCCGAGGAGCTTCCCGGAGTGAGTGATCGGGATGTTGAGAAGGCACTCTGAGAGGACCTCTCCCTCATCGATCAGCCCGACACTGCCACAGCGGGTTGAGGTATCGATTCCGAGGATTTTCATTCTGATTCGTGTCCGTGACTCGTGACCGATTAAAAGTTAAGCCCTCCTTCCGGAGAAATGATGCGGATCAGGTCGTTATAGAAGGCAAAGAGCATCAGGAGAATGATGAGGATGAGCCCGATCTGCTGTGCGATCTCCATCTTCCTGATGCTGATAGGCCTCCTCAGAATCGCCTCCAATGTCAGGAAGAGAAAGTGGCCTCCATCGAGAATGGGGATGGGGAAGAGGTTGATAACTCCGAGATTGATGCTGAGGATAGCCATGAAAAGCACCAGGCTCAAAAGGCCTCTTCTCGCCTGTTCACCGGCCATCTGGGCGATCAGGATAGGCCCTCCGATCGTCTTTCCCGGAATCACCCCCTGGATCAGTTTGACAATTCCGACCAAGGTCAACTTAATCCCCTGATAGGTTTGAAAAAAACCATTTCCAAGGGCAACCAGAGGGTTGACCTTCTCGATGAGAACCTCACCCGAGTGGGTGATGCCGATCACGAAGGTGGCCACCTCTTCCCCAAAGAGGTTTTTCACGGAAGAAGGTTTTGGGGCGACCCTGATCTCGAGCGTCTCATCATTTCGTTTCACCCTGAGCATCAATTCCTTTCCCTGACTGCTGCGGATGATTCGAGAGAGGTCCTCCCATTTCTTCAAGTCCTGGCCATCGATGGAGAGGATGATGTCTCCCTTTTTTAGGCCTGCGGCCTCCGCAGGAAGACCCGGATTGACCTCTCCAATTTTTGGCGGGGAGTAGGGAATACCGAAGAGGTTGATCGTGGAGAAGAGAACGATGGCAAGAAAGAAGTTGAAGAAGGAACCCGCGCCGATGATCAATGCCCGTTTCCATACCGGCTGGTTTGAGAAGGAGCGGCCGCGAAGCTCCTCCCGGACCTCCTCTTCAGGGTTCTCACCGATCATTTTAACAAAGCCTCCCAGCGGAACAGCGGCAATCTGATACTGGGTCTCTCCGATCTTTTTCCAGAATATTTTTGGTCCGAAACCGAGGGAGAAGGTGAGGACACCTACGCCCAATTTCTTGGCTAACAGGAAGTGTCCCAGTTCATGAACGAATACGAGAATTCCCAGAACAATGATGGTCGAGATGATAGTTGTCAGCACAGTTTTTTCCCTTCGATGATGGATTTTGTTTTTTCTCTGGCCCACTGATCCGCCCTCAGAATATCTTCGATCGTGCGGACCGTCTTGAGTTCATGCTCCTCCATCACCCTCTGGATGAGGAGGGGAATATCGGTGAATTTGATCGATCCTTCGAGAAAACCATTGACCGCCGCCTCATTGGCCGCATTGAGAATGGCGGGCATCGTCTCCCCGATCTCAATCGATTGGTATGCCAGCCGGAGACAGGGAAATTTTTCCGGGTCCGGGGGAAGGAAGGTGAGCGGTCCCACCTTAGAAAGATCGAGCGAGGGGAGTTTAAGGTTCATTCGTTCCGGAAAGGAGAGAGCATAGGAGATCGGAATCCTCATATCCGCGATTCCCATCTGGCCGATGATGGAGCCGTCGATATACTCCACCATGGAATGGACAACACTCTGCGGATGGATCCGGACGATTATCTTCTCCACCGGAATGCCGAAAAGCCAGTGGGCTTCGATGACCTCCAATCCTTTATTCATGAGCGATGCGGAGTCAATCGTGATCTTCCTTCCCATCTCCCAGTGAGGGTGATTGAGGGCATCCTTGACGGCGACCCCGTGGAGTTTGGCAAGCGGAAGGTTGAGGAAAGGCCCCCCTGAAGCCGTAAGGATGAGACGGCGGATGTCCTCCTTCCTGTGGCCGAGCAGCGCCTGGAAGATGGCGCTGTGCTCGCTATCCACGGGCAGGATCTGAGCCCCGGTCTTCTTTGCCTCTTCGATGACGATCTTACCCGCCATGACAAGAGGCTCTTTATTGGCGAGGGCAATCGACTTTCCGGTTTTAATGGCGGAAAGAGTGGGGATGAGCCCCACTGCGCCGACAATGGCAGAGACAACCTGGTCCACTTCAGGATGAGTGGCCACACGGATGAGGCCTTCCACACCGTGGAGCACTTCCACATCCGCTCCTGGAAGTTCTTTTTTAAGTTTTCCTTCCAACTCTCGATTGAGGACCGAGACGACTTTGGGTTGAAACCGGAGGATCTGCTCTTTGAGAAGCTCGATGTTGAGGCCTGCAGAGAGGCTGACGACTTCAAATTGCTCCGGGAATTGGCGGACGATATCAAGGGTATTGACCCCGATCGAGCCTGTGGAACCGAGGATGGCCAGACGTTTCATGGGGTCTCCTTTAGAAAAGGGAAGATATAGTAGAAAAAAGGAGTGGAGAAGAGGAAACTATCGATGCGGTCCAGCACCCCGCCATGCCCCGGGAAGAGAGACCCTGAATCCTTTACCTGGGCGCTTCGCTTAATCATCGACTCGGTGAAGTCTCCCAATTGGCCCAGCATTCCCATTCCGATGGTCACGAGAATGCAGACTCCTTTGTTGAAGTCGGGGAGGAAGAGAGAAGCATAGAGCAGGCCGATGGCGACTGAACCGACGATTGCTCCCAGAAGGCCCTCATAAGTCTTATTCGGGCTGATCTTAGGGTAGAGTTTATGTTTGCCGAAGAGCGTTCCGCTGAAGAGGGCGATGATGTCCCCGGCCCAGACCGTAATGATCAGGAAGAGGACCCATGCCCTCCCATCTGCCTGGTTTCGGATGAGGATGATATGGGAGAGAAGAAATCCGACATAGAAAATCCCGAAAAGGGTTATCCCTAAATTGGAAATGACAGAGGAGAGACGCTCCGCGGTGGCCATATAGAGGACGCAGAGTAGAAGAAGCGTGAGAACGAGAAAGGGGGAAAAACTCCTCGCCTCTCCATAGACGAAAAGGATGGAAAGGATCAATCCCAGTCCAATTCCGGTGAGACGCTGGATTTGCCTGGATTGAGGAAGGGCGAGGTTGTTAAATTCGAGAAGGCCGAGAAGGATGGTGATGAGGACCATCAGAGTAAAAAGGATCGGATGCCCTAATGCAATCAGAAGGACAAAGGGAGGGATAATGATAAGTGCTGTCCATATCTTCTTTTTTTCGATTTTGGCCATATGCTAATTGTAGTCTCTTAGTTTCATAGTCGGATAGTCTCATAGTCTTTCCTGCCTTCCATGGACAGAGGGACTATCCGACTAATTGACTATAAGACTCATGACTCATTTTATGCTTAAAGTCCATTGATCTGTTCGCTGGTCAGGCCGAACCTTCTCTCTCTTGACTGATATTCGGCGATCGCTTTCAGAAGTTCTTTCCGGTTAAAATCGGGCCAGAGGGTTTCCGTCAGATAGAGTTCGGTATAAGCGACCTGATAGAGAAGGAAGTTGGAGATTCGAGACTCCCCGCTGGTCCGGATGAGAAGGTCAGGGTCGGGCAGTTCCCTGGTCCAGAGATACCGTGGAAAAGACGACAGATCGATCTCCTCTTCTTTGATCCTGCCTTTTCTCAAATCGGAGAGGATTCCATGAACAGCATGGAGGATTTCCGAGCGGCCTCCGTAACTTAATGCCAGATTGAGAATCATCCCATCGCATTTTTCAGTTTTTTTCATCGCTTCGTCGAGGGTGGCCCGGACATCAGCGGAAAGGTCTTCCAGCCTGCCGATGGCAGAGAGGCGAATATTGTTCTTGACCATCTCCTCAGTCTCTTTGAGCAGATATTCCTTTAATAATCCCATCAATGCCGCCACCTCCTCCTTCGGTCTTTGCCAATTTTCCATGGAGAAGGCGTAGAGCGTTAAAACCCTGATCCCCAGCTCGCGGCAGAAGGTGACCGTTTCTCTTACGGCGTCAACTCCCTTGATATGTCCGCTGATCCGGCTCAGGTTCTTCTTTTTGGCCCAGCGGCCATTGCCATCCATGATGATGGCGATATGAGAGGGAAGTTTCTTCTTGTCGATTTCTTCCATGATGAATGATGTCCTGCTGTAATTGAGATAAATTTTCATCCTGACTTCATCGCCCATGGCAGTGACAGGAACGACCCATGATCATCGTCTATGGGTTAAGGTCAGGAAACCGGTTTGGCAAGCGGTCGGAGGGTTAGGGCTAAAAGATTCTTAAGACCGGTGACATAACCTTTTAACTAAACCGGCATCGTAGCCTTAACCCTATGGCCCTTTGACTTCCATTAAAGTTACCATATCAATTGCGGATTTTCAATCGATGGTTTTAAAAGGAGAGAGGTATAAGCAGAAGAGAGGACAGGGGAGGGGGAGGAAAAGGGAATGACAGCTCCCCCTCTTTATCCTATTTCTCGACAATCGCTTCGACCGGACATACTTCGACACAGCTTCCGCAATCCGTGCATTTTTCTTCGTTGATCGTATAGGGTTCACCCTCTTCAATTGCATCTGCCGGACATTCCTCCACACAGGTGCCGCACGCCACACATTCTTCAGTGATCGAATAGGCCACTTTCCTCACCCCCTTTTTCTCTAATTTGGATTTCGGAATTCGGATTGCGGAATTTAAAGTCTAAGCTCCGCAATCAATCATTTAAAAGTAACACTTTAATTCTTTTAAAAAAGTTATCTAATCCCCCTTCATCCCCCTTTGTCAAAAGGGGGAAATGTTTCTCCTCCCTTTGGAAAAGGGAGGTGGGGAGGGATTTTAAAAGGTTTATTTCAAACCGTTAAAATCGAACTTTATATTTCGAGAATCTCTTTTTCCTTGGCGGAAAGAACGGTATCCACCTTTTCGATATATTTATCAGTAGAAGTCTGGACCTTGTCCATCCATTGGCGGAGCGAGTCCTGGGAGATCTTCTTATTCTTTTCCAGACCCTTCAGTTGTTCGTTCGCATCCCTCCGGATATTGCGGAGGGCCACCTTTGTCGCTTCCCCCATCTTTTTGACCACCTTGACCAGCTCTTTTCTGCGCTCCTCTGTCAGCCGGGGGATATTGATCCGGATGATCTTCCCGTCGTTCATGGGCGTTAATCCGAGCTCCGATTTAAGGATGGCCTTCTCAATCTCTCCGATTGTCGTAGGATCCCATGGCTGAATGGTGATGAGCCTGGGTTCCGGGACGGCGAGCGTGGCCATCTGGCTGAGCGGAGTGGAGGCGCCATAATAGTCGATCCGGATATCGTCGAGAAGGGCAAGGGAAGCCCTGCCTGTTCTTACCTTATTAAGATCCGTTTTCAGAGTGACGATGGTCTTTTCCATCTTCAATGTCACATCGGCGTAAATCTTCTCCTCCATGGTTCATCCTCTCACTTTCGTTCCCACCTTCTCTCCCAGAACGACCCGCCTGATATTTCCCTTCTTTTTCAGATTGAAGACGATGATGGGAATCTGGTGGTCCATGCAGAGGGAGATGGCTGTTGCATCCATCACCTTCAACTGTTTTTTCAGGACATCGAGGTAGGTGAGTTCATCATATTTCCGGGCCTTCCGATTCACCATGGGATCGGCATCATAAACCCCGTCGACTTTAGTGGCCTTCAGAATCGCCTCGGCGCCGATCTCCATCGCACGGAGCGAGGCGGTCGTGTCCGTGGTGAAATAGGGATTGCCCGTTCCTCCGGCGAAGATGACCACCCTGCCTTTTTCCAGATGGCGTATTGCCCTCCGGCGAATAAAAGGCTCAGCCAGTTCTCTCATCTCGATGGCTGTCTGAAGCCGGGTTTGAACGCCCATCTTTTCGAGGGCATCCTGAAGGGCGATGCCGTTGAGAATCGTGGCAAGCATTCCCATATGATCTGCGGAAACCCGGTCCATCCCCATGGAGCTGGCAGCCACCCCCCGGAAGATGTTGCCTCCTCCGATGACGATCCCGATCTCAACACCGAGGGTCTTCACCTCTTTGATTTCCCCGGCGATTTGCCGGATCACCGAGGGATCGATTCCAAAACCTCCTTCGCCGGTTAAAACCTCTCCGCTGATCTTCAGGAGGATCCTTTTATAAGGAGTTTTCTTCATGAGGGGCCAAATGGACCTATGACCGCGAGGACAATCCTTCGCCTAATTGAAACCGGGCAAAGCGGCGGATGGCGATATTCTCTCCGAGTTTTCCGATCATTCCGTCGAGGACCTCTTTGACCGTGACATCGGAATCCCTGATATAAGTCTGTTCGAGAAGGCATGTCTCGGAATAGAACCTCTCCAGTTTCCCTTCGACGATCTTATCGATCACCTTTTCCGGTTTTCCAGAATCGAGCGCCTGGGTCCGATAGATCTCCCTCTCCTTTTCCAGGACCTCAGGGGGAACGTCCTCTCTCCGGATGAATTGAGGGTTGGCGGCAGCGATATGCATGGCCATATTTTTTACGAATTCCTGAAAATCCCCGGTCTTCGCAACAAAATCGGTTTCGCAGTTGATCTCAACCAGAACCCCCATCTTTCCACCCGCATGGATATATGAAGCGACCAGACCGTCCGTGGCAATGCGGCCTGCCTTCTTTGCGGCGGTCGCCAATCCTTTCTTTCTCAAATAATCGATGGCGGCGTCAATGCTTCCTCCGGCTTCCTGGAGCGCGGCTTTGCAATCCACAATTCCGGCCCCTGTCCGTTGCCTCAAGTCTTTCACGAGTTCAATCGAAATTTCCATTAGAATCTATTCCTCCTCACCTTCGACGCTTCCTTCCACCTCTATCTCTCCATGTGATTCGGCCATCAAAGCAGCCTTTTTTTCCTCTTTGGCCCCCTCGATCTGGAGCTGTTTCTCATAAAGCTGTTTTCCCTCTATCGCGGCATCCGCAATCTTAGTGGCGAAAAGCTGGATGGCTCGAATGGCATCATCATTGCCCGGCACGACATAATCCACGTCGTCAGGGTCGCAGTTGGTGTCAACAATGCCGATCGATGGAATGCCGATCTTTCTGGCTTCCTGAACGGCAATCTTCTCTTTTTTGGGGTCCACGACGAAAATGGCCCCAGGGAGGCGATTCATACGCTTGATTCCCCCAAGAGATCTTTCCAGCCGGGTCCTCTCTTTTTCGATTTCAAGGACCTCCTTTTTGGGGAGGAGACTATAGATCTCCTCGTTCTTCATGGCCTCGAGTTGATTGAGCCGATCGATGGAGCGCTTGATGGTCTGAAAGTTGGTCATCATCCCGCCCAGCCATCGATGGTTGACATAGAACATTCCGCATCGGTTGGCCTGTTCGAAAATCGTCTCCTGTGCCTGTTTTTTCGTTCCTACGAAAAGAATATATTCGCCTCTGGAAGCCACTTCCCGAACAAACTGGCAGGCTTCTTTGAAGAGCAGGACTGTCTTCTGTAGATCGATGATATAAATCCCGTTCCTTGCCCCGAAGATATAGGGTTTCATTTTGGGGTCCCAGCGTTTCGTTTCATGACCGAAATGAACCCCAGCCTCCAGAAGCTCCTTCATCGTTACATTTGGCATTGAATCCTCCGTTTCTTTTCCATTCCTCCTCCTCTCAGTGAAAATTAGTCAAATAGATTTTTTGTTAACATATGATCACCCTTTTTGCAAGTGGAAAAAGTCTCAAGGAAGGTCTGACCCGCCTAAAGGCAATCGTTGGAAGACAAATTTGGCATAACTAATTGAATTCATTATGATAAAAAAAGCCCCCCATTTTTAGAAAATTGAAAAGAAAATTGTTCAATTTTGTCGTTAATTCCTGTTTGGATTGGCAGATTTGATCTAAGTCAAGGAAGGGAGCGGTCAAAGGTGTTAATGTATGGTCAAAGGAAACGATAGAGATGAAATGCCCCGGGACGGATATGAAATTCTGGAAGCCAGGCGATATCTTTGATATCGATTGTCCCAAATGCGGGAAAAGAGTCGAATTCTTCAAGGACGAGGTGAAAAGAAAGTGTTCCTGTGGGCATATCATTGTCAATCCCAAGATCGATTTTGCCTGTGCGGAGTGGTGTCCTTATGCGGAGCAATGTGTCGGAGCGGTCCCCGAAGAGGTGAAAGCCAAACAAAGACAGGAGTTACGGGACTCGGCGAGGGAGAGAATCGGAATCGAGATGAAGAAATATTTCGGGACAGATTTTAAGCGAGTCCATCACGCCCTGAAGGTGGCCCGCCATGCAGAGCAGATTTTAAAGATCGAAGGCGGGAATCCGTTGGTCGTCCTGGGAGCGGCTTTTCTCCACGATATCGGGATCCATGAAGCCGGGAAAAAGCACGGAAACACATCAGGTCACTACCAGGAGAAAGAAGGGTCTTCCATTGCTCGGGAGATTCTGGACCGGTTGGATATCGAAAAAGAGATCGTTGACGAGATCTGCGACATCATCGGCCGCCATCACCATCCGAGGGAGGAGGAGACCCACCATTTTCAGATTCTCTATGAGGCGGACTGGCTGGTCAATATCGAAGAAGAGGGGATGGCGGGCGACCGAGAAAAACTTGAGAAATTGATCGCCAGAGTTTTTAAAACCGTGACCGGGAAAAGGCTGGCAGAGGAACTCTACCTGAATGGGTCTTCCCATTAACATCCCATCCCCCTCTCAACCCTTCATCTTCGCTCAGGACAGGCCTCCCCCTTGAAGGAGGAGGAGTTAAGAAAGTTGTCCCTAAGATTTCCTCCCCTTCAAGAGGAGGGTGAGGGAGGGGATGGGGCGAATGAAAAGGAGGGAGAGCTAAGTTAGCGCTCTTGCCTGCCAGGGGAGGGGAGATTTTTCTTAAATTATTAGTAACGTAGAATTTAGGAGACCTGAGTAAGAGTAATTGCCCTCCAATATGGTATTTATGTTTCGTCGAAAACAAAATCCATAGAAGGA
>Ga0208733_100203_pt1 | contig 30809 bp, 32 predicted proteins | sample SubbioR11Jul_8B1_FD_184816 | JGI IMG/M metagenome (GOLD analysis project Ga0208733, IMG submission 184816) | Serpentinite rock and fluid subsurface biosphere microbial communities from McLaughlin Reserve, California, USA - CR11Jul_8B1 (SPAdes) | ecosystem: Environmental > Terrestrial > Deep... | reverse complement strand
GTAAAACCACCGACTGGAGAGCCGGATGCGGGAGATTCGCATGTCCGGTTCGGAGGGAGGGGTGACGCAAACCAATGCCTCATCCCTACCCCTATAGTTTTTTTAAAAACCTCCATGGTTTCCCGCCTGCGCGGGAATGACAGTCGAGGTAATTTTTCAAAGCGCTAAAATGTTACATATAAATTAATTCCCCTCTCCCTCGACGGGAGAGGGATGGGGTGAGGGTGGGACAATCCCCCCTCCCCTTAATCCCCTCCCGCCAGGGGAGGGAAAATATTTAATGGGGTAAACGCTATGAGCCAGAGGAAGAGAACACTGCCTCGAGGATGGTATCCTGTGGGTAAGAAAGAGTGTCAGAGGGAGATTGAAAACTTCTTAGAGGGATGGTCGCCTTCTATCTCTTTGAAAACAGTGCGGGGAGGAATTGTTCCCCATGCGGGCTGGTATTTCTCCGGTAAGCTTGCGGCAAGAGTATTTCATCTCCTGAAGTCAAAAAGCAAAGCTGACCTGATCGTTCTCTACGGCGGCCATCTCGGCCCTGAAGACCCTCCACGGATGGTGATGGAGAGTTCCTGGGAAACTCCCTTTGGAGAGATGGAGATGGATTCGGAGTTTGCCAGGGGGTTGATGAAGAGAATCGAGGTGAAAACGGAGAGTTCTGGGAGCGGTGACAATACGGTGGAGATTCAAGTTCCAATGATCAAATATTTCTTCCCCGACGCAAAACTTCTTGCCATTCGGTCGCCTTCGTCTCTGAGGGCAGAAACATTGGGTGAAGAGGTGGCCAGGCTGGCAGAAGAGAGAGGAATCTCAATCCTCGCCATCGGCTCAACCGATCTCACCCACTATGGCCCCAATTATGGGTTCGTCAGGAAAGGAATCGGCCCTTCTGCAGTGAAATGGGTCAAGAATGAAAATGACAGAGGTTTCATCGATTGTGCATTAAGGATGGACACAAAGGGTCTGATCAGACATGCCGAAGAAAATGACAGTGCCTGCAGTGCAGGAGCGGCGGCTTCCGCGATGGTCACCTGCAGGGCCATGGGCGCGGAGAAGGGAAGTCTCATCGATTACTATACCAGTTACGACATCATGCCAGATGATAGTTTCGTGGGTTATGCAGGGATTGTATATTAATGTGTGGGATTAGGATATGAACCTCCAGACACAGAAAAAATTAGAATAATAAATTACCACTAAAAATGCGATCGCATTTTTAGTGGTAATTTTTGTTAGAAAGGTAGTTTTGGAAAAGGGGGAGGGGGCCAGTGATTTTTCAATACTATCCAATTGAATGGAGGAGAGATAATGGAGATTAAAAAGATTTGTGTGTTGGGGGCGGGTTTGATGGGGGCAGGGATTGCCCAGGTCTCTGCAGACGCGGGTTTTGAGGTCTCGATGAGGGATATCGAGGCCCGGTTTGTGCAGGGCGGCCTCAACATCATACAAAAAAATTACGAGCGGGCCATCAGCAAAGGTAAGATGACAAAGGAACAGGCCGATGCGCTCCTGTCAAAGGTGAACGGGACTGTCGATATCGTTGAGGCTGTAAAAAGGGCGGAGGTCGTAATTGAAGCAGTGATCGAGAATATGGAACTCAAAAAGGAGGTCTATCGGGAACTGGACCAACTCTGTCCGAAAGAGACGATCCTGGCCTCCAATACATCGGGGCTTTCGATTACGGAAATCGCTTCTGCCACCAGAAGGCCTGATAAGGTGATCGGCATGCACTTCTTCAACCCCGTTCCCGCCCTGAAGCTGGTGGAGATTATCCGGGGCCAGTCCACGTCTGAAGAGACCTATCAGATGATCTGGACGCTTTCTAAAAGATTGGGGAAAACACCCATCCTGGTAAATGAGGCCCCGGGATTTGTCGTGAATCGTATCTTCGTCCCCATGATCAATGAAGCGATCTTTGTCCTTCAGGAGGGAATTGCTTCGGCCGAAGATATTGATCAGGCGATGGTCCTCGGAGTGAATCATCCGATGGGCCCCTTAGCGCTCGCTGACCTGATCGGGCTTGATACGCTCCTGATGGTTCAGGAGAACCTCTACAAAGAGTTCGGGGACTCAAAATACCGGCCCTGTTCGCTTCTCCGCAAGATGGTCCGAGCCGGACAATTGGGAAGGAAGACCGGAAGAGGATTTTACGATTATAAAAAATGAGCGCTCATGAGTTCTCCGTTCACCCTTCGAGAGCCTCAGGGCGAACGGAGAAAATCAACAATTTAACATATAAACTCTGCTCACCTTGGGTCCCGCCCAGGCGGGATCGAACGGGGTTTTGACATTTGTGCAATGGGCTTTCATAAAGAATTTTTTAGATTGACAAACTTTTTTTAAACTGGTAAAAAAGCCCAGTTATTTTTTGTTGAGAGGAGGTGAGGGAAAGTAATTCCGATCGATCTTTTAATCCAGCAATTTTTAATGGGAGGTGGGAGAATGAAAAATAAGATGTTTTTGAGATGTCTAACAGCAGTATTTTTAGCAACCCTTGGAGTCATGTTTCTCTATTCCGGGGCCTTTGCCCAGGCCAAACCCATTGTCCTGGGATTGCCTTCTTCCTTTTTCCAGCCGCTCGTCAAATCGGGAAGACTTGCAGTGGAATTGGCCATTGATGAGATCAATGGAACAGGCGGGGTTTTTGTAAAGGATGAAAAGGTGAAAAGACCCTTGAAACTTGTGACCGCAGACACGCGATGCGGCGAGCCGGGCACACCGGTTCATGCGGCCCTCATGGCGGTTGACAAGATGATTGCCGATGAAAAACCCGATGCTCTCATCATTGCCCCCTTCCGTTCCGAGGCCATGGTGGCGACCATGGACCTCATTGCCAAGTATAAGATGGTCACCATCCAGACCATCGCTCAGACGCCCAAATTGATTGAAGTCTTTCAGGGCGACCCCGCTAAGTACAAATACTGGTTCAGGGCGACAACGAATTCAACCTATGTGGGAACCACGGCGGCCAAATCGATCGATAGCCTGAGGAAACAGTTCGGACATGACAAGTTTTTTACAATTGCACAGGACACACTGTGGGCAAAAGGTTCTGCCGACGCCTTAAAGGGAAGACTCGAAGGATTGGGCTGGAAGATGGTGGGTCTGGAATTGGCCCCTGTTGGCACCAATGATTTTTCACCCATCCTGAGCAAGGCGCGAGGTTCGGGCGCTCAGATTCTCTATGTGGTGGGAGATATGCCCACGCTTCCGGTCTGTTTCAAGCAGTGGAAATCGATGAAAATACCGACAATGCTCTTTCTTGACTTTGCCGTGGTGACATCGAACAAGGCATGGACAATGTATGGAGAGGATCTCGATTATGTGATGGTCATGCCTTTTCCGGGAGGAACCGGAGCGCCGGTGAAGGCGTTGCCCCAATCGGGGTATTTTCATGCGAAGTGGGCGGCCAAGAAGCTTCCCGGCATGGATGATCCGAGAGTCGTTTCCTCTGCTTATGATGGGGTTTATATCCTGAAAGATGCAATTGAAAGGGCTGGTTTTGTCCCTTCCAAGGATCCGGATAAGTTTGTCGGCTTTCTTGAAAAGACGGATATGATGGGTGTTTCGGGTAGGATCCGGTTTGACAAGGCGACCCATCAACAGATCTTTGACGGAGACCCAAAAGAATCTTCCATCATCGTAGCCTACCAGTGGAGGGCCGGAAAGATGGTGCCGATCTTTCCGGATATCGTTGCAGAAGCAAAGGTCGAACTGGCTCCCTGGATGAAATAACTTGAAGTCCATTCAAGAAGGTGTCATTGCGATCCCATAATTGCGGGAGAAGCAATTTGATTCGATTAGTTAGAAAATAGCTTCTTTAAATCCCTCCCCGCCTCCCTTTGGCAAGGGAGGTGTAATTATCCCCCTTTGAAAAAGGGGGACTGAGGGGATTTTCATGGTTTGTGAGTGGCCTAACGGCCATAGGCAATTACTTAGAAAATAACCCTATTATCTTCCTCTCCCCCGGTGGGAGAGGGCGGGGGAGAGGGGGAAAGAGACACCCTATTCACCCCCACCTCAATCCTCCCCCATCAAGGGGGAGGATAATACTTGTAAATTTTCATGGTTCGTGGGTGACGAACCCATCATGAAAGATTGCTATGAGGTTGTCACGCCTGCGTGCTGAAACGAGCCACTTCGGCGTGCAGGCACGGGCTTCGCCCTCGAAATGACATCTTTTGTAATATCGAGGTTGAGGTTCAAAGGGAATTAATCAATGGAAATCCTAATCTACGGCATTACCAATAGTGTTACCTTGGCGCTGATGGCCATCGGGTTCAGCCTCACTTTTGGAATCAGCGGGGTTCCTAACTTCGCTCATGGAGCCTTCTACCTGCTGGGCGGTATCCTGACCTGGATCTTCATCAACCAACTGGGGATTCCCTATCTCTTTTCCGCTATTCTATCCGTCATCATTGTTGGGCTTCTCGGATTTGGTCTTTACTGGGGGTTGATGCTTCGCTTGAGAGGACTGGTGGTCAATGAGGTGATCGCCACCCTGGCAGCCGCCATTGTCATCATCGAAGTATTGCGCTACCTGGGTTTTTCAGGATTTACCTATGTCCTTCCGGAATTTATCAAGGGGAGCGTCAACATAGGAAAGGCCTGGCTCGACTATCAGCGGATCTTTCTCGTAGGCATCGGGGTTGGATTAATCATTTTTTTATATATTTTCACCCATCGCACACGGGTCGGCCTCTCATTCAGAGCCATCGCCCAGAATGAACGGACAGCCATCTCTTTGGGGATCGACTCCGATTGGACAGCCGCCCTCAGCATGGCCTTTGGCTCCGCACTCGCCGTGGTGGCGGGCCTGGCGATCCTGCCTCTCGGTTCCATCGATACGGAGGTGGGATACGACATCCTGATATATGCCCTGGCCGTCGGCATTGTCGGCGGATTGGAGAGCGTTCCTGGAATTGTCCTGGCAAGCTTTATCCTTGGCTTCTGCCAGATATTGGTGGCCACCTTCTTCAAGGCACAGTGGCTGACGGTCGTCACCCTGGGGGCCATTGTCCTCATCTTGGCAGTGAAGCCATCCGGCATCTTCGGCAAGTATAAAGAACTGGAAGAGAGAGTCTGATATGGCTGAAGCAATCCGATATCGAAAAGAGAGAATTGATCGTGGAATTAAGGCGAGGACGGATACCATCTATCTTCTCTCTTCTTTACGGGACATGGTCTATCTCTTTTTACCCCGTTTCCTGCCGATTTTACTGCTACTGCTTCTTCCTTTTTTTGTAAGGGGAGGATACTGGGAAAAGGTCTTATTCTATTCATGTATGTTCGCCCTTCTGGCGTTGAGCTGGGATTTCATGGCCTCCGTGGGGCTGGTTTCACTGGGGCAGGCCCTTTTCTTCGGCGTGGGAGCCTATATCAGCGGCGGGTTAAACTACTATCTTAAAATGCCCATCTTTTTAACCATTCCGATTGCCACCCTCGGAGGGGCGCTCTTCTGCACCCTTCTCCTCTTTTCGGTATTGAGACTGAGGGGCGTCTATTTCTCCATGGTGACCCTGATCCTTCCCTTGCTCTTTGCCCATCTGATTGAAACGCTGGATATTCTCGGAGGAACCCATGGATTGCTCTCCCTGACACCCTTTCCAGGCGGGTATCCGGCAATGTATCTCGCGATCATCGGCGTGATCGTCTGCCTTTTCGGATTCCGGAAACTGATCAGCGAGGATTTCGGACTGGTCCTGAGGGGAATCAAGGATGATGACCGGGTCGTCATGGCCGGAGGAATCAATATCCACTGGTATAAGGCCCAGGCCATCTTTATCGCGGGGGCAGTGGGTTGTTTTGCGGGAGCGCTGATGACGCACTACTACCAGTTTGTAGGCCGCTCTGTTTTTGCTCTCGATTTTACGGTTCTGCCGCTGGCGGGCGCTGTTTTAGGCGGACCAGGAAGCTTTGCAGGAGCCACCATCGGCACATTTATCCTGGTTCCACTTTCGGAAGCCCTTCGCGCATTAGGCGGTTTAAGAATGGCCCTTTACGGCGTCATCCTGATCGGCGCCCTGGTCGTTCTTCCGGAAGGTCTTTTCCACTATATCGAAAGAAGGTATCATCAGTTTGAGAGAGATGCGAGGGTATAGATGCAGGGCGAAGAGATCTTAAAGGTTGAACACCTGACCAAGCGCTTCGGCGGCGTTGTCGCTGTGGAAAATGTGAGTTTTTCCCTGCAAAAGGGTGAGTTTTTGGGAATCATCGGTCCCAATGGGTCGGGCAAGACAACCCTGATTAATCTGATTACCGGGTTTGTCAAACCTACGTCAGGCAAGGTCACCTTCAATCATACGGACATCACCGGCAAACCACCCTATCGGATCGCCTGCCTCGGCGTTTCCCGCAGTTTCCAGATGGCGAGGGCCTTTCATAAGCTTCCCGCATTCAAGAACCTCATCGTCCCGCTTTACTCCCCGAGGGTGAAGAGGCTCGGGGGAGGGAAATACGGAGAGAGGGATGATGTCGCCATCGACCTCCTGGATGACTTGGGGTTTGAGCGGGACTCGGCAGTTCCGTATAAGGCGGCAGGAAGCCTTCCCCACGGATATTTAAAACGGCTCGACCTGGCCCGCTGCATGGCGCTCCGTCCGGACCTCTTGATCCTTGATGAGCTCTTCTCAGGAATGGCGATGTCTGAGGTGGCGGCAACCCTTCCGATGATTGAGAAATTTAACAGGGAAGGGTTGACCATTGTGATGGCCGAACACCGCCTCAAGGAACTCTTCCGGGTGACTCACCGGGTGATGGTCCTTAATTTTGGGCAGAAGATTGCGGATGGCACACCCAAAGAGGTGATGAGCCGTGAGGAAGTTCAGAAGGCCTATCTGGGAACCGAAGTGGAAGGGTAAGAAAACGAAGGACGATAGACGATGGACGATGAATCATAGACGCAAGACGGAAGGATCGTTGTGGCTGAGAAGATGCTTGAAGTTAAAAACCTGATGGTTTTTTTTGAGAATGCTTTGGCATTAAATGACCTGAGCCTCGATGTTTATCGGGGAGAGATTGTAAGCGCCTTGGGATCGAATAGCGCCGGAAAGACGACCCTGATGAATACGATCTCAGGTCTGATCATCGATATGAAGGTGAAGGAAGAGCGAAAGGGAGGGGAAAGGATCACGATCATGGGGGAAGTTCGGTTTGAAGGAGAAGAAATCCTCTCGGCGAAACCGAGCCTTCGCATCCGCAAGGGAATTGCGTTAAGCCGGGAGAGGCATCCCATCTTTCCCGACAGCGATATTGAGGAAAATCTGAGAATCAGCACTTATTTGAGGAGGGACAGAGAAATCAATAAGACCTACGACTTTGTCTATGATATCTTTCCTCCTCTGAAGGCGCTGAAAAAGAGGAGGGCCGGGTTCTGCAGCGGAGGGGAACAGCAGATGCTGTCCATCGGGATGGCTTTAATGACGAAACCGAAATTGCTGCTTCTGGATGAGCCCCTGTTAGGACTCAGCCCCGCCATGCAGAACAGTCTGATCCAGGCAATCAAACAGATCCATCGGGAAGGAATCACGGTTCTGGTGGCGGAACAATTTGCCAGGCCTCTTCTGCCGATTGTGGATCGAGGATATATCATCGAGAATGGAATGCTCACCCTGCAGGGAACCGGTCAGGAGCTGAGGGAGAACCCGGAGGTGAGATCCTCCTTCATGGGAGTGTAAGCGGAGGCAATGAATGGCCAGTTTGCTGGCGGATACAACCTATAAGAATTTTGAAGAGGTGGTGAAGCGGTCTCCGGACCAGACGGCCCTGATCTTCCTCGGCGAGAAATATACTTTTTCCGAAATCCACTCCATGGTGATGCGATTGGCGGCCGGCCTCTATGAATTAGGAGTGGAAAAGGAAGAAAAGGTCATTATTTACCTCTATAATCTCCCTCAAACGATCATTGCATGGCTTGCCCTCCAGCGCCTCGAAGCCGTTTCCGTGATGGTCGCTCCCGTGTATACCGCCTATGACATCAAATATATGGCGAATGATGTGGAAGCGGAGGTCATCATCTGCATGGACACCAACCTCAGTTATGTCGTTGATGTCCTCAACGAATCTCCCATTAGGAAGATCGTTTTTACGAATATGGCCGACCTTCTTCCCACATGGAAGAGGTATTTCGGCAAAGGCTTTGGCAGAATCCCGATGGGGAAAATTCCAAAAGGCAAGGATTTCATCTCCTTTCGCGATTTGTTGAAGATAGGCTCGCCGAATGCGCTTCCCCCTTTCCGGGGGAGGCCCGAAGAGACGGCCGTAATGCTTTACACCGGCGGCACCACCGGATTTCCCAAAGGAGTGCCTCTATCCGCGGGGCTTTTTCTCTACAGAGTTGACGAATGGGCCAAGGCGGCTGAGGCCGTTGTGCCTTTTGGGGAAGGAATATCCCTGCTATCAGCCCCTCTCTATCATGTCATTGGCCAGATGGATGGCATGACGCCCCTCCTGATCACCGGCGAGCCTTTAATCGTCATGCCTCGAGTTGTTCTCGACGCAATGTTTAATCATATTCAACGATACAAGGCGACGCGCATGTTTGCCGTTCCAGCGATGTATCGAATGATTCTGGAACATGACCGATTGGACTACTACGACCTAAGTTCCCTTAAATATTGCGGCACGGGCGGCGATGTCCTCCCCACGGAGGTTGCGAATCGGTGGCATAAGAAGTTTGACATTCCCCTTTATCAGGGTTATGGAGCCACTGAACTTTGTGCGGCTATTTCTCTCAGCTATGCGAGGGATGGAATCCCTCCGGAGGGTGCAGCAGGGAAAATTTCACCTGGAAGTAAATTTCGATTAGTGGACCCGGATACATTGGAACCCGTCCCTGCAGGCGAACCCGGAGAACTCCTGGCCACCTCGCCTTATGCGGTCAATGCCTACTGGAATAAACCTGAGGAAACTGAAAAATGTTTCATCAATGTCGATGGGGAGATATGGTACCGCACAAAGGATGTTGTGGAGATTGACCGGAACAACTGGCTCTACTTCCGCGACCGGTCTGTGGATCTGATCAAGCATAAAGGGTACCGGATTGCGGCGGCTGAGGTCGAAAGAGCGCTTCAGGAGCACCCCGCGGTCATAGCGGCCAGTGTGGTGGGCATTGCGGACGAGAAGGTGGGAGAGCGCATCAAGGCCTTTGTTATCCTCAAGGAAGATATTAAGGGGATCAGCGGGTTCGAACTCACCAAATGGTGTAAGGAAAGATTGGCGCCCTACAAGGTTCCTCAGTATATCGAGTTTCGGGATATGTTGCCCAAATCGAAGGTGGGGAAATTCTTGCGAAGGGAGCTGAGGGAAGAAGAACGTAGAAAAGTATCCGAATAAGGGGGGAAAAATGAAAGTTCGAAGTTTTACGATCTATGACATCTTTAAGAGAAATGCAAAAATTTATAGAAACCGGACGGCCATCCAGACAGAGAGTCAGCGGATCACTTTCGGAGAGCTCTTTGATCAGGTCAATATCCTGGCTGGATCATTAAATCGCAAAGGGGTTAAAAAGGGGGACCGTGTTGCCGTGCTCGCGAAGAATTACCCTCAATATTTAACCCTCATGGGCGGCATTGCTGCTTCGGGGGCCATCATGGTTCCCATCAATTTTCGTCTAACCGCTGATGAGATTGCCCACAATCTTACCAATACAGAACCGGTCATGATATGCGTTGACCCTGATTTTGAAAAGATCATTTCAGACCTACGGCCTGTCTGTCCATCTCTGAAAGAGTATGTGACGTTTGGACCGGGGGGAGGGGCGTTCGAACCTTTTGATTCGCTTTTAAAGGGCCAACCGGTTAAAGCTGTTGACCTAAGCGGGGATGACCCTTACATCATCATGCATACAGCCGCCGTCCAGGGAAAACCCCGGGGGGCGATCATCAGTCATCATAACCTGATCGCCTGTTCCATTCAGGGCATCGGACTCTTCGGCCTTTCTCCTGAGGACTCCTACCTCAATATTCTTCCCCTGTTTCACATTGCAGGGATGATGGCATCCCTGACGATTATGCATGTGGGGGGGAGAAATCTGATCATGTCAAAATATGATCCGACAGTTGCCTTAAAGACGATCCACGAAGAGAAAGTGACCGTCATCGGAGATTTCCCGCCCATACTGCTCCAGTTACTCGACGAGGCGGCAAAAGGAGAGTACAGCCTCTCCTCCATCAAACATGTGCTGGGCATCGAATTGCCCGAGACAGTCAAGAGGTTTGAAAGCCAGGGTCATGGCCAGTTCTGGCTGATCTATGGGCAGACGGAAACGATGGGCTTGACCTGCGTCTGCGCAAATAGGGAAAAGCCCGGTTGTGCAGGAAGGGCGAGTCCATTGATTAATATTAAAATCGTGGATGAATTTGACCATGAAGTCGAAGCGGGGAAGGTGGGGGAAATCTTACTTCAGAGCCCCATGATCTTTCACGGCTACTGGGGAGAAGAAGAGCTGACCCAACATACGTTTCGCGATGGCTGGCACCATACCGGCGATTCAGGTAGACTGGACGAAGATGGCTTTCTCTGGTTTGCAGGCAGAAAGGCGGAAAAAGAGCTGATCAAACCCGGCGGTGAAAATGTCTATCCTGTCGAGGTGGAGAAAGTGATCCTTGAACATCCAAGCGTCAGTGAAGTTTCAGTCATCGGAGTGCCCGACCCTAAATTCGGCGAGGGGATTAAGGCCATCTGTGTCTTAAAAACGAATGTAAAACTGGAGGAAAAGGAGTTGATCGATTTCGTCGGGGGAAGAATCGCACGGTTTAAGAAACCCGGGTATGTTCAATTTGTTGACTCGCTTCCCAAGAAGGCAGATGGTTCGATTGACCGGCCAAAGGTGAAAGAGTTATATGGGAAGTGATCTTTGAACCACATGGATGGTATAGTATAGATAGCCGTGAGTTATGTGAAATCGCGCCCCGAACGGATTACAATACAAGGTAAGAGAAAGCCAAGATGGGCAAAAAGAGAGAGCGAAAGCAAGAAGTCATGATTGAGATACGAGAACCATCAGCGGATTACGCCCGCAATAAAAAGATTCTCAGTTTCTTTGGCCAATCGGTGTTTAAGGGATCGTTTGCTCAAATAGATCCTACGCAATTCAAACCGGAAGTCCCCACTCTCTTTTATGCTCATCCTAACGGCGAAATCTGGGTTGGAGATGCGATTACTTGGCTACGTTCGCTTCCGAGCGAATCGGTTGAACTCGTTTTTGCAGATCCACCTTATAACCTAAAAAAGGCAGAATGGGACAATTTTAAGTCTCAGGAAGAGTACGTCGCCTGGACGCTTCAATGGGTAGAACAGGCTGCGAGAGTTTTGAAGACAACAGGAACGCTTTACATCTGTGGTTTCTCAGAAATTTTGGCTGATCTGAAACTTCCGGCTTCTCGTTTTTTCCAGGGTTGCCGTTGGATAGTTTGGCACTACGAGAATAAAGCCAACTTAGGTAATGACTGGGGACGTTCACATGAAAGTATATTGCACTTCAGGAAAAGGAAACAATTTACTTTCAATATTGACCATGTGAGAATTCCTTACGGCAGGCACACCATGAAGTATCCAGACCATCCGCAGGCTGATACAAGCCAGTATGGAAAGAACGGGAAGAATGACAAGAACAAGAATCATCTTTGGCGTCCACATCCAAAGGGGGCCAAACCAAGGGATGTCGTTGAGATACCTACGACATGCAATGGGATGCATGAAAAGACTCCCCATCCTACTCAAAAACCGGAGGAACTACTAAGAAGAATTGTCTTAGCATCGTCCAATCCTGGTGATCTGATAATTGATCCTTTTTTGGGATCAGGAACAACCGCTGTAGTTGCAGAGCAGCTAAAACGAAGGTGGAAAGGGTGTGATATTTCCATTGAGTATTGTCAATGGGCAGTGCGAAGGATTGAACTGGTAGAAAATTGGCCAGTGGAAAAGTGGATCGAGTACGACTTTATGAACGCTGAGCGCAGGCGATCAATTCGATGAAGAAAGTAACGTTGGGGGACCTTCAAGAAAGTGTCCAGGACAAGTCGGCATTCAAGGTCCTGGCCGACTATTCTAAAATCTGTAAAGAATTCCTTTTGCTCATGGGAAAAACAAGTCCCACACGAATCGTCTCGCCCTCTCAGACCAACTACTTCTTTTATCAATATGGCGAAGTGTATGGCCACAAGATTACCCGACCCCTAAATGCTAATTTGTTCATAGAATCGGTCAAAGATTTTAAGAATGCCTTCGAAATATTTATGGCTCTTCTCGCTGACCTGAAGGAGCGCCAGGAAGCAGCTATTGAGAAAAAGGATTGGAAGCGATACGTAGAATCGAAAGAGATTAATAAAAATCGTTTACACTATCCAGCAGGCTATCGGTTGCATAGGTGACTCGTTCGATAACCCCAACCAATCCAGGAAGCGAGTGGGACAACTCTTCGAGACACTCGTTAAGCTGATTATCCAGGAAGTAGGTATAGAGTGCGAACCCCGGACCATAAACATTCCGATACCAGGCTTTCCTGATTACGAGATGTCCTACGAGCTGGATTTAGTATTTTCTCGTAATAAAGCTATTATTACTTCAGAAACAAAGTTCATAAACGTTTCAGAAGTTGTCGGCTCAGTAAAGACGACAAGCAAAGACAGGATAGACAAGGTATTTCTTGACAAATATTTGCTGACCAAACTCCTGGGAAGAGATATACCAGTGATCGCTATCTTCCTTCACGACGTTCAACGTGCTAAAAAAGGGAATAGCATTTTCGGGGTTAACACGACCTTCAAGAGCAATCACTTCTTGGGTTATACGGTGGCACTGAACAAACTTGATGGGGTTTATTATGTCGATCCCAGGCCAGAAATGACTACCAACGCAAGACTACGTGAGCAAATATTCTACTTTCAGCAATTCCTGGTAAAGGATTTATGGTCACTTTCACACGAATGAGTGAAATGGGGCGCAACTTCATATAACATGGTGCAAAAGACTAACGTACAAAACTTTCAGGCTTCTTTTGCACCAAGAACGGTCATCGGAAAGAAAGGATAGAGAAAGTATGAAGAAAGTGGCAGTGGTTGGAATCGGACATGGGAAGTTTGGGGTGAGATCGGACGCCTCGCTTCGGGAGCTTGTCTTCGAGGCGGTAAAAGCCTGCATGGATGACTCCGGGATCACTTTAAAAGAAGTGGAGAGCATGGTGACTGGCGTGGCAGGCGATGAATTCTCTTTCGGCATTCAACCCTCTGCCCAGGTCCATGACTATATCGGTTTTCATCCAAAACCCAATTTTCGAGTCGAAGCCGCATGCGCCACCGGGAGCGCTGCCCTAAGAACAGGGTGGATGAATATCGCCTCCGGCCTGGCGGATATCGTTTTAGTGGTCGGCGTAGAGAAGATGACAGAGGTTCCCACGAGCACGGCCACAGAGATCATGGGCCGTGCAGGCGATGCGACCTGGGAGTATCCCTTCGGAACGACCTTTCCGGGTTACTACGCCATGATCGCCAATGCCCATATGGCCGAGTATGGAACGACAGAAGAGCAGTTGGCCAGGGTAGCAGTCAAGAACCATTATTATGGAAGCCTCAACCCCTATGCGCAGATGCAAAAGGAGATCACGCTGGAAAAGGCCGTCACCTCTTTTACCGTGGCCTATCCGCTCAAGCTGTATGATTGCAGTCTGATTACCGATGGAGCGGCTGCCCTCATGCTCGCTTCGGAAGAAAAGGCAAAGTCGATTTCAAAGAAACCGGTCTGGGTTGCGGGCCTGGGTTGCGGAACAGATGCGATGAGGCTAGGTGACAGGAAATCATTGACCTCTCTTGAGGCCACACGCGAAGCAGCCAGAATCGCTTACAAAATGGCTGGGGTAGGGCCTTCGGATATTGATATTGCCACGGTCCACGACTGTTTTACCATTGCGGAAGTGGTGGCCTATGAAGACCTCGGTTTCTGTGAAAAGGGAGAAGGCGGAAAGTTGATTGAGGCGAAGGAGACCTATGTGGGAGGCCGAATTCCGGTCAATGTCGATGGCGGGTTGAAGTCAAAAGGTCATCCCCTCGGAGCCACAGGCGTTTCCATGGCGATCGAAATTACGAAACAGTTAAGAGGAGAAGCGGACCAGAGGCAGGTTAAAAATGCGGAAATCGGCCTGACCCATAATGTGGGCGGATCCGGACAGGTGTCATTCATTCATATTTTCAGGAGGGGATAGAATGGAGTTTAAGAATTTTTCTCTTTTCATCAACCAGACAAAGGTGAACCGGTTTACGGATGATCTGGCAGGGGGAAGGATCATGTCCACCCTCTGCAAGAAGTGCGAAAAGCAGTACTATCCTCCGCAGGCTGACTGTTCTTCCTGCATGGGAAGCGACATGGAGTGGAAAGAGATTAAGACGGAGGGGAAACTGCTCACCTTTACAAAGATTCATGTTCCACCGGAGCATTTTGCAGTTCGACAGCCGCTGATGCCCTTTTCGAGCATTCAATTTGAACCCTGTCCGATTGGGATCATTGAAGTGGAGAAAAAACTGCCCATCATGGGCTGGATACCCAAAATGGATATCAAGAAGATCAAAGTGGGGATGAAGATGAAGGCCTCGCCCTTCACCCTTCCTGACGGCAAGATCACAATTGTATTGGAGCCGGTTTAAAAAAGTTCGTAGTTTATAGTTCGGAGTTCGGAGCATAAAAGGGGGGAATCCCGCGAAACACCTCCCTTTGGCAAAGGGAGGTGGGGAAGGATTTTATGAAACACTTTTCATACCGCTAAAGTCTTAAGATAACCATCTCTTTCTTCTTCGGTAGTGTTTTACCTCCCGAAAACTTTTTCGCTTTCCTACCTGGCTCAGTCCGAGATAAAATTCTTTAATATCCTCGTTCTCCTTCAGTTTTTGGGAGAACCCATCTAAAACAACCCTTCCGTTTTCCATAATGTAACCAGAATCTGATGTGGAAAGATAGAATAAATTGACAGATTCTCTAAATATGTGATAAATACCCCATAGGAAATAATGGAATGATGGGTTTTAAACATATTTAATTCAATGAGCCAATATCCCAGCATTCCATAATTCCATTATTCCTTTAAGGATTATGAGGGCGATTAGCTCAGTTGGATAGAGCGTTGGTCTCCGGAACCAAAGGCCGTGGGTTCAACTCCCGCATCGCCCACCATCAACTCTTATTTTTTATTCGAAGAGAGGTTTTTATGAGAAAGAGGATCCTTCATTTTTCGCCGCTTCTTTTCATCATTCTATTAGGATTGATTTTGACCCCCCTTCATTTCTCTGGCCGAGTAGGGCAGGAAAAACCGGAGAGGATCGAAAGCGGTATCGTATGGGCCCAGAATAGGGGAGGGGAGGGAAAGAGTGAACAGGATTCGCATTATGTCCAGATGATGAGGCAGTTGAGAACGAAAGTGGATGGCTGGCTGAAGGACCTCAATCAACGTATTGAAAGCGAGGATGTTACACGATTTGAAGTCAGGTTTTTAGAGATTTTAAGAAGTATTTTGGAATGGGTGGGAGAGAAGATTGATAATCAGATTGGATCCGGAGAGAAAAAACCGAAAAAGAAAACGAGAGGAGAAGAAGTTTAACACATAAGAGATGAAAGAAGAGAAGGTTTTTTTCCCATCCGGAGAGGTTCAACTGGAGGGCCTCCTGAGTATTCATGAGGCCCTTTCTGTTAAGGGGGGCGTCATCCTCTGCCATCCCCACCCGCAATACGGCGGAGATATGCGCAACCGTGTCATTACCACGGCTCTCAAGTCAGCCCATGAGGAAGGGTTCTCCACTCTGCGGTTTAACTTCAGAGGGGTGGGGAATAGCGGAGGATCATATGGCGAAGGCATCGGAGAGATGGAAGATGTAAGGGCAGCCATTGAATTCCATCATTCAAAGCAGAAAAACCCCCACCTTCCCCTTATCCTCCTGGGGTACTCGTTCGGGGCATGGGCAGGCATTCCTGTTGCGATAAAAGATGAAGGTATTAAAGGGGTGGTGGCTGTCTCTCCCCCTTTGGAGATGTTTGATTTTGACTTTTTAAAAGAGTGTATAAAGAAAAAACTGATTATCAGTGGGGATAGAGACCTTTACTGTCCATATTCTCTTCTGAAAGAGTGGTTTCAACAGCTCAAGGAGCCAAAATCCATGAAAATCATTCAAGGAGCGGATCACTTCTACTCTTCTCATGCCAACCTTCTCATCCAACCCCTTAGGAATTTCTTCAAAGAAATTAGTTTGGAGTAAGGAGTTCGCCCCAATAGAATCGGGCAGGGAGTTCGTAGTCAAGGCGTTTTGCTCCGAACTACGAACTACAAACTCCTAACTATTTTTTCGATCGTCCAGCCACACCGGTGAAAGAAGAGACCGATGGAGAAGGCGGGGAGGGCTCTTCGCATCAATTTTCGGATTTTCTGGTCTTCCCCAGCATAGGCTAAAAAGAAACGCCGGCGGTCTGTTCTTGTGATGGGTAAGCCGAAGCGTTTCCACTTTTCAACGGAACGATTCAGGCGGAGAAGGTTTTTAACTCTTTCCCTAACGGAAATACTTTTTTTACGGTAGGATCGGTCAAAGTCGATGATTAGAACCTGATCTCCCGCCATCAGGAGGTTTTTAAGCTGAAGATCTCTGTGATAAAAGCCTTCCTGATGAAATTGCCGAAGGAGAAGACCTGCATCTCGGATCGTTTTCCGTTTGTGGAGGAGGTTTTCGAGGGAAGGGTGAGAGCCTTTTTCCTGAAAATATTGGATCAGGTTTTTAGCATGAGGAATCTCTAATGAGAGGAGATAAGTCCGGTAAAATGGCCAGAAAACGATTTGATGAATCGCCCCGATGGGTTGGACCGTTGGGATTCCAGAAGAGCGAATCTCCTCTGTTAAGGCTAACTCCCGGAACGATCTTGACCCAATGAGGTAGAGCTTTCCAGTAAGAGCCCGTAAAAGTCCGCCATGTGAATATTGGCGAAGAACCATTCTTTTTCCATTTTCAAGGGGGATGGAAGGGTGGAGCGTTCTCCCTTCATGATAGTGAGTTTCATGAAGGGATCTCTTAAGAAATGCTTCTACTTCTTCGATTCCCTGCTGAAGAAGGCTCTCTTTATAATCGTTATGAAGAAGAAGATAGGTTTTTCCTCTTTGGATCAAAGAGTAGGGGGACGGGATGGAGATTTTCTTAAACATCAGGGTTTAACGTAAAGGAATCCCCCGTTTTTGTCAATTCTGAAATTTGACAAGGAAGGGCCTTTGTTATAATTTAAGTTGAAAATTTAACAATAGGAGATGCCTGTGGAATACGAACCTGTCATTGGCTTAGAGGTACATGCTCAACTCCTCACCCGATCAAAGATCTTCTGTGGCTGTTCCACTTCTTTTGGAGAAGAACCCAACACCCAGGCCTGTCCGGTGTGCACAGGTCAGCCCGGATCTCTTCCGGTCATCAACCGGAAGGCTGTCGAATTTGCCATTAAGTTGGGTTTGGCTACAAGCTGCCGAATTGCACCGTATAGCGTATTCGCCCGGAAGAACTATTTCTATCCGGATCTTCCAAAAGGTTATCAGATTTCCATGTATGAATATCCTCTGGCGGAACATGGTTTTATTGAGATCACCGTTCAGGGAGAGAAGAAACGGATTGGCCTCATACGGATCCATATGGAGGAAGATGCCGGGAAGTTAAAGCATGGTGAGACACCTGAAACAGCGTCATTCAGTTATGTCGATTTCAACCGAACCGGTGTTCCTCTCGTTGAGGTTGTTAGCGAGCCCGATATCCGCTCGCCCCAGGAGGCAGGGGAATACCTGAGGAGGCTTCGGGCCATTCTTCAGTACCTTGAGGTTTGCGCGGGTGACATGGAGAAGGGGACTTTTCGATGCGATGCCAATGTCTCGGTTCGGCCGAGAGATCAAAAAGAATTCGGGACGAGGACCGAATTGAAAAATATGAATTCCTTCCGCCATGTGGAGAAGGCGCTGGAGTATGAGATCAAACGTCAGATTGGAGTTTTGAAGGATGGGGAAAAGGTCGTTCAGGAGACGAGGTTCTGGGACACAGACCAGAGCATTACTGTATCAATGAGAGGGAAGGAGGAGGCTCACGACTACAGGTATTTTCCCGATCCGGACCTTGTTCCCCTGAGGATCGATGGGAAATGGATTGAAGAGATACAAAAGAGCCTTCCCGAACTGCCCGACCAGAAGAAGGAGAGATTCATACGGGATTACAAGATTCCCGAATACGACGCGGAGATTCTTACCTCCACAAAGGCCCTGGCCAACTATTTTGAGGACTGCGTCCACCTCTTTCCTGAGTCTAAAACAGTGAGCAACTGGATGATGGGGGACCTCTTGAGGGAGTTGAAGCGGGATGAAAAGGAATTGGATCAATGTCGTGTTACTCCGAAACTTCTGGCGGAGATGCTCAATATGTTGAAGGATGGAACGATCAGCGGGAAGATTGCAAAGGATGTTTTTGAGGAGATGTATCGTACCGGAGAACCGCCGTCGAGGATCGTCAAGGAGAAAGGATGGGTTCAGATTCTTGACACAGGTGAAATTGAAAGAGTGATTGAAAAAGTGATTCAGGCCAACCCGAAACTGGTGGAAGACTATCAAAATGGAAAGGATAAAGTATTCGGATTCCTCGTGGGCGAAGCGATGAAGGAGTCAAAAGGGAAAGCAAATCCAAAATTGGTCAATGAATTGTTGAGGAAGAAGTTGAAAGGATAAGGCCGAGATTGAGGTTACTTTTGAGTTAGACGATTTGTCATTCCGGGCTTGACTAAGCCTGCCCCGTACTTGATACGGGGGAATCCAGTGTTCTCTGGATTCCTGCTTTCGCAGGAATGACGACGCTGACTGCGATTAATATAAATATGAAATTTAAAACCATTGAATGGAAAGGTGACCATGTAAGGCTCCTTGATCAGAGGAAGCTTCCTCAAGAAATCCGTTATCTGGAATGCAGGGATGCTTCCGCTGTAGCAAAGGCCATACGGAACATGGCCATCCGGGGCGCGCCCGCAATCGGCGTTGCGGCGGCGATGGGAATCGCTCTTGCCGCCAGAAAGATTCGTTCCAATCGTCCGGAGATATTCAGGCAGAAGATCGAGGAGGTCTGCCAACACTTGGGGAAGTCCCGGCCTACCGCTGTCAACCTTTTCTGGGCCATCGAACGGATGAAAAGGGCGCTCAATCAACTCCATTCCGAAGATGTGGAGGGTTTGAAATCAAAACTGGAAAGAGAAGCTCTACGAATCTACAGGGAAGACCTGGAGGCCAACCACAAAATCGGAAAGAACGGAAGGATCCTCGTTCAGGATGGGGTGGGGGTGCTCACCCATTGCAATGCCGGAGGTCTGGCCACGGCTGGTTACGGGACAGCCCTGGGGGTGCTCCGGACAGCCTGGACTGAAGGCAAGAGATTTCATGTCTACGTGGATGAAACAAGGCCCTTGCTCCAGGGAGCGAGGTTAACCGCCTGGGAACTGATTCAGGAAAAGATTCCCTGTACCGTGATCACAGACAACATGGCCGGTTGGCTGATGGAGAAGGGGAAGATCAATCTCGTCCTGGTCGGAGCGGACAGGATTGCCCGAAATGGTGATACGGCCAATAAGATCGGAACTTACAGCCTTGCTGTGCTTGCGAACTGGCATCAGATCCCATTTTATGTGGCGGCTCCGACCTCTACTTTTGACCCCAACCTCTTCTCCGGAAAGGACATTCCAATTGAAGAGAGGGCAGAGGAAGAGGTCACCCATATGGGTGGAAGATGTGTCACTCCAGGAGGGGTTAAAGTATTCAATCCCGCCTTTGATGTCACCCCTCATTCACTCATTGAAGGGATCATCACTGAAAAAGGAATTCTTCGAAAGCCCTTCATCAAAAGCCTGGGAAAGCTGAAAACGAAATGAAGGCCATGAGAGACCCAATCGTCACCTTGCTTACCGATTTCGGGACAAAAGATCATTACGTGGCCTCCATGAAGGGGGTGATCCTTAAGATCAATCCCCGCTGTAAGGTTATAGACATCACGCATCACATTCCCCCGCAGGACATCATGGAAGGGGCCTTCATTCTTGCCAATGCCTTCTCCTACTTTCCTGAAGGGACAGTTCATCTGGCTGTGGTGGACCCGGAGGTAGGGGGGGAAAGGGATCCCATTCTCATTGTAACGGATCATTTCTTCTTCGTAGGTCCTGACAACGGCCTCTTCAGCCTGGTTCTCCATCAAGAGGAAGTTAAAGAGGCGTTTAAGCTAACCGAGAAACGTTTCTTTCTCCCGAATATGAGCAATACCTTTCATGGCAGAGATCTCTTCGCACCGGTATCAGCCCATCTGACGTTAGGCATTTTACCCAAGGCTTTTGGAAGAAGGATTGATTCATGGAAAACCTTAGAGTTCAAAAGACCACTGGTAGAAGACAGGGGCATGATAGGCAAAGTGATCCATATCGATTCGTTTGGAAATCTCATTACCAACATCGGTGAGAAAGATCTCGATCATTTTGTCGGAAAGCTTCCTTTCCATATTCGGATAGGAAAAAGGAGAATCGAGGGAACTCGAAAAGGATACTGGGAAGCTGAAAGGGGGAGCCTATTGGCCTTGATCGGGAGCAGTGGGCTTCTGGAAATCTCTGTTAATGAGGGGAATGCCCAAAACGTTTTGAAAGTGAAGAGGGGAGATAGGGTATTCGTTCAAAATACGAGGGACGATTGACGAGAGACGAAGGACGAGTTGAGGAAGGAAAATGAAAATATAAACACTCTGTAGCCGCAACCTTTAGGTTGCGTGATTTTCGCAGGCTAATGCCTTTTAATGGGTGCGTCTATAAGTTAATCAGGGAGTGAGGCGATGATTTCCAAGAAGGCTCAGGAGATTCCTCCTTTTATTGTAATGGATGTCTTGGAGAAAGCGCAGGAACTGGAGAGAAAAGGAGAGCATATCATCCATCTCGAAGTGGGAGAACCCGACTTCGATACTCCGGAATGTATCAATGAGGCGGGCTATCGGGCGATCTGCGCTGGAAAGACTCATTACACCCATAGCATGGGCCTCATCGAGTTAAGAGAGGCCATCGCGGATGATTATTGGAATAAGTATCGTGTCAAGATATCCCCTGAGCAGGTCCTGGTGGCATCAGGAACCTCTCCGGCCATGGTCCTCCTTTTTTCGGCTTTATTGGATGCCGGGGATGAGGTCATTCTCTCCAATCCGTATTACCCGTGTTATCCCAATATCATCCGTTTTGTGGACGGAGCGCCTGTCTTTGTTGAGGTTTTAGAGGAAGAGGGGTTTCAGTATCTTCCTGAGATGATTGAGGAGAAACTGAGCCCAAAGGTCAAAGGGATCATGATCAATTCCCCATCCAATCCGACCGGAAATATCATGTCCAGAGAGAGAATGGAGAGAATTGCACAATTTTTTCCATATATCATCTCCGATGAAATTTACCATGGCCTGGTCTATAAAGGAGAGGCCCATTCGATTCTTGAGTTCACAGAGAGGGCCTTTGTCATCAATGGCTTTTCAAAACTCTACGCAATGACCGGATGGAGGCTGGGATATCTGATTGCCCCGAAAGAGTTTATCCGACCCATGCAGAAAATTCAGCAAAACCTCTTCATCTCCGCCAGCTCCTTTTCACAATGGGCGGCCCTTGCGGGTCTCAAGGGTGGTAAAGAAGATGTTCGGAAGATGAAGGAAACCTATGATCAAAGGCGCCGCTATCTGATCCCCAGGCTTAAAGAGGTGGGGTTTGGAATCACGGTAGAACCCACAGGGGCATTCTATATTCTGGCCAATGCCAAACGCTTTTCTAAGGATTCCTATAAACTTGCCTTTGATATTCTACAAGAGGCAAAGGTGGGAGTGGCGCCGGGAATCGATTTCGGTTCAAATGCAGAAGGATACCTCCGGTTCTGTTACGCCAATTCTATGGAAAATATCATAGAGGGGATGAACAGGTTGGAACGGTATCTGAAGTGTTTTAAGTAAATCGGAGGACAATAAGCAGGTAAGGTTTCCAGAATAATCGAAATTGCTCCTAATAAAGAAATTATGAAACTGGTGACCCCAAATCCTACTTGACCCCTCGAACACATGGCCCCTTGAACCCTCTAAATCAGGGTGAAAAGTGTTCGATTTGGCCGTTTTTTACTCTCAGGATGGAGAGGGTTCGAATGGCCTTCCCATCTTCTCCAAACCCCTTTAAACCTGAAACCCCCTGAAAAGGATGGAACTTTCGAAGCTCTTCCTTCAATTCGGAAGGTGTGGAGGGCGATTTGGATTGCAGGATCTCCCTCAGAAATTTCGCCCCATCGTAACAGATGGCCTCGAGGGTCTCCGGCTGACGCAGATACTCTTTCTGAAATTCATCAATAAAATTCTTAACGAAGGGGATTTTTGAAAAGGCATCAACAAAGATGGCGCCTTCCGCTCCCTTTCCGGCAACAGAGATGAGGCCCGGACCATTCCATGCATTCGTCCCCAGGAAGGTTGTTCCCTTGATATCGAAATAAGCCATCTGAGAAAGGATTGTGCCAACGCGATCATGTGTGTCCGGGATAAAAAGTCCATCCACAGAGAGACCCTGTTTAAATTCCTCCTCCTTTTTCTTTGTCCCCTCCAGCGTCTGGATGGTCTCCACCTTAAAGAATCCCTTGATCTCCTGGCGAAAATCGGTCTGTTCTTCCCGATAGACCACGGCGCCCATAACCTTGCCGCCCATCCGGGCAACTTCCTGATTGAAGAGGTTCTTGAAATGGAATCCATAGGGCGAGTTGGGATAAAAAACAGCAAAGGTGCGAAGCTCCAGCTCCCTGACGGCAAAGGCCACAAGCCCCTGAACCTGATCCAGCGGAGTAAGTGAGTTCTGAAAGACGAATTCTCCTTTTCCCGATGTGGGCTCCTTTTGAGAAAGGCTGAGGATGGGGACTTTTAGTTGTTGAGCTCTTTTTGAGGCCCGGTCCACAGTCGAACTTAGAAGAGGACCGATAATGGCTATCACCCTATCCGTCTTTGCCAGTTCATCCACCGCCTTTTCAGCTTCTGATGCGCTTCCTTTAGAATCACGGATCATCAGAGAGATGAGAGGATTCTTATCCCGCGATTCGTTCTCTTTTAATGCCAGCCGAATTCCCTGGAGAGCCTTTTCTCCAAAGGGTTTCTGGATTCCGCTCAGAGGCAGGATAATGCCGACTAAATATTTCGATTTTTTGGGGACAGGGATCGATTCGGAGACCTCTTTAACCTGGCCTGCGTAGTCCATCCCGGGATACTCCTTTTCCAGCTCATTTAACATCTTTCTGGCGATGAGATCATATCCCCATTTTTTTGCCATCTGAGCCAGTTTTAATTTAGCATAACCTCCGGCATAAGCCCCCCGGTGAGCCGACTCAACCCGGTTTAGCTCCTCTTCTGTATCAAACATATCGATGACCGTTCTGACCTTCTTCTTTAGCTCTTCGTGGGGTTGTCCTGTGACGAGAAGGCCCTTTCCGTACCATAATAAGGCATTGGTCCGATCCTTCAATTCGAGGTAATTATCGCCGAGAAGGGTAAAAAGCTGAATCATTCGCGGAGGAGCAAGAAAGGTGGAAACCAGATCATTGAGAGTCCGAATTGCATCCCTGTGTCTCTTGAGCTGAGTATAGCAGATGGCCATCCTGAATCTGGCTTCGTTCAAGAGGGGACTCTGTGGATGCTCAGTGATCAACCTTTTGAAACGCCACAGAGCTTTTTCAATTTCTCCTCTTGAAAAGAGGATTTCGCCTTCCCTGAAGAGAAGCGAATCTTCCGGAGCGGTAGACCGGGGTTGGGATAGAGCAAGGCCATGAATGGCGAGAGAGATAAGAAGGAGGCAAAGGATAATTCCCTCTCTTCTATCTCTTTTCCTGTTCAGCAGGCGTAACATAGTAGATTCCGGGGAGGTTACGGTAGTCCTCGTTGAAGTCGATCCCATAACCTACGATAAAGATATCCTCAATCTCTTTTCCGAGGTAGTCAGCTTCAATCTTCACTTCCCTGCGGGCTTTTTTGTCAAGAAGGGCGCAGATCTTTATGGAGCGGGGATGCGAAAGAGCCAGCCGTTCTTTCAGGAACTGTAGCGTCTGTCCGCTATCGACGATATCTTCAATGATGAGCACATCCTTTCCCTCAATCGGAATTTCAATATCCTTGCTGATCTCAACCAGACCGGAGCTCTTCAATCCGGCGCCATAACTTGACAGCCTGACAAAATCCACCTTCACCGAAATCCGGAGATGACGGATCAGGTCGGAAAGAAACATGAAGGCTCCCTTCAGAATACAGACAAGGATCAGTTCCTTTCCGATATAATCTCTGGAAATTTGGTCCGCCAAACTTTTTACGATTGAGGCGATCTCCTCTGCTGTGAGCAGGCGACTCAAACGGTCCATAGGGTTTTCTCAAAAAGCGATAACGAACAGCACGAATGATAACAAATGACACAAATAAGTTTTATTCGTGAAATTCGTCATCATTAGTGTAATTCGCCGTAAAAATTACAGGGCGTGCTCCAGGATGACGATCTCCATCTTCTGCGGAAGGGACGCTTTGTCGAAGGTAGCCTCACTGGTTCCTGTCTGGTTCGAGGCAGGTTTTCCCTTGAGAAAGTCCTCTACCGGCGCAATGGGAAATCCGCACTTCTCCGTTTTGAAATGCATGGGGATGAGGATTCTGGGTTTGATCTGCTCAGCCACACGGGTTGCCTCTCTGGCATCGATCGTAAAAAACCCTCCCACAGGGATGAGGAGGATGTCCACAGGGCCGATCTCTGCCAGCTCCTTTTCACTCAGGATATGGCCGAGGTCTCCCAGGTGGCAGACCTGAATCCCGTCGACCTGAAGGTTAAAGATGGTATTGGTTCCTCGTTCGCTTCCCCTGGATGGATCGTGATAGGTGGAGATCCCTTTGATGGAAATCCCTTTGATCGCCTTCGAACCGCTTCCCTTAACCACCTGCGGAGACCCCGGAAGGCTTTTCGTATCGTTGTGGTCGGCATGATCGTGGCTGGTGACGGCGATATCCGCCTGGTCTCTTATCTTGCCATAGGAGAGTTGGCCCCCGAAGGCCCCTGGTTCATAAGGATCGAGGATGATTTTGATTCCCTGATCAGAGGTGATCAAAAAGGCCGCATGACCGTACCATTTGATCTTCATGGTAAACTCCTTTTCGGCTCAATGTCCGATATGTCTGAACAATGAACAATAAACGTTAGACTCTATTTTTGCTTTAATTTGACCTCAACCGCTTTTTTCTTTCCTTCCATCGTTCCTTTCTTGTCCCGCCGGTCGTCAATCCTGATGGTGGTCAGAACCCGCTGGGCCTTCTTCTTGAACGGAGCCTCATGCATTTTCATCACCACGCGCATCAGGTCCTTGAGATCACCTTCAAGATTGGATCCCATCGAAGTGAGTTCGTGTTTGATCTTTTTTTCTTTCTGCAAAATCCGCACGCATTCCGCAACATAAGGGCTAAGACTCGTGCCTGATGTCCCTATGGGAACCACGCTGACATCTAAAATGGCCATAACTAACCTCCTGAATGAATTTTAATTTTAAAGGGAATAGTCTTTCGGTTAGGGTTACGAAGCCCGTTTCGGTTACTGGTTAAGGTTACGTGCAAAGAATTAAGAGACGATAAACGTAGCCTTTTATTAACGATACGGGCCTCTTTACCGTTGCCGTTAGACGGAGTCCTTATTATTTTTATTATTACCATTCCGTCCCTCAGTTGTCAACGAATTTGACAGAAAGTAGTGTCTTTTTCTTCCCAATTGTTGTATAATGGCATTGATTCCCTATGAGCCCCCAACAGGACGTTTCAACTCTTATAGCTTTTATTGCGGGACTCCTCTCCTTCGCTTCGCCCTGCGTTCTTCCGCTCGTCCCTTCCTATATTACTTACATTACCGGAGTTTCCTTCCAAGATATGACCGATGAAAAAGCCAGATCAAGAGTCCGGTGGGCGACCATTCTGCATTCCGTTCTCTTCATCTCCGGATTTTCAACCGTTTTCATCCTGATGGGCGCATCCGCCTCTTATCTGGGGCAGGTATTGGTCGAATATCAATCCTGGATTATGAAGCTGGGAGGGGCGCTCATCATCGTTCTGGGGATTCATTTCACCGGGATCATCAACATCCCCTTCTTGCAGATGGAGAAACGATTTGAATTGCGAAAAAAGCCCCTGGGCTATCTGGGCTCTTTCCTCGTGGGAGTTGTCTTTGCGGCAGGATGGACTCCCTGTATCGGTCCCATCCTCTCTACCATTCTGATCTATGCAAGCACTTCAAAAAATTATATGGCCGGCGTCTATCTTCTAACGGTCTATTCTTTGGGGCTTGGCATTCCTTTCTTTCTTTCCTCCCTGGCCTTCAATGCCTTTCTCTCAGCCTTCGATAAAATCAAACGGTATATGAGATGGGTCACCCTCATCAGCGGGATTTTCCTGATTATTATAGGGATCCTTTTTTTGACCGATACCTTTCGGGAGATCAACATCTTTTTCAACCTGTTAGCCAATCCCTGAGAACGAAAGTTCCAAATCCCAAATTCCAAAATCCAAATAAGCTCCAATTTCGAATGACCAAACAAGTCACATTTCGAATTTGGGTGATTGGGATTTATTTGAGATTTGGTGCTTGGGATTTGGTGCTTCTTCGTTACTGCCGGACACTCATCAGGGTAAAGATTCCGGCGAGACCAAAGATGAGGGTAGGGGCCCAGGCGGCGACGAAGGGGGGGAGAATTCCTGATTTTCCAAAGGAGAGGAAGACGTAAAAGGTCACCCCATAAGCAAATCCGATCATCACACTCATTCCGATACTCAATGGCACCCCCCCTGACCGGCCGGTCTTCAGGGCAAACGGAATGCCGATCAGGACCATTATCAGGTTTAAAAAGGGATAGGAGAGTTTCGAATAGAGGTCGACAAGATAACGGGTCGAATCGTAACCTGAGGCCTGTATCTCCTGGATATAGTTACGGAGTTCGGTGTAGCTCATCTCCCCTGATTTTTGTTCGATCCTCTGAAAAGATTCCCAATCTTCTGGAAGGGAGAACTCCAGTTCCGAAAAGGGGGCCGTTCGAATGGACCCTTCCCTCTCGAACTTCCGGATAGATCCTTGAAAAAATTTCCATTTCCCATCGACCCATTTCGCTTCCCTGGCGTCGATCCGTTGCGTGCAACGGAACTGATCGTCAAATTGATAGAGGGTGACCCCCTTTAAGGCTTTCCTCTCCACATCTAATAGTTGAATATTGTAGATGCCGCTATCGCCGTGATACCAGATTTTGTAATTTTTAAAGAAACTGGCAGGCTGTTGTTTACGCACCTGGACGGAGAGAAGAAATTTTGCCTTTTGGTTGGCCAGAGGGACGAGATACTCATTGCCCACAAAGGAGAAGAGACCGATGAAGAGAGCGATGAAGAAGAGCGGGAAGGTGATTCTATAGAGGCTGACCCCTCCGGCCTTCATGGCTGTGATCTCGCTGTGGCGGGAGAGGGCTCCAAGAGTGAGAAGGGTGGAGAGTAAAACCCCGTAGGGAAGGGTCCATTGGAAGATCACCTCGGGGATTTTATAGAGGAGATATTCAAATATGAGAAGAAAGGGGGCTTGATGTCTGATGAAGGTATCCACTCTCTGAAAGAAGAGGACGACAAAATAGATGAGAATCAAACCGCTCAGGCTGAGAAAGAACACTTTCAGATATTCTCGGATGACATAACGGTGCAGAACCCAATAGTTTTCAAACATCTTCAAAGAGTCCTTTCCACTTTCTCCGGATGAAATCGAATGCCTCCGTCAGCCAGATCAGGAGTTTAAAGGGAGATTCCTTTGATGCCTTGATGAGGAGATAGATTCCAAAACCTCCGAAGAGAATATTCGGGGTCCAGCCTGCCAAGAAGGGGGGGATAGTTTTTCTGATAGCAAGTATCTCTGAGGCGGTGAGGGAGATGTAATAGGCCAAAATAATCAGAAGGCTGAGCACAAAGCCATACGATCTTCCTGAACGACGGGGCTGAATTCCCAGCGACACTCCGATCAGACCAAAGACAAGACAGGAGAAGGGGATGGCGTATCGCTTATGGAGTTCGACCTCCTGGGGCGTGATATCCTGACCCAATGACTTCCTCTTCTCCATCTTTTCCTTGATATCATCGATCGACATCTCATGCTCTCTCAGCTTCTTCCCCAGCGCGGCGAAGGTCTTGGCCAGTTCGAGCCTGAGATCATAGGTGTCGAATTGCATCTTTTGATAGATATTCGTTCGAGGTTCATATCGATGAATGTCTCCGATGAGGAGGCGCAGGACGACTTCCTGGGACTTCGGGTCGTTGACAAGAAAACCCTCTCTGGCGAAAATGGTATTTATCTTCTCTTTATCCCTCTCATCATAGATGAGAATGCCCTCCATCTTCTTGCCCTGGATCGGAACTTTATCGACATAGATGACAAATCCATCGAAGTCATCGTTAAAGACCCTCTCTTTGATTTCGATATCCGCTTTTGATTGAGCCATCAGATAGAGCGTGGCCTTGAATCCACGGTTTCCCCAGGGAAGGCCATAGATGACCAAAAAGGTGGTGAGGAGGTAGGTTCCGATGGAGAAAAGGAGAACAGGAAGATAAAGCTGATAGAGGCTCATCCCGGAGGCTTTGAAAGCGGTAATTTCACTGTCACCGGATAGCCTTCCGAAGGAGAGGAGGATGCCGAGGAGGAAGGCCATCGGAATGGTGAAGATAAGGAACGATGGGGAGATGAAAAGAAGGAGCATGAGAATCTGTGAAAGGCTCGCTCCTCTCGACACGATCAGTTCAATCAGTTTTAGAATCTTATCCATCAGGAGGATCACGGTGAAGGTCCCCAGGCCGATGAGAAAGATCGGAAAGATTTCTTTCAAAATATAGAGGTGGGTCGTTTTTTTCATCTTCAGTGTATTCTAAGAAAGAGGGGAGGGGATGTCAACCCTTCTGATCCTGAGATTTCTGAGGCGCAAGAGATGGTTCAATGCTTGACAAATTGGTAAGGATGGATTAGTGTTAGCGCATATCGCGGGGTGGAGCAGTCCGGTAGCTCGTCGGGCTCATAACCCGAAGGTCGGTAGTTCAAATCTACCCCCCGCTACCAAATCATTTCAAGGGGTTGCAGAAAATGCAACCCCTGTTTTTTTAGTTGACAGAAGGATTCACTTGACTGTAGATAATAGGACGAAGAAGAATCAAGGATCGCAAACATAGATTGGATAAAGCGATGAAGATTAAGGTGCTGGGGTGTTCAGGAGCGGAGTTTCCTGGACGAAAACCTTCCGGTTTTCTTTTGGATGATAAGATCCTATTTGATGCAGGAAGTCTGACCAGGGCCCTGGACATCAGAGGGCAGAGGAGAGTCGAGTATATCTTCATCACCCATGCCCATCTCGACCACGTCATTGCCATTCCATTCCTCTTGGACAATATCATTGTGAGCAATATCTGGCACAGAGTAAATATCATCGGTATTCCCCCTGTGTTGAAGGCGATTAAAAAGAACATCTTGAATAATTCGATCTGGCCGGATTTCACCGCCATTCCGGATACCGATAGCGGAATTGTGGGATTCATCGGCCTGAAGCCGGAGCAATCCATGAAAACCGATGGGTATACGGTGACTCCCTATAAAGTCCGACACTCGGTTCCGGCGGCAGGATATCTTATTGAGGATGAAAAAGGGAGAAAGATCTTTTATACGGGCGATACGGGTCCAACGAGTTCAACCTGGGAGAAATTAAAGGGCAAAAGGATTGATTGTCTAATCATCGAGGCCTCATTTCCGGAAAAGATGGTGAAACTGGCGATTAAAACAGGGCATTTGACCCCCGGGCTTTTGAAGAAGGAACTCGCAAAGATGGATCCCCTTCCGGAAAAGATTTATGTGACACACCTGAAACCTCAATATTTTAAGACCATCAAGCAGGAGCTCCTCGGAATTGGGGTGAAGCGTCTCCGAATATTAAAAGACGGGGAAACGATCAGGATATAACCCATATCGCATCCAGGCCTCTTCACAAAGCCGTTGACTGTCGTTTGCTATTTCGTTTCGGCAGGGGAATCTTCCTTTTTAAGATCCAGTTTTGATTTGATCTCACTGATGTAATAGATGAGGACGCCAAGGCCGATCAAGATCAAAAGGATGGGAAAAATTCCTTTAAAGACGGCGGCGAACATTGGCCACCAGCAGATCAGCAGGAGTATCCCCAGGATGGTGACCACCACCCCTACAATGATTCCGATTACATTCGACATCACTCTCACCTCCTGGTTAGAATAGGCTCAGTTGGACAATTAGCAAATGATGGAATAGAAGTCAAGGCATATTCTTTCCCGTGGAACTCTTTGTCACTGTTCTTTTTTTGACAAAACCTTTTGGCTCTGATAAATAGTAACTGATGAATTGAGAATCTGAAATTATAGAAGAAGGAGGAATTAACAATGGCCGTTCAAATGAAAGGAAAGTCTTTGGCGAGCCTTGATCATCTCACACGGGAGGAGCTCGAACAGATTATTAAGACCTCGGAGTTGTTGAAGTTCCAGCTTCTGAGGGGACAGGAGCATCCCTTGCTCAAGGGAAAAACCCTGGCGATGATCTTTGAGAAACCTTCCACCCGGACCCGGGTCTCATTTGAAGTAGGAATGTGGCAGCTCGGTGGTTATGCCCTCTACCTGAGCGCCACCGATTTACAATTGGGACGGGGAGAGACGATCGGAGACACAGCCCGGACCCTTTCGCGTTATGTCAACGGGATCATGGCGAGGGTC
>Ga0208733_100198_pt1 | contig 31382 bp, 52 predicted proteins | sample SubbioR11Jul_8B1_FD_184816 | JGI IMG/M metagenome (GOLD analysis project Ga0208733, IMG submission 184816) | Serpentinite rock and fluid subsurface biosphere microbial communities from McLaughlin Reserve, California, USA - CR11Jul_8B1 (SPAdes) | ecosystem: Environmental > Terrestrial > Deep... | reverse complement strand
GCGCGAATGGAAGCTTGGCTCTCCGAAGCCGTCGAAGATGAGGACTGCTGGCCCGAGGGGTCCATGACCGATCAAGAACGGAGTTCAAGACCATGACTTGCAACCCGCGTCCTTTTCATGGAAGCGGAGCGAGCAGACAATACGCCGCGTGTGAGGTAGCCTCAGCTTGGCGCCGCGGAGGGCGGCGTATTGCAGCTCATCCGCAATGCGTTAGCTGTGATAAGCCTGGGTTAGGGGTTGGGGTCCATCCTGAATGTAGTCCTGTGGGTGCTGGCAGCCATCGGTGTCGTCGCGCTTGTCGCAGTAGTCTGGCTCGGCGTGATGGTCGTAGGTGCGCGGAGGTTCGTCGACGATTTGTCCGATCATCCTGAAAGGTTCATCGACCCCGAGAAGGCTGCCGAACCAGGAAAATCCCTGTGTGAGTCCTGCGCCCACGGCCCATCGTTCCCAGATTGCCCGAACGAGTACTCGGATGCCTTCCCCAAGAGTGAAGGGCCGCTGTACTGCGACTACTTCAGACGGGAGAGCGAGCCTGGCTGACACGCCTGACAAGTGCTTCCAGCCGACTCACGCACGCGCTACGCTGAACTGAAGCCGCTCGTTCGCGGCTGAAGCACTGGGCGTTAGTGATACACGCGCGGCGGCGACTCCCTTGCACCGCACGCGGATTCCCGGGAAGCACTCCCTATCCTCGAGATGTTTGGCACGGCGGCTGCTTAGAATTATGACCAAATGGGTAAGAATTAACCGCAATGGTCCAGACCGAGGAGGATTTTTCTCATGAAGAGTCTCATCGTCTTGGCGCTGTCCGCCGTGATGGTTCTGGCATTGGCTGTTCCGGCTTTTGCGACCGGAGCTGCCAAGGCAGGTTACGAGTATGGTCAGCATCACGCCGCTCATGCTCGCGAGATGGGTGGGTTCACAGGCACGATGAACCCAGGAGTCCATCACCGCGGTTTCTCTGGCTGGATGGGCATGTAGCCTAGTCAAGGGTCCGCACAACTCGATGCCCCGCTTCGTCTGTCGGAGCGGGGCATTCGCGTTCACGGAGTCGTGGGCGCTGCGGACGTGGGGCGGGCGTAACCGGATCGGCTGTGATCACTAACACGCGCATCAGCAGTCGGCCAGACGGTAGACTGACCTGAGAGGGCGTGCGCCGCTGCTCATGCCAAACACGTTCGGTCAGATCCTCACAGACTGGTCGGTCTGCAGCAGCTTGCAGCAGCGGTGGTCGTGATGTACGCTCGGGTGTACATTCACATGTACTAGGAGGTCGCGATGCAGCCCCTCAAGTTCGACGAAGACATCCGTCCGCTCTCGGAGTTCCGGGCCGGCGTTGCGTCGTTCGTCAAGCAGGTGAACGATACCCGCCGGCCTCTCGTCTTGACACAGCGTGGCCGCGGCGTGGCCGTTGTCGTCGACATCCATGAGTTCGAGGCGATGCGCGAGAGGTTGTCGCTGCTCGAGGATATCGGCCGCGCGGAAGCTCAACTGGCCGCCGGTGAGGGAATCCCGCATGAGGAGGCCAAGGCGCGCATCCTCAAGAGGATTGCCGCATGCAAGTAGTCTGGACCGACCCCGCTCTTGAGCGAGTCGACGAGATCGCGGTCTACATCGCACAAGACGATCCGGATGCGGCAGTCCGCTGGACGGTCGAACTCTTCGATGCCGTCGAGCGTCTCGTCGAGTTCCCTGAAAGTGGACGGATGGTCCCGGAGATGGATAGGCGCGAGATTCGCGAACTCATCTTCGGGTCATATCGTGTCTTCTATCGTGTCGGTTCGGCCGTCGAGGTTCTGTCAGTTCGTCACGGCAGTCAGCTGATCCGCCCAGATGAGGTCGGCAAGGACTGACCGAACAAGCGCATCAAGCTGACGCGCAGGAGGTAGAATCTACCGGGAAGGGCGTGGCGCGCAGCTTATGCGCTACATCGTTAGAGCGACGGGAATCTCGGCCTGGTTTGCCAGCGCGATCCGTCCCGGGAGGCAGGGGCTTAAGGGCTCCTCGGCAGGGAGCGGACCGGTGCCAGCCGGGGGTGTGCGGAAGCGGGGGAGTGGCCGCCGGTGCCTGCAGGGTGTCAGCCGCGGAGGCTTGGGGCGGTGATACCGCTGACCCGTGCTTCATGCGCAGACTGGTGTTCAGGAGCGGCACGTTCGACAAGTAGCACTCCGGGGACGGGAGGTTCGACATGCAGATCGGCTCAGCACGTACGGCACGAGCTCTGGCGGTGCTCGCAATCGCGCTGCTGGCAACCGGTTGCGTGCCGCAACAGGAAGGCCCCGGTCAGTCCGACACGCAGCCTGGCCCCTCCCGGGTCGAGTCGCTTTCGGCCTCTGACATCGAGGCCGCGAAGGAGGTACTGGAACGATATCTGACGGCTTACGCAGCAGGTGACCTTCAGGCGGTGCTCGACACAGTCCCTGAGGCGAACCACGAGGTATACCGCAGCAATTTGCAACAGATGGCCAGGCACAAGGGGTATCGATTCACATCGATCACCCCTCGCGAGATAGACGACCCGAGAGTGGTCGAGGCGCGAGGCTACTACCTCAAACCCAGTCTCGGTTACGAGGATTACGAGGAGCTTGTGATATTCCGGGTCGTGGGGGAGTTTCCCGATTCCACCCCCGACGATGTCTTGCTCGAGGAGTGCGACGCGTACATGGTGCGGACGTCTGACGGGGACTGGCTGTACCTGACTGGGGGTCCGTAGGACGATAGTGCGGGCTTGCATCGCCGACCCAACCATGAGTTCGAGCCGACTCACTCCGTTCGCGGCTCAACTCAAGGACGTTGATACACCGGGGGGTCACGTGGAGTTCCGCTTCGCATCGGCTGACGACGCTTCGGTGCTCGGCCGCTTGAACGCTGATCTCATTCGCGATGAAGGCCACCGCAATCCCATGACCGTGGCGGAGCTCGAGGGGCGGATGCGCGGTTGGCTCGAAGGTGAGTACGAGGCCGCTCTCTGTGAGTCAGACGGTGCCGCTGTTGGCTACGCCTTGTTTCGCCGCGAACCTGATCACGTGTACCTTCGGCACCTCTTCGTGCGCGAGCAGGATCGACGCCAGGGTGTGGCAGCTGCGCTCCTGGACTGGCTGTGGTTGAACGCATGGGCGGGCGTCGAGCGCGTGCGTGTCGACGTGCTCGTCGGCAACTCAGCGGGTTTGGCCTTCTGGCGCGCGGTCGGGTTCAGCGGCTACTGCGTCACGCTGGAGATGTCACGGCAGGCGGGTAGCTAACAAGCGCTTCCAGCTGACGCGCCGGGGCGCTCGGCTAAACTGTCAGGTATCGGCGCGCAGCTGAAGCGCCAAGATTAGCCATACACATGGGGGCCTCATGCAGAAGGTCGACTTCAGGCGGGAGCTCGCCGTCTTGTACCGTCCATCGGCAAGCAGCGTCTCATCGGTAGATGTGCCGCCCATGAACTTCCTCATGGTCGACGGCGCCGGCGATCCAAACACCACTCCCGCATATCAAGAGGCGGTCGAAGCGCTGTTCTCACTTTCGTACGCGCTCAAGTTCGCCATCAAGCGCGGGCAGGATCAACTTGACTACTCGGTGATGCCACTCGAGGGTCTCTGGTGGTCTGAGGACATGTCTTCCTTCGCCAGCGGTGACCGCTCGGCCTGGCTGTGGACGATGATGATCATGCAGCCGCCTGCCGTGACGACCGAGCTCGTCGCCTCGACGTTCTCGGCTGTGGCCGCCAAGAAGCCGCTTCCGGGCCTGTCCCGGATCCGCTTCCAGGAGTTCCACGAGGGACTCGCCGCGCAGACGCTGCACGTCGGCCCGTTCTCCACTGAGGGCCCGACCATCGAACGCGTACGCGACTTCATCGACGAGTCTGGCCGCAGCCGGTTCGGCAAGCATCACGAGATCTACCTGAGCGACATACGCAAGGCCCAGCCTGAGCGATGGAAGACGGTCATTCGGCAACCGATGCGGATGCTAACAAGCGGATCAACCTGACGCGACAAGCGTCTCGGCGCTTCGCGCGGTAAGCTGTAGGCGCGCAGGTTATCCGCAAACACGTTGGTCTAGCTTGGGGGATGGACGGGGGCTCATCATGGGCAGGCGCTTGGTTCTGTTGGCGGCAGGTCTGTGGGTGGTTGTCGCCACCCTGGAATGGCTCGTCGGGATCCTCTTCGACGCGCTCGGTGTTCCGGTGGTCGGTTTCCCGTGGGCGGTCTGGCTCGCCTACTTCCTGCCGACCGCATTTGCCGCCCGTCTCATTGCAGGCTCGCAGGGGCTGAGCGGCCGTCGGCTCGCGGTGGCCACCGGCAGTGCGGTCTTTGCAGCTGTCCTGGTGTGGTATCCCATTACTGTCGCCTTGTTGGCGCTTCCCGCAATGCCGTGGACGGAGGGTCTCGGCGTGGCGGCGAACCTAATCGTCAATCTCGTGTTCGCCATCGTGGCTGTGGCCGTGGTGTGGGTTGTATCAGGTATCTTCGCGCGAACCGGCACACCTAACAAGCTGGCATGAAAAGGACGCTCCACCCACACTGTCGTCGTGTCCAGCGTCGACAGGAAGGAGAAGCGCCGATGCCAACCTACTACCTCGGCCTCGACGTCCACAAGGTCCGCACCCAGTACTGCTTGATGGATCCTGCGGGTGAGATCCTCAAGGAGGGCGCCGTCCCCACCGAGGAGGTCGCCGCTGTCGTGCCCGATCACGACAGCGCCGTCGTACTCGAAGCTACTGGAAGCTGGCACTTCGCCTATGATGCCCTCGTCGCGACCGGTGCGCTCGTCAAGCTCGCCCACCCAGCACGGGTCAAGGCGATCGCGTCCGCCCGGGTCAAGACCGACAAGATCGATGCGCGTATCCTCGCGCACCTGCTGCGCACCGATCTGATCCCTGAGGCATGGGCGCCCCCTCAGACGACACGGGAGCTGCGCGACCTGGTGCGTCTGCGCTGGCGCTTCGTCGCCCAGCGCACCACGGCCAAGAACCGTATCTCGAACCTGCTCACCCGCGAATGCTTGCGCTTTCCCGGCACCGACATGTTCGGCAAGTCGGGCCGGGCGTGGCTCGCCGCACTCGACCTTGCGCCTCACACCGGGGGCATGGTCGACCTGCTGCTTTCCGCGATCGACGAGGCCGATCACCACGTCGAGGCGCTCACCAGACAGCTGCATGAACGCCTCGACGGCGATGTCGACATGCATCTGCTCATGTCCATCCCCGGTGTGGGCTTCATCACCGCCGCCACGCTCGTGGCCGAACTCGGCGACTGGCGCAGGTTCTCCCACGCCAAGCAGGTTTCGGCCTACTTCGGGATCGTCCCGTCCGTTCGTGCTTCGGCCTCGGTCGCCCACTACGGCCGTATCACGCGGCAGGGGAGCAGCCACGCCAGACGCGCCCTGGTCGAGGCGGCCCACGTCGCCAAGAGGCTCCCCGGGCCGGTCCGTCACCACTACCTCTCGCTCGTGAAGCGCCGGGGCAAAAAGGTCGCCGTCGTGGCCGCGGCCCGCGTGCTGTTAGAACTGTCCTGGACCCTCCTGCGAAAGGAGGAGGTGTATCGGGCGGCGTAGAGGAGAGACCTGCAATGCGCTTGGGGAGAGTCCATCCCCGGTAACAAGATTAGGCCTCCTCGCCGCCGTATAGCCCATCTGTGCGCCGAACCTCATAAGAGCGCGAATGGAAGCTTGGCTCTCCGAAGCCGTCGAAGATGAGGACTGCTGGCCCGAGGGGTCCATGACCGATCAAGAACGGAGTTCAAGACCATGACTTGCAACCCGCGTCCTTTTCATGGAAGCGCATCGAGCCGAACGCGTACGGTATTCTCGGAAGCAAGCGCGCAGGTGTCTGCTCATGCGCAACACGCTCTACGCAACCAAGCGCGTGCCGAACACTACCTGCTGGTTCGGTAGTACCGCGCCCATTCCTTGGCAGTGGACCAAGTCCCGATCGTCTTCTCGGCTCCCATGATTCTCTGGCCAGCAATCGCCATCAGGTACTCGCGCAGTCCGTTCTCAGGGCTGTCCTCGATTTCCTCGGCGATCGACTCGAGCGCAGGCTCACCCCGCGCGACCAACCGGTCGAGTGCAGGTGATATCTCGGCATAGGTGAAGGGATTGGAGCTGAGGGCGATCGCGGGGTTGGCCTTCTCGGCCGCAGCTATGTCGCTCATCACCTGCGCGATGTCGCTTCGCACAAGGGCCCGCATCTCCTCGCGGTCCACCGGCGGTGTGGTTCTCGCACAGCCGACTGAAGTCATGAGCGCGACCGACAGTAGCGCGATGGCGATGATTCGAATGGGTTTCATTGCGCCCCTCCCCAAAAGAGCCAGATCCTCCAGAGGCTACACACTAAACATGGAGATGGTGCGTAGAACAAGCGCATTACCTGACAACCAGGCGCTACACTGCGGAAGAGAAGCGCTTGCGTTGCAGGTTATGCGCATCAACGTTAGAGCCAACGCCGGGACGTTGACGGAACTCGTTTCAAAGCGTACGCTATGTCGTACGTAAGAGAGGAGCCGTCATGATCAGCATCACTGCGACCGAGGCCCGCAAGTCGCTCTACCGCCTCGTCGACGAGGTCCAGGATACCCACGAGCCGATCCAGATCACCGGCAGGCGCGGCAATGCGTTCCTCGTTGGCGAGGACGACTGGCGTGCGGTGCAGGAGACTCTGCATCTCGTCTCGATCCCCGGCATGCGCGACTCGATCATGAAGGGTATGGCTACGCCCACCGGCGAGCTCGGCAGTAAGCTCGACTGGTGACTTGGAGCCTCGTATACACGAAGGCCGCTCAGAAGGACGCTAAGTTGCTTGCCGCAGCCGGGCTGAAGCCCAAGGCCCTAGAGCTGCTGGCGGTGCTTGAGGACGATCCGTTCGCGACACCGCCGCGATCCGAGACGCTCGTCGGCGACTTGAGTGGCGCGTACTCGCGTCGCATCAACATCCAACACCGGCTCGTCTACCAGGTGCTTGAAGAGGAGAAGGTCGTCAAGGTGCTTCGGATGTGGAGCCACTACGAGTGATAGGCGTGGCTCTAATCAGCGCATCAGCAGATGGCGCGCCTCGTGAGGTATCCTCGGCTCGGGGCCGCGCATGGGCGCGCCACAGCTTATGCGCTGCATCGTTGGAAAGACCCTGTGGAACCGCTCGCCGGGCGTTGCTTCGTCCACTCAGATGACGTACACTTATGCCATCGTCGGTACGTCTTGGAGGCGCACAGTGAACACCAAACTCACACTCCGGCTGGACGACCAGCTCATCAGCAAGGCCAAGCGCTACTCGGACCGCTCGGGGAAGTCCGTCTCCCAGCTCGTGGCGGACTTTTTTTCCGCGATGGATGCGGATGCGGACATCCCCGGTACGGAGATTTCGCCGCGTGTCCGATCCCTTAGGGGGGCGTTCAAGGGCTCGACTGTCACAGAGGAAGACTATCGCCGCTACCTGGAGGAGAAGTACCGGTGAGAGTGCTATTCGATGCCAACATCCTGCTAGACGTCCTGCTCGAGCGAGACCCTCACGTCGAAGTGGCCCAGAAGTTGGTGGCGCTGGTCGACAACGACCGAATAGATGGCTACATCTGCGCAACGGCCGCGACCTCGTTGTACTACGTCGGCGCCAAGGCACTGGGGCAGAAGGCCGTTCACGGACATCTCCGCACACTCCTCGGCCTGTTTCAGGTTGCAGCGGTTGACCGCGACGTGTTGCAGCGAGCATTGGACACGAATGGCTTCGCGGATTATGAGGACGCCGTGATCCATGAGGCCGCGCACTCGGCTGGTTGTGGTGCCATCGTCACCCGTGATGCAACGGGCTTCACGAAGGCGACGATTCCGGTGTTCCAGCCGCTTGAACTGCTGGCTGCCGCTGCAGTGAGATCGGACTAAGGTTGCTGCGAGGGCTTTTCAACAAGGAGATCAACCTGACAGCTTCGCTCGCAGGTTATCTCCAACACGTTGACACAACATGCGGAGGGTGCAGGCAGGGGACTGGGGGAACGGATGTCGGAGATCCCTACGCGCTTCATCGCCACCGGTGCGGACGCCGCAATCGCGATTACGCGTGCCGCGGTCAACCATCGCATCGGTGTGTCGTTGTCGTTCCAGTCGGGGCACCTCGACCCGGTTCGCCTTGCACGAGCACTTCGCCTGTCGTTTGACGCCGAGCCGGTGGTCGGCTGCTCGTTCCGGACCGACGAACGCAGGGCGTACTGGCAGCGTATGTCGGATCTCGACGGTGCGAAGCTGTTGGTGAAGGAGGGCGTTTCGGACCCGGACGAGTTGATGCGCTCCTTCCAGGTGGCTGAGGTGTCAGACGAAGGACCACAGGCCACCGTGGCACTCTTCCGGTCAGCCCAGCGGGATGTCGTCGGCATCAAGGTCAGCCATGTTCTCGCCGATGGACAGGCCGCGAAACAATATGCGTATCTCCTTGCCGACATCTACACCCGGTTGGGGGCGGACCCGTCGTTCACCCCGGAACCGAACCTACGGGAGCGTCCCAGTGGGCGCGATGTATGGGCGAGCCTGACTTCGACGCAACGACGCGAAGCCAAGAAGGCCAAGTCGTGGACCAGCCCCACGTGGCCCGCGCCGAATACAGCGGATGCCGGAGAACGCCTCACGTATCGGTGGACTGCACTGCGCCCTGAGCTGTTCCATGCGCTGAAATCCTACGGAACTGACCGCGGCTGCACCGTGAATGACATGATGCTTACCGCCATCCTGCGCTCCTGCATCTCGCGGCTCGACCCTCCGGTTGGCGTGCCGCTCTCACTCATGTACACCGCTGATCTTCGGCGCTACTTATCGGACACTGCCACGCTCCCGATATCCAACGTCTCGATCTCGGGTTCCCTCGACATCGAGCGGGTCAACGATGAGTCCTTCGAGGAGACCCTGCGACGGGTGCACGGGAGGATGCAGCGCTGGGCAGAGATGTGCCACGGCGCAGGTCCGCTCGCGAGCGCGGAGAGGATTGCGGCACTTGGGTACGGCATCACGGAGCGTCTGCTCGGACTTGCATTTCGAGCAGGGGGCGCAACAGACAAGACCTATCCGTGGTTCACGAACGTCGGCATCGTAGATGACACGAAGCTTCTGTTCGATGGAGTCGCCCCGGACGCCGGGTTCATGTTCGGACCGATCGCTATCGGGACGAGCATCGTGCCGGTCGTCAGTACGTACCGCAGCACGCTGACCGTTTGTATGGGTTACGGCGACTCTGACGAAAGCACTGACTTGATCGAAGCGCTTCTGGGTTCCATCACTAGCGAGATAGAGGGCGTGTGCTTGGTGTAGTGTGTGCTCAACAATGAGATCGAGCTGACTCGCTTCGCTCGCAGCTCATCTCACAGACGTTAGGCGATCATCGGACTGGAGGTGTCGTGATGAAGCCATGGGCGCTCACAGTTCTTGTGCTTGCGATGGCGTTCGCAGTCGCCTGTTCCCCGTCGGGCTCGGTCAGTCTCGAGCCAACCGGCCCCACCAGCGAGCCTGCGTCTCCCGCGTCGGTCGGAGCTGGCAAGATTACTCCGGATCAGATTCGCGAGGCGCTTGAGGCGAGCGGATTGCGGGTCGGGAGCATCGAGCTTCAGGAGCCTGAGTCAACCGATGTCTCGATCTTCGGCAGTTCGCGCGAGCGCACGGTGCTCGAAGTAGCGGATGAGGTCAGCATCGATTTCTTCGAGTTCGAATCGCCCGATGAGGCATCGAAGGCCGCGTCAAAGGTGAGCCCCGATGGCTCGACGGTGCCAACAGACTCGGGTGACGGGATCGCGATGGTGCAATGGGTGGGCATGCCGCACTTCTTCATGCGCGGCGACCTGATCGTCATGTACATCGAGAAGCAGGTGGAGGACTCGGCTGCGCTGGACTCAGATGTGCTCGCGCCTTTAAGGCAGTTGATGGGCGATGAGTTCGCGGGCAATCGCCTTCAGTAGCGTCCGCCGCGTGAATCGAACAAGCGCATCAAGCTGCGCAGCTTATGCGCTACTACGTTAGTGAGACCTCAAGGCGTGCCGGGCTACTCGATCTCGACGTGGGCGCCGGAGCAGTACGGCGGATTGGCGCTCAGCCCGCAGTTGCAGATTGCCGAGGTCACCGGCTCGTTGATCTCAAACGCAAGCGGCTCGATGCCTGTTCCGGTGTGTGAGCCGTCGCAATACGGGACGGTCTTCGTCTTGCCACAGTTGCACCAGTAGTAGGTGCCTGCGCCGAGTTCCAGCACCACGGGGTGGCTTTTGGCGTCATCGTTCTCGAACCTGGTCATCGTGTCCGCCTTCCCATCGGGATCGTGTGTTTGTTGTTCCCCGGACGGTGTGACTCGCTAACATGCGCGTCAACTCGACGCGCACAAGGTAGAATCGACCTGTTAGCACGCGGTGCGCAGCTTATGCGCCACATCGTTAGACAGCCAGTGAAGTCCTAAAAGTAGCACACGCTTGTCTGAGCAGGGGGGCACTTGTTCGGGGGTACCTGGTTCCCGCTAATCGGCAGCCTGCTGGTCGTTATCGCATCAGCCGTGCGCATCGCTCTTCGCGTGCCATGGCGCCGGGTGCTGCTCGAGGCCGTGTTCGTCGGCTATGTCCTGTTTGCCATCGACATGTCCTTGCTGCCGGTAAGATTCGACGCCGTGATGCGCGAGATGTACCTGTCCAGCTGGCCTTACTGGCAGCAGTCGGTCAACTTCGTGCCGCTCCGAACGGTCGTCGCGCAGCTTTCGGCGGATGCTCCTCCAACCGCCGTCTTTCAACTGTTCGGCAATCTCGCGCTCCTGATTCCCTTGGGTGTGCTCGCCCCGCTTGTTATCCCTCGACTTCGTAACCTGCGGGCGTTCCTAGCCTTCGCGTTGAGTGTCGCGGTGGGGATCGAGCTGTTGCAGCTGCTCCAGAAGGTGGCCCTGATCGGCTGGCGGTCGATCGATATCGATGACGTCATTCTCAACACCGCTGGCGCGCTGCTTGGCTTCGGGGTGTGGCGACTTGTAGCCGTGGTCCGGTCACGGTTTGCGGATGGCGCTGCTGAAGACGCTCGACTGCTGCCTGACCCGGGCGTCAACCAGACAACGCCGTGTGAGGTAGACTCGGGTAGGGACCGGGCGTAGGCGTTGCGGGTTACGCCATAGAACGTTCGATATAGACCAGGCAGGGGAATCGTGGTCTCGATCGGAGCAGGGGGATTCGTCGCTATCGCGTGCTTGGTTTTCGGCATGTGGCGAATCGCGCGCTGGCGTTCGTCGGGCGGCGGCGCGACTAAAGAGCGCGTGGTGGCCGTCCTCTTCATGTACTTGGTCGCTGTGTCGGTTGTCACGTTCTTCCCAATGAGCATCCACTTCTACGACTGGCATGGCCGATTCAGTTTCGTGCCGTTCGCCAGCATCATGCAGCTCGTGCAACAGACTGATCGGGCCACGGCCCTGAAGAACATCGCTGGCAACATCGTCATGTTCGTACCACTCGGCCTGTTGCTGCCGTTACTGTTCCGGAGGCTGCGTTCTGCCGGTGCGCTTGCGTGGCGTGTGGCACTCATTTCAATCGCGATCGAGGTCCTGCAGCTCCCGACCCGTGTGCGGGCCACCGATGTGGACGACGTCTTCTTGAACGTCGCCGGAGCCCTCATCGGCTACTCGGTGTTCCTGCTGCTGCAGCGTTCAGCGCAGCGTCTGCCGGGTCTAGCGGCTTTGATGAATGCTGCGGGCTCGGACACGAAGGGCGAGCCTCTGCTGGCGGCGTGGCTCCCGGTGTCCGTGACGATTGTGCTGACGCTCGGCCTGATCGTTCCGCAGGTTCTGTCCGGCACCTTGAGCGAGAGCGCTATCTACGAGGAGGCGATCTCAGGCATGACAGCCGGGTCCGTTGTGGCACGCGCCGATTCGGGCAACTTCGTGGTGCTCGTCGCGAAGTCGGGCGAGGGCGCCTCTGAAGTGCACCAGCACGCGGAGTTCAAGCGGGTTCTTCCTGGTCGCTACACGAAACTTGGCTGGAGCGACCCACTCAGGGGTGCAGACTCGCGTTACTCGATTCGCGTCACGAGCCACAATCCCGCCGCGGGCGAATCGCCGGTGGTCTACGTTGTCGGACAAAACGAGGCCGACGCATTGACTGTCAGTCTCAAAACGAAGACAGGCCGCACTGTCTTCGAGGGACCGATCGACAGTTACTTCGCTGTAGTCGTGCCCTCAAGCGCAGGGCCGGAAGGCTTGGACTTGGACGCGGTCTTCCGCACTGCCGACGGCCGTGATGTGACTGACATCTTCGGAACCTACTGAGCTGCGTGGAAGCAGATCATGTCGAACAAGCGGATCGAGCGGGCAGTGCGCCGCCTCGTGAGGCGGTCTCTGGCCGGAACGCGCGGCGCGCGGCGTATTGCAACTCATCCACCACGCGCTAGTCCGAACGGCCACCCGATGCATCCCCTATATTGCGATCGATATGCATATCGTCGTACGATATCGGCATCGACAAGGAGGCTGTCATGACGACTGTAACGATTTCGCCCAAGTACCAGGTGGTCATCCCCAAGAGTATCCGGGAGAGCCTCGGGCTCAAGCCCGGCCAGAAGATCCAGGCGATCGAGTACAACGGACGGGTTGAGCTTGTGCCTGTGCGTCCCGTTCGGGAGATGCGGGGTTTTCTGTCCGGCATCGACACGACCGTGCCCCGTGAGGGCGATCGTGTATGAACGTCGTTGACTCCTCGGCATGGCTTGAGTACTTCTCCGCCGGACCGAACGCGGACTTCTTCGCCGCCGCTATCGAGGCGACCGATGATCTTGTCGTCCCCTCGATCACCCTCCACGAGGTCTTCAAGCGAGTCGCCGCCCAGCGTGGTGAGAGCGAGGCGCTCGCGGCTGTGGCCCAGATGCAGCGGGGCAACGTCGTTGAACTGAGTGGCACGCTCGCGCTCGATTCGGCTAGAACGAGCCTTGAGCTCAAGCTGCCCATGGCGGACAGCGTGATCCTGACGACTGCCCGAGCCTTCGATGCTACGCTCTGGACGCAAGATGTCGACTTTGAGGGTGTGATCGGCGTGATGTACGCGAGCAGGGCGTCGGCGTGACAAGCGCATCAAGCTGGCGCGCACGAGGTAGAATCGACCTGTAAGCACGCGGTGCGCAGCTCATGCGCTACACGTTCTGCGCACTACGGGGTATCGATATGGGGGTCGGGATGGCGGGGGCAGTTTCCCTTCGCGCCGTGGTCGAGGAGCTCGATGCGCTCACCGACGAGTCCACGGCCTACCTCAATCGGGCCACCGGCGAGCTGTGCTCCCTTCGGGACGACGAGGTTTCCGCAGCAGAGGACGGTGACCCTGACGTCATCCCTGACTGGCTCGAAGGCGGTCTGCACAGGATCCGGGAGATCCTCGAGTCGGAGGAGTGGCTCGCGCTTCCCACCCGCTTCGACATCCACGAGTGGGCGATCATGGATAGGTTCGCCCGCTCGGTGGAGGACACTGACCTGCAAGACGAACTCGCCGACTCGCTTCGGGGCAGGGGGGCGTTCCGGTTCTTCAAGGACGTGGTCCACCGGCGCGGGATCCAGCAGGCTTGGTACCGCTATCGCGTCGAAGCGCTCGCGCGGATCGCCATCGAGTGGCTCGATGAGAGCGGTGTCGCCTACGTCCGGGACGACGAAGCGTCGGCGTATGGCGCACAACCCGCGCATCAAGCGGAACTCGAACTTTGCCCGCCTAACAAGATGGCATGAAAAGGACGCTCCACCCACACTGTCGTCGTGTCCAGCGTCGACAGGAAGGAGAAGCGCCGATGCCAACCTGATATCTCGGGCTCGACGTCCACAAGGGCGCACCTAGTACTGCGTGATGGATGCCGCATGTGAGGTCCTCAAGGAGGGCGCGCCCCCGCAGACGACACGGGAGTTGCGCAACCTGGTGCGGCTGCGGTGGCGCTTCGTCGCGCAGCGCACCACGGCCAAGAACCGTATCCCGAATCTGCCCGCCCCGCGAATGCCTGCGCTTTCCCGGCACCGGCATGTTCGGCAAGTCGGGCCGGGCGTGGCTCGCCGTTGCCCGCGTCCTTTTCATGGAAGCGCATCCTTAGCGCAGGCGGCATGCCTCGTCAGGTAGACTCGAACGGGAAGCGCTCTCGGGCGTGCCGCAGGTTATGCCCAAACCCGTTCTGCGGACTGGGCGCGCATGTGGTTTGCAATTCTGCTACCGGGGAAGGTAACATTTAGCCGATGCCAAAGCTGAAGCGAGGCGGATACGTGTTTCTCGCGTGGAAGGGTGACCACTCGCCGCGTCACGTACACGTCTACAAGGACGGTGCGCTGGTCGTGAAGTGGGATCTAGACAACTCGCGCGAGATGGTCGGCTCGGCTAGTCGGCGGATTCGGAACTTGATTGAAGAGTTGGAGAAGGAGGGTCTGTTGTGAAGATAAGGCGAGTCAAGACGAACAACCACAAGCGGGCCTTCGTGGTCACGTTGAGTAAGGGCGACTTTCCGATGCCTTACTCGAAGGTCGATCCTGCTCCAAGTAAGGACGATCCCGTTGTGAAGGTCTACGCTGACGAGGACTTCGGCCGTGAAGCATTCACGTATATCCTGGAATCCGGTACTGAGGGCTCCGTCCACGTCGATGCTGTTCTCGAGTACAATGAAGACCCCGCCTATATGCGTGATCTGCTTCTTTACAAACTGACCATCGCTGCACAAGAGTGCATGAAGACCAGTCCGCTGTCGCAACGAGAGATCACCAGGCGAGCGAGGACATCTCCGGCCCAGATTCAGAGGCTGCTGGACGTGAAGAATCGCAGCAAGTCGGTCGACAAGCTCGTCGTCCTTCTGGGAGCAATGGACTGCGAAGTCGAGGTCACGGTGCGGCCGACTCAGCACGGGGCGAAGCACCCGGCGCGGGCCAAGTCGGGCTCCGCCGCTCGGGCCGCCCACACGTAGGGTGATGTGTCGCAGAATATACTGATCAACCGGACTCGCTTCGCTCGCGGCTCAACTCGCAGACGTTAGAACGACGGCCCGGCGGCCTCGAGAAGATGGTCGTCTTTACGGCTCTTCCTTGGGGACACCGAACAAGCAACAGCAGAACGCCGCGAGCTACAATGACCCGAGAGCGCATACGCGTCTGCCCATGCGTTACACGTTGGCAAACCAGCGGGGAGGTTAGTCCAAGTGCAGATCCGTGCCGCGACGCTTGCGGATGCCGAAGTGCTTCGTGACTACGCGGTTCGCCTCTTCGCGGAAGGTCTGCCCGGAATCTTCAAGCGCCCTGATCCAACGCTGGAAGAGGAGCGCGCCTTCATCCGCTCGCGCCTCGTGCCGGACAACTCGACGTTGCTTGTCGCGGTTGCGGAGGGGGGCATCGTAGGTCTGATTGAGTTTGTCGGTGGCTCGCTCGAAGAAGAGCGTCACGCCGACACCTTCTCACTCTCAGTTGCCTCGTCCCACCGCGGACACGGAATCGGTACGGCGCTCGTCGAGGCACTGATCGCTTGGGCTCCGACCGCGGGGGTCTCACGCATCCAGGCATGGGCATGGGCGAACAATCCGGGCTCCATCGCGCTCTATGAACGGTTGGGTTTCGAACGCGAGGGGTTATGTCGGCACGCGATTGTCTCGGATGGCGAGTCGGTCGACGTGGTGCTGCTCGCCCGACTGCTGGTTGCGTGACAAGCGCGTCAATCACGACAAACCAAACCAAGGCAAGCAAGCTAAGCGTGCTCTAAGGCTCGCCGGGCCTTGGTGCGCGGGTTACGCGCAAGAGCGTTGAACTCAACGAAGTGGATGTTTGATTGCCCGACGCGATGCAGGTGAGACGCGTGCCCGGTGTCACGCCCGCCGCAACCTCAGCCCACAGTAACAATGTCGTCCGCGCCACACGCGGCTTTGACGAGAGATGGCATGTCGCCCGCCGTGCCCACCACTAGTCCATCGGCGAGGTTGAGATGCTTGAGGCACGTGCCGCACGCCATGGTTGACCAGCATCACCGCTGCTGGCGCCCGTTCCTCGTGTGCGAGCGACACAAGGAAGCTGCGCATCAGGATGCGGCCCAACTCCGGGTCTGCGCTTCCCAGGGTGTCGCCGGTAATCAGTATTGTCTTTGCCATTCGAATCCCCCTATCACTTGTGCGCTCCAGCATCTCAGCTCAACGCCGCCCCATACGCGCCAAATATCTGCGCCTCGGCAGGACGCGAACCTCACCGTCAAAGCTCTCCGTGATGAGCGCCACCATTGCAGGGAACGTGCCCGTACCGGCGGCGCACGTATCGTTCATCTCGAAATCTGCCAGGCGTCCGCCCTCCCCCAAAGAGATCACTGTGGTGTCCTGACTGCCGAGGACGGAGACGTTTTCGAGGGCGTTGGCCGAGGTGCATGCCCCGTGACGACTCGAAGGAGAAGTTCGTGCACGACTGCGGGGCGGCGTGGGACAAGGTGATGAATCTCGACTGGGTTAATATCGGTGCCAGCAGTGGGTAAATTCATCGATAACGTTTCGACGCAGAGGAATAGGAGCGAGCCATGGATGTTAAAGATGGAGATGTCCTTGTGTGTCCGTGTGAGGACTGCGACATCGAGTTAGTCGTGAGGCGCACGTGTTCGGGTGACAGCTGCACCCACGATTCCGAGTGCGAGCTGACGGTAACGTGCTGCGGTCACCCCATGGAGGTTCGCTCGGATTAGGGCGGGCCACCATATGAGTCCGCGGATAGACCGTACGTTGGTGCAGGACGCCGTCGACAACATGGTCGACGGGAAGAGTACTCGACTGCCGAGGAGTGCATGCGGTTCCACGACACCGCGCCTCGTGAGCTGCTTTCGGCAAGTAAGCGCGTGACGGCGCGGCGCAGCTTGACGCCAAAGAACTAGGTGCACTGAGACGATTCGAGGAGCAACCTTGGCTGTTCCTGAACATCATCGTCGTGCTCAAACGCATGACGGACGAGTCCGGAGACAGGGTGCCTTCTGAGCTCGCCGCGCGGTTGGCGCCGCTACTTGAGGACTACCCCGAGAGTGCCGTCGGTTCCGCTGGCATGACAGCCCTCGCAGGGCTCTATCGCAATCCCCTCGGCGATCGGCTTGCCCTGCGCGTCCCACTCGCCCCAGTACCAGCCGTCGGCGGTCTTCTTCATCGCCGCGATCTGGATGAGCTCGCCGTCCCGGAAGATGTCCTTGGCGATGATGGAGTCCAGCGGCCATCTGTCTCCGCCGCTCGCAAGACCCTTCTCCGCGGTCGGGTCGAGCAGAATCTGAACCTCATCCCCATGTGGGCCCTTGGCGGCCACTCGCGACTCATTGCCAGGTGCGGGAGTCCAATCCGTATAGTTCGCAGCTTTGAGCTCATCGAGTAAGTTGACGGATTCTGGCGCGCCGACAGTGCCAGTCGGTTGAGTCGTTTCAGCCTGCGGTGCCGACGGCTCAGCACTCGGTACTGGCTCGCTGGGTTGGGCCGCGCCACATCCGGTCAGAGCGATGACGCATGCAAGCGTCGTGGATGTGACGAGGAAACGCAGACCTGGCTTCACAGTGGACTCCGTTCGTCGAGGGTCTCCTATTCTAGGTACCCTTCGAGACGGGCGAGTCGCCGCCGGGGCTCTGGTTGCACCGGTCGAACAAGCGCATCGTAGACAAACCGGCCGTGTGAGGTATTCTCTGCTCGAGATGCGGCGTGGCCGTCCGCTCGTTCTTCATGTTCATCGCGCCTCTATCCGCGGATGTCGCAGAGCTTGTCGAGTACGTCCAGCAGATGGCTGATGACATTCTCGCTCTCGATAGGCTCGATCTCGGGACAGGCTTCGATACGGTATGACCGCAGGCGTGCGCCCGATCTAGGCTAGGCGAACTGGTCGACTTCCTTCGTCAGAGCTGCATCCTGGACGAGAAACCAGCCCTGTCGTATCGCGAACCACTCCACCATCAGCCGGATCGGCAGTGCGGTTGCTGCGACCCATAGTGGCCAGAACCAGAAGTCGTTTGACTGGAAGATTACGTTCAAGAAGACCGCACCGAAGGCAAGCCCCGCGGCAAGACCGATGGACTTGAGTACTCTTCCTCCTTGGACGAGCACCCTGGTCTCAACTTCACTCCAGCGCGGCACAGATCGTATGTAGGTTTCGCGTAGCCACCACACAGCGGCAGCCAGGAGGGCGAGCAGGACGACGCCGACGAAGCCACGGATGGTGTCTGTAGCCGCTCCGACCGCCGTGCACATCAGCATTAGGAAAGCAACGACCCCGGTGGTTATCGCCGCGGTATGGAATTCCAGGCTCCCTGAGTACACCTCGACCGTTGGCACCAGGGGAGCGTCTGCGTTGAGGTTCAGGGCTTCTTGCTCGGCCCTGAACTCGTCTACGAGAGCGGACAACTCGCCCATGGACGCGATTGCCGCCCCTAAAGCCTCCTCGCGTGTCTTGCCCTCTGACACCAAGTCCTCAACCTTAGCGGATATGTCCGCAATCAGCTCTTCTTGCTGTTCAAGAACTTGCGGTGTCTCCTTGACGCCTTGGAAGGCGCCCTTGACGTAGTACCTTATTGCCTCCACGATCACCCCTCCTCCTCCGTGCCTGACACCAGGCGATCAATCAGTGTACGCGCACGCTTCCAGTCATCCAGGTTCTGACGATAAGCTGCACGACCCTTCTCGGTTATCGTGTAGTACTTTCGTCGCGCACCCGGACCCGCTTCGCCCCAGTACGATCGAACGAAGCCCTGCGGTTCGAGGCGTCGCACGGCCGAGTACAACGTGGGTTCCTTCAGCTCGTATTCGCCATCGGAAAGCGCGGACACTCGCTTGCAGATGTCGTAGCCGTAGCGGTCTCCGGTGTTCAGCAGCCCCAAGACGATAGTGTCGATATGGCCGCGGATCAGGTCACTTGAGATTGGCGCGTCGCTCATTGGGCACCCTCCCTTCAGGCATATTCTCTGTCAAGCTACTATGACTGTCAAGGTAGTATGCGAGGCCTGAAGCGAGTGTCGGATTCACACGCTAGACTGACATGAAGCTGCTCGTTCGCGGCTGAAGCACAAGATCTAGGGCGAACGGCATTGGGGGTCCAAGGATGGGAAGTCGAGTCGATGCGCCAGCGCTTGCTCGGCAGGCGCTTGCTCGTATCGCCGGCCCCGCCGTTCGAAGGTGCCGACGTGAGCTCCAGTGGGCCGCTGTAGGCAGGCGACTTGTGTCCGAGCGCTCCGGGCCGTTCGTCCACGTCATCGCGACGCATTCGACTCCCCTTATTCGGCCGCTGGCTGGGCTTGAGCCACGTCTGCAGCACAACAAGATCGTGAACCTGCGTCTCGCGGCAGGGTCCTTGGACGGTCTCGTCTTGCGACCAGGACAATGGTTGTCATTCTGGAGGCAGGTCGGACCTCCCACCCGGCGCCGCGGGTTTGTTGAGGGGCTTGTTCTCAAGCAGGGAGCGCTTTCTGTCGGTGTAGGGGGTGGCCTATGCCAGGCGACGAACCTGCTGTATTGGATGACTCTTCTTACACCGCTTACCGTGACCGAAAGATGGCGGCATAGCTACGATGTCTTCCCTGATCAGGGGCGCACACAGCCGTTCGGAAGCGGCGCCACGTGTGCTTGGCCCGCCCTCGACTTGCAGATTCTCAACGACACGGATGCGCCATACGTTTTGTCGATTCGAGTCACAGAAACGGATCTGGAGGGCAGCTGGACCTCAAGTCGTCCCGCTACCTGCGACTACCGCATAGAAGAGCGGGCTCATAGAATCACGCACGACGCTCCCGGACTCTATGTTCGCCACAACGAGCTGTGGCGTATCGCCACAGACCGATTGTCAGGAAACGAGTCGGAGCAGCTGGTCGCGGTGAACGATGCGTGCATGATGTACTCACCGTTTTTGCCACCAGCCACTCGGAGTGAGGCCTCGTCGTCGCTCTAGCACGCGCATCGTGTCGGAGCGCTCGGCTACACTGAGAAGTGGCGGCGCCACCTTCCCCTCAGGACCGGAGGACCAAGATGAAGGGTAGCAAGGGCATGCCCGGCGTCGGGAGCGTCGCTCCTCCGGTGGATGCGACGACCGCTACGGGCGAGCACTTCTCTCTTGCAGAGCACGCGGGAAAGTGGGTGGTGTTGTTCTTCTACCCGCGCGCCAACACACCGGGTTGAATTCATGAGTCGAAGGACTTCCAGGCGCACCTGCCTGCGCTGAAGTCCCTGAACGCCCAGGTCGTGGGTGTGAGCGCAGACAAGCCCGAGTCACAGATCAAGTTCATCGAGAAGTACGGCCTGACCTATCCGATGGTTTCCGATACCGGCAAGCAGGTCATCGGCGCTTATGGTGCCCGAGCAGTGCTCGGTTTAGCCGCGAAGCGATCCACGTTCCTCATCGATCCTGAAGGACGTGTCGCCCACGTGTGGCCGTATGTGAAGATTGACGGACACGCAGAGGACGTGGTCAACACCATCAGGGAGCTGTCGGTGCGGTGACCGCGGTGCCTCGGACGACAGGGGTGTGCCTGCCTCAAGCCAGGTTTCATGAGCTGATCCGCCATCGTGCGGTCGACGAGGGCGGACAGAGGAGAAACTCCAACGAGCAGTAGGCGGTTGGTTCGTGGACAAGCGCGTCACCACGGTCAAGGGTTCGGCAGTCGAGTATGTCGTCGCTGGCAGCGGTGCGCCCGCCATCGTTCTCGTCAACGGTGCGGGAGGCCCTTTGGAGGGCTGGATTCGGGTGCTTGCGGCTCTCGAGGCGGTCAGCACTGTCGTAGCGTACAACCGGCTCGGCATCGGTCGAAGCAGCAAGCACTCGGAACCGCAGACCGGAGACGTCGTAGTCGGTTTGCTTCACACGCTGCTTAAGGAGCTGGACCTGCACCCTCCCTACGTTCTCGTAGGCCACTCCCTTGGCGGATTGTTTGTCAACCTGTTCGCCCGCACGTATCCATCTGAGGTTGCTGCGGTTGTCTTTTTGGATTCCGCGGCACCCGAAGACTCCACGCTGATCGACGAGCACGGCACGGTCCTTCAGCGCTTCACGCAGCGCGTGGTCGACGCAGTACTTGGGCGAGACCGTTTATGCGAGGCGATGTTTGTCAAGGAGACCGTGGGAATGATCGCGTGCGCGTGCACCTTCCCGCCGGTACCAGTCATAGTAGTCAGCGCAGGCAGATCGGCTCGAGGTATCCCCTCCGCGGTCCGGGCTGCGCGCGCCCGGAATCAAGAGGGGCTGGTCGCTCTTTCGCCGCTGGGTGCGCACGTCATAGCCAGCAAGAGCGGCCACTTCCCACAGATCAGCGAGCCGGGCCTGGTCATCGAGGTGATTCGATCCGCAGTGGCCTCGGCCAAGGAGATAATGGCTCACCCGGGTGTCAACCCGACAACGCCGCGTGAGGTAGATTCGGGTCCTGATCAGCACGAAGGATGACTATGGTGGAATCGGGCGGTCACCACGTCGAACTCGTTTCATACTGCCCCGAGCGTCACGGCGCTCTTGTGGCGTCCTGGCTGCACCAGCCTCATGTCTCCCGCTGGTGGGGCGACCCTAAGAAGGCTGCACAGGAGCTGTCGGTGCCCCCGGCCGGGGGAGGCGAAGCCATCATCGCCGCAGATGGAGCCCCCGTCGGTTACGTCCGCTGGCAGACTCCCAGTCGTTCAGACCTCGACGCCGCCGGCCTGTTCGATGTCCCCGATGACGTGACCGACATCGACATAGCCATCGGGGAGACCGACTACCTGGGTCAGGGCATCGGTACCCGTGCGCTCGTGGTACTGCGCGAACGACTGGTGGAGGGCGGCACCGCGATGATCATCCTCGCGACTTCGGTGGCTAACACGCGCGCTGTCCGGGCGTACGAGAAGGCCGGATTCAGTCGGCGCAGGACGTTCATTGACACCGATGGCGGTGAGTACTGGCTGCTGACATTCGAGTTCCCGCCAGCCTGACCTCGGCGGCCTCGGGCCGAAATCGCTCTCTTGTATGGGAGAAGAGATTCCTCCTTGTCAGGCGACCGTTGGCAATTTGTACACCGCCACCGGGTTCGCGTTACTTGCCGCCGGTGAGCGTGTCGGTGAGACCGGTCGCGGCTTCGGTAGCCTGGTCGGTAACGCCGCCAAGCGCTTCGGTAGCCTGGTCGGTAACGCCGCCCAAGCCCTCCGTTACGCCGCCAAGCGCTTCGGTAGCCTGCGTGGCCACGTCGCCCAAGCCGGCCGACTCGGCTGCCGTCGTCGCAATCTCGCCAATGTTTCCGAGCGCGCCGCCAGCGGCCTCCTTGATCTTGTCGAAGATGCTTCCAAAGGCCATCTGATTCCTCCGATACTCGTGCCCCCGCGTGTGAGAGCGGGCGCGTCATCCGCCGGACTCGCCGCTTGTCCGGCTGCTGCACCAAGTGTAGACCGGCTGAGCGGTGCGAGGGGCGTCCCGCACACAATGCACATAGCCGCCGAGCGATCAACTTCCGAGGCGATCATGTTGAGCTTACCCGAAATCGAGTGAGCTCCGACCGTTGCCGCGCTTTGTAGGCAGTACCGGCATCGGCTCCGTTTGGGTTGAACTGGTGTTGCGTGCAGCATTTGCCCGTCGAAGTCGCGGACACCATACTCGTCATACAGGACGTATAGGGTCGGCCAAGCAGTGAATATGTCTGCACAGGCAGGCACGCAAGAGAGGGATGACCTTGACTAAGCATCGTCTGATAGCCATGAAATTCGCTAAGGTCTACCCGCTGTATATTCAGAAGGCGGAGAGGAAGGGCCGTACGAAGGACGAGGTCGACCAGATCATCTTCTGGTTGACTGGCTACGATCATGAGGGATTAGAGCGACACATCGAACAGCGGAGCGACGTCGAGACCTTCTTCGCGCAAGCACCATCCATGCATCCGAACAGCTCGCTTATCACCGGTGTGGTGTGCGGTGTTAGGGTCGAAGAAGTCGGCGATCCGCTGATGCAGAAGATTCGCTACTTGGACAAGCTGATTGATGAGCTCGCACGAGGAAAGGCCATGGACAGGATCTTGCGTCAGAGCGCGTGACGCGAGGCTGCTATCTCCTCGAGGGAAGGAGCCCAGGTGGAAGCAGCTGACGGCTCCTTCAGCTGGAGCGGAGCAGCCGGAACCGCCTATGCCGATGGCACGCTCGCGTCTCATTGACGTGGTGCTGTGGCGCGCCTAGACTCCCGTTAAGTGTAGGCGGCGGGGGGTCGCTCAGTAGACTACGCAGGGGGGCGAGTCTATGAGATTCACGTAGGGAGCCACGCCCAATGAGGCTCCCGCAAAGAGGCATCGCCAAGCGTGGCAATTTACGTCGTAGCATGCACAAATCCTACTTGGCATTCCAAGGGTGGAGCATGACATGAGGGGAGGGGCAGACCTGTGCGGTGGTGGTTGACAGAGATCCGACGATCGGTGCTTGCCGCACCGTTCTTCATGGGCGTTGTGCTCGTCGTTTTAGCTTTGTTCTGGTGGATCCGCCCGGAGCTTCCGTGGGGCGATGAGGTGGGCGCGCATTATCTCTACTTCCGCGCCTATAATGGATACGCATCCGTGTTGGCGGCAGTGGTGGCAGTCGTGCCTTTTGCGTCGTCGTACGCGCTCGAGCGCAACGAGGGCTTCTCGCGAAGTATCCTCATGCGAGCGGAGACCGTGCGCTATCAGGTGGTGCGGCTGCTGAGCAACGCTCTTGCGGGCGGTCTCGTCTTGGCGGTCCCGATGACCGCCGCGCGGCTCTGGCTTCAGGCGAGATACCCGCTTATCGAAGACATCAACGGTCCCAGACCTTTCATCGGTTCGAGCGTCTATCTTGATCAGGTGACCCACATGTGGCTGCTGGTGGGGGTCTCGTTTCTCTTCGGCGCGACGTACGCCACCGTTGGACTCGCATCCTCGACCCTGCTGCGGAACCCGTACTACGCGTACGTCATCCCGTTCGCCGTTTTGATGATCCCGGCGATCCTGCTCGGGAACACCGACTTCGCGTTCCTCAATCCGGCAATGATGTGGGACCCCTCGATGAACAGCAAAGCGACCCCTTGGTCCGTGGGTGCACAGTATGCCGTCTTCTGGGCGGTGAGCCTCACGCTGTACTTCCGCTTCTTCCGCTCCAAGGAGGAGTGAGGTGGGAGGACCTGCTGGCGCCATCTCTCAGATATACGTACGAAGCGCGTTGCGCAGCCCGGTCAGCTGGATCGCTGTGTTGGCTGCGCTCTTCTACACGGTCATGGTCAGCCTTGACGAGCCGTTCTTCCTTTCGCAGGCTGGTATCGAACTCGGCGTCATCGAGAGTGTCCTGCACGTGTTCGGCAGCAACGTCCTGTACACGACCTGGGGTCTGTTCATCCCGCTGCTGTTCGTGATCGTGCCGATGCTAAACAAGAGTGAGCAGGAGCGCCTGGTGGCGGTGCGAGGGGGCGGGCGCACGGAGCTTTGGGTAGCAAAGGTTCTTGCCATCGCCAAGCTCTCAGCTCTGCTCTTGGGCACGGTCCTTCTCGTGGCTGTCGCCCTCATCGCCCCGGGCAGGGAGCTATCCGTGCATAACTGGACGGCTGAGTACGTTGAGGTCACGCGCGCGGTGGCTGCAAGTCCCGAGGGAAGCCTCGATCCCAACTACTACCGTGTGGCAAACGATTACCTGGTCGAGACGAAACGGCCCTGGACCGTTGCGCTCCTGCAGGCGGGGTTGCTCGTGCTCGCCTTTGTCGTTGCCGGAACGCTCTTTGCGGCGCTCGCCCACTACATCAAACACCCGGCCTTCACGTTCATCGTTGTGGCTGCGTACTGGCTCCTTATCCTCGTGCCTTTCGGAAGTGCCGCCGCCATACTTTGGTTCTTCTCGCCGCAGATGCACATCGCGCTTGATTCAAGGAGCGTGCAATTCCCGTACTGGGTCTCGTACCTTTACCTCTTGTCATCTTTCGTGATCTTCAACGTGGCCGGCTGGCGCGGGCAGCAAAGAGCGGTCGTGGGATGAGGGCGCTTCTCACCGAACTTAGGAACCACAGAGTGCTACTCTTAGCCGTCGTCGGGCTGCAGGCGCTCTCGTGCATGGCACCCTACGTCACGCTTTTCGTCTATTCTCCGAACATTTTCGAGAGTTATGTCGCCAACGTGGCGGACTACTTCTCGATGCCGCTCCTGTTGTTCTGGCTTTGGTTTGCCGCGATCGGTCTTATCGGAGCCGGTGGTTACTGGAGCACAGAAGCCGGGTCGCGGTTCCACCTCGAGGCGCTACGCCACAGATCTTTCTCGGCGTGGCTTGGACGCAAGCTTGGCACCGTCGCCGCGGTCTGTCTGCTTGTCTATGGCGCGGTGCCCTTCGCGTTCCTGGTTGCAATCTACCCAGGTCAGGGAGGAGCAGTGCTTCTCGCTTCGCTGCTACTCGCCTCGTACGGCCTGCATCTAGCGCTCGTGCTTCTCGGCTTGAGCATGTTGGGCCTGAGAACCGGGTACGCTTTTGTCGGCGTGCTTGCGTACCATTTCGCTAACCTCGCCTTCAACCACGCGGACCTTCCCAACATAATCCGCTACTTTCTGATAGCAGGGCACGGCGACATCCTCTCGCTGCTAGTTTCGATCTTCGGCATAGTTGCTCTGTTTGTCATCATCTTCCGTCTGCTGCGTCCGAGCCACATCACGACACGAGGGAGTGAGTTTTTATGAGTGAGGCGTTCCTGTCTGTTCGTTCCGTCTCTCTTTCGCTCAAAGGAGACCAGATACTCAAAGACGTCTCATTAGAGGCGCATGCCGGTCAGGTGATCGGGATCGTTGGCCGCAACGGCTCGGGCAAGAGCATGCTGTTCAAGTGCATCGCCGGTCTTGTAATCCCGCAGTCCGGCGAGATCGTCGTGGACGGCTTTCCGGTGGTTGCGAACAAGCGCTTTCCCCCGGACCTCGGAGCGCTGATCGAAAAGCCCGGTTTCCTGGGCTCGCTTTCAGCCTACGAGAATCTAAGCGTGCTCGCGTCGATCCAGAACAGGATCGGCCGAGACGAGATCTTAGAGGCGCTTCGCGTGGTCGGTCTTGAAGACGTTGCACGAAAGAAGGTCCGCAAGTTCTCCGTCGGCATGAAGCAGCGTTTGGGGATAGCGCAAGCGTTCATGGAGCGTCCGCGGCTGCTGCTCCTCGACGAGCCGACAAGCGGGCTCGATACTGATGGCGTTGAGATGCTGCACGGAGTCGTCGAGAGACTCAAGGCGCAGGGGGTGACCATCTTGTTGGCAAGCCACATCCGAGAGGACATCGAGCGGCTGAGCGACTGCGTTTTAGGGATGGAACGAGGCGTCCTTGCCGAACTAGAACAGGTCCCGTGCTGAGCGTTTGACCCGGATTGAGCGCGACCCTGCCCACGGTTCCGAGACCGGTCGCCTCGGCGCATGGCTCGTCCTCCGAATCCTCGCTCAACGCCTGAGTGAATCCGTCAGTTCGAAGCGACTGCTGACTGCATGTTTCTTGAGAAGCTTTGACACGTGGAACTCGACGGTTTTAGGTGTGATGCCGAGCTCATTGGCGATTTGTTTGTTCGTCTGACCACCCACAAGCCGACGAAGCACTTGGGTCTCGCGACCAGTGAGCGTGGGACTCGATTCCGGGTATTGCAGGATGCCCCGTCCTTTGTCCCAAGTCACTCGCTCCCCCTAGCCTCGATGTTCACCCGTGAACCATTCATCTGTGTGGCACTCGCTCCGCCTACTCGTATCGTGCGAAGCGTCGAGCCGACACCATCACGAGTAACACACTCCAGGACACCAACAGTACGGCCGCCGTAAGAGGGGTGAGCGTCGAGGTCACTCCATCGGACGGCACCGTGAGCAACTGCGAGACGAGACTGCCTGGGAAGTAGCCCAGAAGAATCGATAGCACACGAGGCCCATCCAGAAGCGAGACAGCGCCGCTGATGTTCGGCATCACGAAGAACAGAACCGCTATGAGGCCCACTGCCGGGAGGCTCCTTCGGGTTAGGGTCGCTGCGGCGAAATATAGAAGCATCATGCAAGCGCAAACGAGCACAGTCATGGCGGCGTTTGCCCAGAAGGCGCCCTCGGAGACGACCTGCGTCATGCGGTCGGATCCGAAGAAGAGTAGTGCCGCAACGGATCCAATCAAAGCCGTGACCCCGCCGAAGATCACGGACAGGGCAATCGTCAATCCGAGCCGCGCCGAGAACACGAGGTGCCGACGGGGAACCGCCATGAGTGTGAGGTAATTTGAGCCGCTGACGAACTCCTTAGTAATCCAAGTGCACAGACCCAGGCCGAATATGAGGCCGGTGATGGCGATACTTACCGAAGGCGCGCTCGTCGCGAGAGTAAGGGCTCCGGCAGGATCCCTAGTCCAATCCTCTCGCACCAGATATCCACCCAGGGCGGACATCAAGGCTGACACGATTACAGCCGTTACCGTAGCCCAGGCGAAGCCGCGATGCGTCCTGAGCTTCAACCACTCGGCGGCCATGACCCGAACATAGGTCAGTTTCACCGTTTCGGGCCGTTCCGAAGTCGCCACCTAGACCACCGCCCTCGCGTCACGGCCATCTTCGCCCGTAAGGCCGAAGAAGACGTCCTCTAGAGTGTCCTGCCGGGGTTCCAGCCGGTCGAGCAGCACGCCCCCACGCAAAGCGACGGCCGATATCTGACGCGCGGTCACCCCGGAGACGACCGCGCCTCGTTCGCGGGGGAGCGCCGCGTACCCCTCGAGACCCAACAGTTTGATCAGCCGCTCGATATCGTCGGCTTCCACATAAACCGATTCGTCGGACGCCGAAGCCAATAGCGAGTTCATCGCATCGTCCGCGACCACTCGACCCTCGGACAGGATTACGACGCGATCTGCGGTGTTTTGAAGCTCCGACATCAGGTGGGACGAAAGGAGCACGGATCGCCCCTCGTTGACGTAGTCTTTCAGGAACTGTCGCACCCATACGACGCCTTCGGGATCCAGGCCGTTGACGGGCTCGTCGAGTACGAGATGGGTCGGCTCCCCGAGCAGTGCGGTCGCGATTCCCAGCCGTTGTCGCATCCCGAGGGAGAAGGTGCGGACCTGACGGTTCGCGACATCGCCCAAGCCCACCAAGCCGAGCAGGTCGCGACAACGTTGTCGGGGTATCCCGTGGGTGAGCGCAAGCCCACACAAGACGTTCATTGCCGTTCTATCTCTCGGAATCCACTCCGGTGTGATCAAAGCTCCGACTTTCGACATCGGAAGGAACGTATCGCGAAATGGTTTCCCGTCTATAGCGGCCGATCCCTTGCACGGCCGGATGATGCCCATAAGGATCTTCATGGCGGTCGTCTTCCCCGCGCCGTTCGGCCCAACCAAGCCGGTGATGGAGCCGTCTGGAACGGTGAAGCTGACGTCATTGAGCGCTGGTGTCTCACCGTAGTAGTGCGACACCGATTTGAACTCAATCAATCTAGTTCCCTCCAAGCTGTTCGCGTGCGACTTTCACCAAGGCGTACTCAAGGGAGTTGTTCGTCCAACTCATTTCCCCTTAAGCGGCGTCCGCCTCTGGCTGGATGACAATGTCGTTGCTCGCCGTCTGCCACGCCAAGAGCCTGCGAGCTCCCCCAGCGAAGTAGTCAAGCGAGGTGCGGTGCAAACCCAACCAGCGGTCCCACGGACGGACTTCACTCTGAAACACATGAACCTCAGTAAGCGGAAGATAGACGGAGGACCTCCCCAACAGTCCGCGACGGTAAAGTATTCCCTTCCCGTCTCCGTCTCGAATCAGTGTTGTGAAAGATGAGTTCGCGATCATACAGACAGTAGAATCACGAATGCGAGTACGATCTCGGCGTGTTGCCACATGCCCGACCCCGCGAGCATCGCGGTCGCGAGCGAGACCGTCACAAGCACACGCATGCCCGCAAGCAGCCACACGCCCCGGGGGTTCCCGGGTTGGCAAGCCACATCCGTGAGGACATCGAGCGGCTGAGCGGCTGCGTTCTAGGGATGGAACGAGGCGTCCTCACCGAACTGGAACAGGTTTCGTGCTGAGCGTTTGGCCCGGAGGTGCCGAAGAGCTTGACACAATCTGCTGGACACATCGCGATTGTCTAACTATAGTGTGCAATTGATAACTATAGTTGTCAATTAGAAATGGAAGTGTTCCATGCGCCCCCCACGAGTCCAGCGCAGCAGATTGAAATATCCGCTTGACGTGGTGCTTGGCTCCGCAGCTAACGTTCGCCTGATGCGGGTAGTCCTTCACGAGGTTGGCGGACCAGTGAGTGTCACCGATGCCGCTCGAATGGCGGGTCTGTCAACGACCGGTACGCGGAAGGCGCTCGAGCTCCTCGCAGGAGTGGGTGTAGTCGTGCGCGTGGGGACCGGCCGGGCGCAGAAGTACGGTCCAACAGGAGACGGCTTCTTCACACCTCTACTGAATCAGCTATTCCAGCAGGAGCAGCGGCAGTACGAGGAGCTGTTCAGGAGTCTGCGCGAGGCTGTAGGCATGCCGGAGGTCCGGAACGCTTGGTTGAGCGAGTGCTCAGACCCCGCTACGCGTTCGCTCGAACTCGATGTCGTGGTGGACGCCAAGGCGCTCGGATGGATCGGACCCGAACTCCGCACCCGCCTGATGCCGACCGAGAAGCGATTCGACATCATCATCGAAATCAACGCCTTCACGCGAGCCGACAGCCCCCCGATTCCCGCGGATGCCGCCCTGATTTGGGGTCCCGGTGAAGAGGTCGTCCGTGACCGGTCCCCCGGCGCACAGGCATATGCCCAGTCGGTTGAGCGCTCCTGGAGGATGGCCCAGGCCATCGCAGACATGATGAAGTCAGATCTCTCGCTCGCCCGTCGGGCCCTGCAGTATACGAACATGCTCCTGCATGAGGGGCAGGGCACCGCAAACAGCGACCTTGGCGAGTGGCGACAGCTGCTAGAGACCTACTCGGGAGAACGATTGCGCGACTTGCTGATATCGAGGAGTTCACGCGCCGATCGACTGCGCCGCAGCTCGCCATTCTTTGCAGTTCTCACCCCGGACGAGCGAGATCGATTGCTGCAAGAGATTGAGGGCAAGCGATGAGATACGACCAACTCTTGGACGCATACCTTCTGAGGTATCCAAGATTGCCAAGAGCAACGCTAGCCCTGAAGAGAAGAACGCCTGGTTGACGGCCTTGGGGACTCCCGCAATCCCTTTCATTCTTGCCGAGGTGGGAAGCGGACGCTCTACGCTTCGGAGCCTTGCGCTCAACGAGGTTCGCTGAGACTCCTGTCCGTTGGCGGGCAAGGACGTTGAAGCTCTGGTCGTCGAGCAGCACCGGCGAACTCGTGCTGCTACTCTGGGAAGGCGAACCCGGAGATGAAGATACTATGTTGCAGCCCATCTCAAGAAACGTTGGACAGCGTCATCAAAAGGCAGGCACATGGAGCTCCCAATCACGAAGAAGCTCGCCGCCGAATGCTTTGGCACCTTCTGCCTGGTGTTTGCTGGCACAGGTGCTATCGTCATCAATGACCTCAGCGGTGGTGCCGTGACTCATGTTGGCATCGCAGTAACGTTTGGGTTGATCGTGTTCGTAATGATCGCTGCCGTCGGGGACGTATCCGGCGCCCACTTGAATCCCGCCGTGACGACAGGCTTTTTCCTGGCGAAGCGATTTCCAGGACATGCGGTTGCTCCATACGTTGTTAGCCAAGTCATCGGCGCAGTCCTAGCGAGTATCACGCTTCGCTTGCTGTTTCCCGGCCATTCTGGTCTCGGGGGCACACTGCCGAGCGGATCGGTCTTTCAGTCCCTGGTACTTGAGGTGTTTCTTGCCGCTACGCTCATGTTCGTGATCCTCACTGTCACGACCGGGGCGAAAGAAAAGGGAATCACAGCGGGCATTGCCATTGGCGGGGCCGTCGCACTAGGAGCCCTTTTCGCCGGGCCGGTGTCTGGAGCGTCGATGAATCCTGCGCGGTCGCTTGCGCCCGCTCTGGTGTCCGGGCAGTTGGATGCTTTGTGGGTCTATCTGGTTGGGCCTACGCTTGGCGCGGGTTTGGCAGTGCTGACCTGCCGTTGCATCCGAGAGCCCAATTGCTGTCGGGGGGCCAACACGAGAGGGGCGCGGTCATGACGCTTCCCGTCAAGCGAGTGCTGTTTGTCTGTGTTGAGAATGCTAACCGAAGCCAGATAGCCGAAGCATTCGCTCGGATTCATGGCGGGACGGGCGTGGAAGCCTACAGTGCGGGTTCGCAACCATCCGGAGTGATTAACCAGAAGGCGATTGATTCGATGCGGGAGCTGGGGTACGACCTGGGTTGCCATGCGTCCAAATCGCTCGCTCAGATCCCGGATGTGGAGTATGACTTCGTGGCGACGATGGGATGCGGTGATGCCTGCCCAATGGTCCGTGCCAAGCGGCGGGAGGACTGGAGCATCCCGGATCCCAAGCAGCTCTCCCTCGACGAGTTCCGAGCGGTTCGCGACTTGATCGAAAGCAAGGTCAAGTCGGTACTTGTTGAGTTGGGGGTCGCCTGAGGAGCGGCTAG
>Ga0208733_100197_pt1 | contig 31422 bp, 32 predicted proteins | sample SubbioR11Jul_8B1_FD_184816 | JGI IMG/M metagenome (GOLD analysis project Ga0208733, IMG submission 184816) | Serpentinite rock and fluid subsurface biosphere microbial communities from McLaughlin Reserve, California, USA - CR11Jul_8B1 (SPAdes) | ecosystem: Environmental > Terrestrial > Deep... | reverse complement strand
AGCCGATTCGAAACAATCTCGCCTCCCACCACCAGGGCCTTGCTATAGGAGCCGTCCTGCATAAATTTCTGTGCCACCGCCAGCCCATAGATGAATCCCGGACAGGCTGCATTGATATCGAAAGCCACTGCATTCTTTGCTCCAAGCCGGTGCTGGATGATACAGCCGGCCGATGGGCTGAGCATGTCAGCCGTCGAGGTGCCTATGACGATCAGATCGAGTTCCTCAGGGAAAATCCCCGCCGCTTTGAGGGCTGTTTCAGAAGCAGGAGCGGCGAGATCTGAGAGAGCCTGACCCTTCTCCACTATCCGGCGTTCCTTGATTCCTGTTCGGGTGGTAATCCATTCATCACTCGTATCGATGATCTTTTCAAAATAAGAATTCGGAATAACCCGCTCCGGGACACAGGAACCCGTCCCTTTAATGGCAATCTTTTTCAAGAGATATCCTTTCTTCTGAATGCTTATTTCCCCACCCCCATCGGGATTATTACAAACGCATTAGATCAGGTGTTAATCAACAAACACCAAATTCCAAACATCAAATAACAACCAATAATCAATTTTCCAAACATGCTGTTTTGGGGTTATTGGAATTTTGAATTTATTTGGTTATTGGGATTTGGTTAATGGTGATTTATTGATTCTCTGCCGACTTATATATCCCATTCTCCCTAAATATTCCAGCATTCCGAAAAAATTCTCACCGCAGGGTATGCCGCTTGAAAAAACCCCATATCACCTTATTGTTTCCCTAAATCTTTTTGATCAAGACATTCCCGGGCGCTTTTTCGACGACTTCGGAGATATTTTGTAAATAGTTGGAGATATTCTCTTCCTTATCCGATTGAGAAACAGTGTCATAGGGAATTCCACGCCGCTCGTAGGCATCGAGCACCTCTTTTACGGTAAGGTTTTCTATCGTCCGCCCGGGTTGAAAAACAACCTGATCTTTAGTTCCGCTTGTTATTTCAACGACAAGCCCAACATCGATCAATTCTTGAAGGAGCTGCCGCACAAAGCGAACCGGAATTTCCAACTGCTCTGCAATCTCTATGGCGTTTAATGCTTTTTCTCCTTGAGAAAACTTCTTGGTCACTAAGTGAAATATCTGTTTTTCGATCAGTTTTTCAAGACCGAAACCTTTAGAAATTGCAAATGCCACGGCGATCACAGGAACGATATTGAGCAAGGAATAATAGGTCAACACGGAAGCCGTCTTTTGACAGTGATCTCTTAAAAATCCTCGGGAGGCCAGGATGATCACGCGCAGATATTTAACGAAAAAGGCTTTGATGGGATGCAAATCTTTTAATCGGATTTCCCAGATACCGGTATTAATGAAATGGATGATTTGTGAAAGCATTGCCGTTCTCCCTTTCCGTCCCTTCTTGTTCAAACCGCTTTCAGTTCAGAAGTGCATTGTGGGCAGCGGGTTGCTTTTATTGGAATCGAGGAGAAACAATACGTGCACTCTTTGGTCGTTGGTACAGGAGGGGGAGCTTCTTCTTGGCGACTCTCCCTATTAATAGTCCGAACAAGGAGAAACACGGCAAAGGCAACCGCTCCATCCCGTTTCCGGGGCTTCCTCGCTACTATGGGTGCTCTGAATCCGCCCGACGGGCTCTTCGTCTCGTATCCGACAATGAACACCCACCTTGCTTCGGACAGGTCTCCCTGCTTCACATGACACGACCTTCCATGCATTCCGTCACCAAACACCTGACGCACCCTATCATCGCTTCTCCGCTGCCCGCCCAGCGTGACAGGCTCCCTGGTCTTCTCTCCAGGTCTGGACTTCGCCTTGAATCCGCAGGCTCGTCGCTACGCACGGCCGAATCGTGTTTGTTATCCTACGGACTGCATGTTCGCCTCCGGTTGCTCCCCCCCCGCCTCACAGCGACGCAGTTACCTTTGGCTACCAGGAGCGAGCATCTCCTGGAAGAGGACTTTCACCTCTCAGATCGCACCTGCTTGCAGGCGCACGGATTCCCGTTTTCACGGGAATGACAACTTGGGCGATACACCAAAGGTCTCTTTTTAAAGAGCTAAAGCGTTACCCCTTTTTTAATTCTTCCGCATGATGTGACTGACTGCTTTTTCGAGGCCGTCGAGGGTAAGTTCGAACATGGGAAAGATTTCCTGGATATGGAGAATCGTCCTTGTGTATGCCCATTCCACGGGAGGCACAGGATTGAGCCAGACAGAGTGAGGAAAGGTTTTGACAATGAACTCGAGTCTCATATAACTCGGTTTTCCTGACCGCTCTCCCACATAGATCGAACCGTCCGTTGAGAGTAGTTCATAAGGAGCCATACTCGCATCCCCGATGATGATGAACCTCGTCTCGGGATCGAGGCGAATCAGTTCATCCAGAGGAAATGGTTTCGACCGTCTATGAGGATCTTCCCAGAGGTGGTCATAAATCGTGTTGTGAAAAAAGAAGGTTTTAAGTTCTTTGAACTGTGACCGGGCATAGTTGAAAAGGGTCTGCACGAGTCCGATATAGGGGTCCATGGACCATCCGCCATTGTCGATCGCCAGGATCACCTTTAGCCGGTCTCTAAGGCTTTGATCGAATACGATCTCGATCTCCCCCGCATTTTTCATCGTCTCGTAGATCGTCTCGTCGATATTGACCCTGTCCTTCGGGCCATGAGGAACCATGTTTCTCAATCTCTTGAGGGCCTCTCCCATCTGAGATTCGGTGAGCGGACCCTCCTGGGAGTAGTCGCGGTACCTTCGCTCCATCGCCACTTTGACGGCTGACTTATTCCTGGAGATCCCTCCGACCCGCATCCCGCCGGGATGATATCCCGAATGGCCTACCGGAGAAGTCCCCCCTGTCCCGATCCATTTTCCCCCGCCGTGGTGGGCTTCGGTCTGTTCCTTTAATCGGTCGAGAAAATACTGAAGGAGCTCCTCGGGAGTCAATTTACTTAAATCTTCCTCCTTGATTCCGAGGAGATCCGCCAACTCTCTTGGATTTTTCAACCATTCTTCGAGAAGGGCGCGGGCCACCTCGGAGATTTCGACGGCCTCCGATTCTTTTAACGCAACCCCCTGAAAGCGATGGGCAAAGACCTGATCGTAAAGATCGAAATATCTCTCGCTCTTTACGAGAATCGACCGGGCGGCCGTATAGAAGTCATCCACGGAATTGACCAGCCCCATATTCAAGGCCTTTTGAAGCCTTAAGAAAGAGGTGGGGGAGACCGGAATGCCCACTTTTTTGAGTAAGTAGAAGAAATCAACGAACATACGCGTTTAAAATCCGAAGTCTTATAGTCTGATAGTCGCATAGTCATATCATTTGCCCACAGTCTACAAGATTAATGACTATGAGACTAAATGACTATTTGACTATGCGACCTTCTTTATGCTCTGAAACGACCGACGGCATTCTGGGCCACGGCATAATCGGGACTTTTCTTGTAGAGAATGCCGAGATAGGGGACCTCTCCCTTGACCAGATCCTTCACCCGGAAATCGGGATCCGATCTCAACGCCCTGATCCAGTTGATCAGCTCTCTGGTCGCCGGTTTCTTCTCAATGCTCTTGATCTCTCTGAGGCGGTAAAATGTCCTGACAGCGCTTTCCATCAACTCTTTGTCGATATCGGAGAAATGGACTGCAACGATCCTTCTCATCATGTCAGGCTCCGGAAAAGCGATGTGATGGAAATTGCATCGTCCCAGAAATGGGTCGGAGAGATCTTTCTTGGCATTGGAGGTAATAATGATGACCGGTCGGTTTTTCGCCCGAATGGTTTTATCGATCTCAATGATATCGAATTCCATCTGGTCGAGCACATCGAGCATGTCGTCCTGAAAGTCGGTGTCGGCCTTGTCGATCTCATCGATTAAGAGGACCACCTTCTCTTCGGAGTTAAAACCCTGTCCGATCTTGCCCATCCGGATATACTCTTCAATATTGCTGACATCCCTTTTGGAATCTCCGAAGCGGCTGTCGTTGAGCCGGGTGAGAGTATCGTACTGATAGAGGGCGTCAATGAGCTTCATGCTCGACTTGACATTTAGGACGATGAGCCTCAACTGAAGGGCTTCGGCAATGGCATGAGCGAGCATGGTCTTGCCTGTTCCAGGCTCCCCTTTGAGCAGAAGGGGCATTTCAAGGGCGATGGATATGTTGACGATTTTTGCCAGTTCCTCATCGAGGACATACTTTGAACCGCCGGTAAATGTTCTGTTTTGAATTGCTTTGTTCATCTTTTCTGCTCCTTTTCGGATTCGATCCTGTGAAAATTTGTACTAACCATCATAACCATTCTTGTTCTATGTTTCAACCCAACTTCTATAAATCCGCAATCCGCATTCGGCATTCCGCAATTGAATGGTGAGGTTTCCTTGCATAAAGAATGGAAATTTGTTTAAATTCCTATCTATGTCTAAACCCAAAACCGATAGCCGGTGGTGGGCTACCCTCACGATTTCCATCGGCATCTTTATGTCCACACTCGATGCGAGCATTGTGAGTATCTCCCTTCCCACGATCGTTCGGTCTCTGGATACCGATTTGAAGACCGTGGCCTGGGTGGTGATGGCCTATCTGATCATCATCACAGGGTGTCTGCTTTTGATGGGGAGATTGGCCGACCTTTTCGGCCGGGGAAAGATCTTTCTCCTTGGTTTTTTAACCTTTACCCTGGGCTCAGCCCTCTGCGGATTTTCCCCCACCATCTATTTTCTTATCGGTTCAAGGGTGATTCAGGGACTTGGGGCTTCTGCTTTGATGGCCATTGGCCCTGCGATCATCACAACCTCGTTTCCCGAAAAGGACCGGGGGCGGACCCTGGGAATGCTTGGGTCTATCGTCTCCTTAGGATTTATTGCCGGTCCATTGATAGGAGGTTTTTTGGTTGAGCATTTAGGATGGCGATCGATCTTTTTCATCAACCTTCCCATCGGAGTGATCGGGACGATTCTTTCTTTAAAAATTCTAAAAGGTGACCAGGCCATAGGCAAAGTGGAGTTAGATCTTCGAGGCGCTTTCCTGTTCTTTCTCTTCGTGACCTCCCTCCTCCTCTTTCTGAACCGGGTGGGTTGGGAGTCCACGCCTTTCTTCTGGGGGTGGATCTTTTTAGCCCTGACCTGCTTTGGCCTGTTCGTCGTGTTCGAACATCGCTCCTCGTCGCCCCTGGTCGATCTTAACATCTTCAGAAAGCAGCTTTTCATCTCCTCCCTTGGAGCCAGCCTCCTCTCCTTCTGGATCAATGGCGCCCACAATTTCGTCATTCCGTTCTTCCTCCAAAATATTGCGGGATATTCTCCCTCCAAGGTCGGGTTGCTGATCTTTCCGGTTGCCCTGACCGTGATGGTGATGGCGCCAATCGGCGGCAGGGTGTCGGACTGGGTCGGAGTAAGAGTCCCCGCCACCCTTGGTTTAATCCTCACTTCTCTGGCGATCTTCTCTTTTGTTTTTCTTAAGGCGGAGATCAGCGATTATGAAATCTTATGGAGACAGGTGATCCTTGGAATCGGAATCGGATTCTTTAATCCGGCCAATAATAGCGCTATCATTGGATCCCTTCCCAGGGTGAATGTGGGTGTGGCCTCGAGCTTTTTAGCCCTGGCGAGGAATCTGGGGATGGTGATCGGAGTGGCCTTTGCGGAGATGGTCATCGGGTTCAGAATCCCTGCAACCTCACCGGAGGCCGGAAGAGGCCCTTCTTTCGAAGGCATTCAGGATGTCTGGCGGATTCTTCTCGTCATCGGGTTGATTGCCGTCTTTCTCTCCTGGAGAAGGGGAAAAAGTAGGTAATACCTCATAAGCTGTGAAAAAAATGGCGCATCGTGGCTCGGCCCAAAGGGTTGGGCATCTTGTCCAAGCTTTAGAACGCGGGTCTTTAGACGTTATGAGTAGCCTTCGTTTTCAGTCAGATAGCGTTATGATCCAGGTTTAGGCAACTTGGTTTAAAATTAAAGGTTCCGCTCTAAAGCTTCTCCAATCCCCCCAGCCCTTTGGGTGATGGGGATGATTCTGGCGCACAGCGCGTATCCGAAGATGAAAGGGGTCTCTGTAGAAGGTCCCTCACTTGTGAGGAGAGGGAATGTGGGATTTACCTCCACCAATCACACGGGAGAAGACCATATCCTGCTTTCCTATGGCCATAAAGCAAAACAGTTGGGGATCCACAGGCATGTGGACAATACTTATCTCTTCAGTGCGATGTGTGAATTCTTCGGCATCAAATATAAGAATCCGACTATGACCGAAGAAGAGGCAAAGCCATTCATCAAAACCGCTTCCCTGGAGGAGTGGAATAGACACATGGAGCTGCATATTGCATAGCTCCTCCCTACCTCCCCTTAAATAAGGGGAGGCGAGGTGGGGTTAAGATGGGATGAAATTGGGGCTCCGAACCGGAACGCGATTTTACAAAACGTCAACGTATTAGGTATAATGTGGGCACGAGATACGAAAATGATTACTAAAAGCAAATTTCACGAATAGTGCCCATTCGTGTGATTCGCTTTCATTCGCGCTATTTGTTTCTTATTACAAAGGAGAGAACCGGTGAAACGTTCGGATGGAAGACTGCCTGAGGCTTTAAGGCATTTAAAGATCACAAGGGATTATATGAAGCATGCCGAGGGATCGGTCCTCATCGAGATGGGGGATACGAAAGTGATCTGCTCGGCCAGCGTGGAAGAGAGGGTGCCGCCTTTTTTAAGAAATACGGGCAAAGGCTGGGTTACAGCCGAATATTCGATGCTTCCCCGCTCAACCCATACCCGCACGCCGAGAGAGTCGGGCAAAGGAAGCGGCCGGACTTTTGAGATCCAGAGATTGATCGGACGTTCTCTCCGGTCAGTGACCGATCTTACCGGATTTGGGGAGAGGACGATCTGGGTCGATTGTGATGTGATTCAGGCGGACGGAGGAACACGGACCGCCTCCATCACCGGGGCCTATGTGGCGCTAGTCGGCGCCTTTCGAAGGATGCTGGAAAAGGGAGTGATCAAGAGGGTTCCTGTTCACAATTCCGTTGCGGCAGTAAGCGTGGGCAAGGTGGATGGGAAAATTCTGCTCGATTTAAATTATGCGGAGGACTCGCGGGCCGAGGTCGATATGAACGTGGTGATGACCGGCTCCGGGGAGTTTGTGGAGGTTCAGGGCACCGCAGAGAATGCCGTCTTTTCGAAAGGAGAGATGGATGCGTTGATCAGGGTTGCAGAAAAAGGGATAAAAAAACTTACGGCATTTCAGAAGAAATCTCTTGGAGGAGAGGAATAATTACTCAAAAGGGATTGGAAATCATTGTAGCTACGAAAAACCGGGGCAAGTTGAGGGAGATTCGAAGCGCCTTAAAAGGATTGCAGGTCCACCTCCACGGTCTAAACGATTTCGAGAATGTTCCTGACGTTGATGAGGATGGAGGGAGCTTTGCTGAAAATGGACTGAAGAAAGCCCGGTTCTATTCTCAATTCTTCGGGAAGTTAACCATTGCGGATGATTCCGGATTGGAAGTCGATGTTTTGGGCGGGACACCCGGCATCTATTCCGCGCGTTATGCAGGGATCAGGGCATCCGATCAGGAAAACCGGAATAAACTCCTGAAAGAATTGGAAGGTGTTCCGATTTCAAGAAGGGGAGCGGGGTTCAAATGTGTCATGGCGATGGTATCGCCGGACGGGAGAGAAGCGCTGACCGAGGGGACCTGTCGAGGGAGGATCGGATTTAAAGAGGTCGGGAAAAAGGGGTTTGGATATGACCCCATCTTCATCCTGACCCGACACGGGAGGACGATGGCCCAGCTCAGCCTCGAAGAGAAGAACAGGATAAGTCATCGGGGCAAGGCGCTGAGAAAACTGGGGAAGCTTTTAAAGACCTACACGGACTGAAAGGTCATTGGAATATTTAGAAGGATGTGTTAAAAAATCTTAGGAACCCTCGTGGTTTGTTCGTTTGGACATTGGTTATTGGGTATTATTTGGTGTTTGGAATTTGGTTATTGGAATTTAAAAGTCGGGGCGTAGCGCAGCCTGGTTAGCGCGCCTGCCTTGGGAGCAGGAGGTCGGCCGTTCAAATCGGCTCGCCCCGACCATCAACTTTATTCTCCTCCCTCTATCTTCCTTCCCCGTCCCCAGCAAATGAACTACTCATGGGACGCATTAACCTTTTTTTTAAGTGGACTTTTTACCTATATTCAGATATTTTTTCTACCCATAAGTCTATGTTCCTTCAATCTGTTTCAAAATGATTTAGGAACAACCAATATGGGCGCAAAAAATATTTACGAAAGATTTGTCTGGTTTGACAATCAGGTCAGGGCGGGAAGGTATCCCAACGCCACCTCCCTTGCCGAGAAGTTCGAAATCTCCACCAAGACGGCTCAGAGAGACATCGATTTTATGAGGGACAGGCTTCGCTGCCCGCTCGATTATGATTCAAGCCAAAGGGGATACTGTTACGATGACCAGGCGTTTTCCCTGCCCATGGTTTACCTCTCATCTGAAGAACTTTCTTCTCTTCTCATTGCGAGAAAGATGCTCCAGGATTTCCTGGGGGGGGCCTGGGGTCGGACCAAGTTAGCTACTTGATCGAACTGATCATTTCTGGGGAAAGGGGGCTGATTTTAGGCTTAGAACGCCAATTTTAACGTTAAAATCGCAAAGTGCATAACGCAGAGATCAAGCATCAAAAGAAACTTTGGGGTCAAGATTGCAATGTTGGAATAAAGACTGAGGGGGCAGGCTTGGGTTGTTTAAATTGTAGAGTCATTCGGGGACGTCCAAAATTTATAAAAACCTAAAAAAGGGGATAGGTCATCCATAAAAAGTCATATTAGAATGAAAGAGGGCATGAACTATCATCGAAGGAAAGACCATCACGCGTGACTGAATTTGTCAGTTAAAGCCTTCATCTTCTCTGTCTGGCCGAGAAGATGGACAGTCGACTTCTTAAAACTTGCCAATTCTTTATCCCTTATGTATGATAAATCTATAGAAAGGCTTTTCATCGACAAGTCGTTATTTTGAGAGAAAGGGGAGGTTTGTTATGACCGTTACTGGTCGAATTGAGATCAATCCGAAGATAATGATGGGCAAACCTGTCATCCGGGGGACCCGAATTCCGGTGGAACTTATTCTCAGGAAGCTAAGTGAAGGGGCAAAAGAGAAAGAACTTTTAGAAGCCTTCCCCAGGCTTACCAAAGAAGATATCCAGGCTGCCATCCGATATGCGGCTGAGACATTGGCTCATGAGGACATCATTTTGAGCTTCCCCAGGCGAGCTGCCAGGAAATGACGATACGCTTCCTTGCTGATGAAAGTTGCGACTTCACTGTGGTTCGGGCCCTTCGAAGAGCCGGATATGATGTTCTTTCTGTATCAGAGAGTACTCCAAGAGCCGAGGATACGGAGGTCATTGGACTTGCACTCCGAGAAGAAAGGATTTTGTTAACTGAGGATAAGGATTTTGGTCGATTAGTCTATTCCCACGGTCAAGAAACGTTGGGTGTCATTTTTCTACGGTTCCCCACTTTTGCCCGCAAGCAGATCTCAAGAGATGTCCTTCATTTGGTTAGGCAACAAGCTTCAAAATTAGCTGGCTCCTTTGTTACGGTCCAACCTGGTCGTATCCGTATCAGCCACACACCATAGAAAGGCCGTAACCCCTGAATGAATTTTGTAGTCAAGAACTCCAATGCTTCTGACTGGCCGGCAACGTGCGCTACCGAGCCCACAATATGAAATGATATTTCCCCCGTTAGAAATTCCAGTCCCGCTATGGCGGGACTGGAATTTCTAACGGGGTGAACCTCTCCCGGAAGCACCATTTTTTAGGGGGCTTCCATTATTCAGTCAAGTCATACACTCCTCTCTGATTTCTCCTTCTCTATCACGTTGGACTGAATTCTTGAGTCAGGCGTTCACCTCCAGAGGGAGATCGTCCTTTCTTTTTTAACCGGTTGACTGAATTTTTCAGTCAAGTTCTGTGAATGATTGTAATAAAATAAGAATGTGCCATCCATAAAAAAGTTGGCGTATTCCATTAAAATGAAGATGGGGAGATGAGGGGTGGGGAGATAGGGTGATAGATTTATCTATAAAAAGGCTTATCATTAATTAGTGTCTGTTTATAAACTGCCGTTTTCATCAAAAGGTGTCATTCCGGCGAAAGCCGGAATCCAGTCTTTTCAATCCCCCCAAAGGCGGGACTGGATGCCGGATCAGGTCCGGCATGACAGAATAACCGAGTTTCCCGACCATTACTTTGTAATTAAGTAACCAGTGGTTAGTGATGAGTTAGGACGACCGGCTTTTTTAAACCTATTTCCTCCAACCCAATAAACCCACAAGACATTACTCCTCCTTCAATAATGCACTAAATGTCAAGGAATGGAAAAAAATCGAACACTATTACGGTAAAATGGAAAAAAATCGCAGACTCCCCATATTTTAATAAAGTCAAAAATTCCTTATAGTTAGAAGTGGTTTGTGATGAATTATTTCCAACCTATTGATTCTGGTATATTTTTTGCTCATTCTCTTGTTTCTCATGAAAGAGCGAGACAGAAAAAAATCATTTTGCTCCTCAGATGGACTGCCATCATTGTGACCTCCTATCTCATCCTTCTCGGCAGGAAAAAGAAAACTTGAGAAGAAAATCATTGAAAGCAAGAGAAATCTTGAGGCCATCTTTGATGGCATTCGGGACCAACTTTCCATTCAGTCTCCGGATTTTAAAATTCTTCGGGTTAATAAAGCTGTTATTGAGAAACACTCTACTACCTTTACAGGGCTGATTGGAAAAAAATGTTACGAGGCCTATTATCAAAGAACCTCTCCCTGCGAAGGCTGTCCCCTGTCGGTGACACTTGATACTCGGCAACCGGCTTCTGCCATTCTTAAGTTCCCGGAAACAGAGAGGGCCCAAGAAATTTTCTCTTATCCTGTTTCAGACGGAAAAGGAAATCTTCTCTATTTGATTGAATATGTCAAAGATGTTACAGAGGAACAAAGGCTTCAGGAACAGCTGATCCAGTCTGAGAAACTGGCCGGGATAGGGATACTGGCTTCAGGGGTGGCCCATGAAATCAATAACCCCCTGAGCGGGATTATCGGGATGGCCGAGATTGCCCTGGAGGAAGAAGACCCATCAAAAAATAAGGATTACCTGACGGACATCCTGACCTGCGGCCAGAGAATCGGTGAGATTGTCAACGGCCTGCGGTCTTATTCCCGGACTGCCAAGAGGGAAGAGCTCAGTGCGATCGATCCTCATGAAATTCTTGAGACTTCGTTGAAGATGGTTCAACTGGGGGTCAAATCTGCTCCCGTGGAAGTGATTAAGAATTTTGAGCCAGGTGAAAAAATAAAGGCTAACCCCGGTGAGATTCAGCAGGTGTTTACCAATTTGATCACCAACGCATTTCAGGCGATGAATGGGAAGAGAGGCCATTTGACTTTATCCAGCCGGTCACTGAAGGATTTTGTGGAAATAAAAGTAAGTGACAGCGGAGTTGGAATCTCTCCCAAATATCTCAACCAGATTTTTGATCCTTTCTTCACAACAAAAAAGACAGGTGAAGGGACCGGTCTCGGATTAAATATTGTTTACCGGATTGTCACAAAACATGAGGGAACGATCGAGGTGGAAAGCACAGAAAGCGTTGGGACCACTTTTACGATTAAGTTTCCAAAATGGAGGAATAAACTATGAGCAAACGGATTTTGATTGTCGATGATGAAGTGGTGATCAGGAAGTTTTTAAAAATCCATCTGAACAAGCTGGGATATGAGGTGACAGAGGCCGAAGATGGGGAAAAGGCAATCGAAAAGATCGGGGGAGGGAAGTTCGACCTGATCATCTGTGATGTCATGATGCCCAACAAGAATGGCTGGGAAGTCATCAAAGAGGTGAAGTCAAACCCGGAGCTCAATGAGATTCCCATCATCCTTCTGACAGCTAAAAATGACGAGGTTGATATGTTCAAGGGGTACGAATTAGGAGCCAATTACTATATGACCAAACCCTTTACCAAAGACCAACTTCTTTACGGATTGAAGTTGATGTTTGAAGAAGCCTCGTAAGAGGACGATATTCTGCCTGAGAAGAGCGCTTCATCTGAGACACGGGGGGAAATGAACCCTATGATTTTAAACACATTTTTACACGGTTATAAATGTCCATTCTTTTCGAAAGGTTACATGATCCATGGTCCAACCTCTTTACACCCGCAAAATTTAATCTTATAATTTGCCTTGACCAAAATTGAGGAAAGTCATAAAGTTATATGCCAAGCGCCTGTAGCTCAGATGGATAGAGCTACGGACTTCTAATCCGTAGGCCGGGGGTTCGAATCCCTCCAGGCGCGCCATGCACCATGTGAGGTGCATAGCTGTCCTAAACTCGACGTAGTTTAGGGCGCCGCATGGAAATCCAATGCAAATTGCAAAATTAGTCCCGCCGAGGCGGGAGAAAGTTAGCCACGCCAAGGCGTGGTTTAATTGCTAATTGCTTCCCGCGTTTCGCGGGATTAATTGACCATTTTGCAATGATCTTTTAATGGTGAGTGTAGCTCAGGCGGATAGAGCACTGGGTTGTGGCCCCAGTGGTCGAGGGTTCGAGTCCCTTCACTCACCCCAAAAGCGCCCGTAGCTCAGCTGGATAGAGCGTCGGACTTCGAATCCGCAGGCCGTCCGTTCGAGTCGGACCGGGCGCGCCCAGCAAATAAAATTGCAAATTGCAAAATTAGCAGTGCAAAATTAGCAATGTTGTTAAATCTTGTCGAGCTGTTCAATTGCTAATTGGCCATTGCTAATTGGCCATTTTGCAATGATCTTTTTAGAGGAGTGGGCCGTTAGCTCAATTGGTAGAGCAACTGACTCTTAATCAGTAGGTTGCAGGTTCGATTCCCGCACGGCTCACCAACACTTTTTAGCCGGGGTGGCGAAATTGGAATACGCGCGAGACTTAGGATCTCGTGGTCGAAAGACTGTGCGGGTTCGAGTCCCGCCCTCGGCACCATGGTCAGAAATCAGAAGGCAGTTAGCAGAAGGCAGAAAAAAGAAAATAAAAAACAATTGGAAAGGCTATGGATAGATGAATATCATCGTTGAAGAAATCAGTTCCATAAAGAAGAAGGTTAATGTTGAAATCCCCCTGGAACAGGTGACGAAAGAGGTCGAATCCCTTTACCGGCAAGTTGGGAAGCAGGCGAAAATCAAAGGATTCCGGCCAGGCAAAATTCCCAGGGGTATATTGGAGAGGCATTTCAAAGATTATGTCAAGTCAGAGGCGATTCAGAAACTGATTCAAGAGACTTATCCGGCTGCCCTTTCCGAGAAGGATCTCCATCCTGTCTCTCCTCCTGTGATTGACCCCGGGGAGCTGGAGAGCGGAAAACCTTTTCAATATTCAGCCACCGTTGAAGTCAAACCCGATATCAAGATTGAGGGTTACATCGGTTTAAATATTGATGGGAAGAAAGAGAGCGCAAAAGAGGAGGAGGTGGAGGAAAGGCTGAAAGGGCTTCAAAATCTCCACGCCCAGTTGAGAACGGTTCCAGAACCCAGGCCTATTCAATCCGGAGATCATGTCATCATCGATTATGAAGCGAGAATGGACAATAAACCATTAGAAGAGGGGAAGGCTGTCGACTTCACCGTTGAGGTGGGAGGTGGGCGATTTATCCCGGCCTTGGAGGAGAAGTTGGTCGGCCTGAATCTGGAGGAGGAAAAGGAGATAGAGGTTCCCTTCCCCGAAGATTACGGATATAAAAAATGGGCAGGGAAGACGGTTTCGTTCCTCGTCAAAGTTAAAGAGATAAAGGAGAAAGTTCTCCCTCCCCTGGATGATGAATTTGCAAAAGATTTGGGGGATTACGCTTCCCTTGAGGGTTTAAAGGCCAAATTGAAAGAGGAGATCGAAAAGGAGAAGGAGTTGGTGCTGGATCGGCAACTGAAAGATCAGATGATCGAGCAGTTGATTCAAGCGAACTTCTTTGAAATTCCTGAGAGCCTGGTGGTGGAGCAGGCCAAGGCCCTCGTTTCGGATACGAAGTTGAGATTGGCCAGCCAGGGGATCGCCCTAAAAAATTTGAATATCCCGGAGGAAAAACTCCAGGAGGATTATCGGGAGGCGGCGCAGAAACAGGTCCGAACCTATTTGATTCTTGAAAAGATTGCCGCCCGGGAAGGGATGACAGTGACCGATGAGGAGGCGGACGAACGTCTCCAATCCATTTCAGAGAGAACCCATCAGAAATTCGATGTGGTGAAACGATATTATGAAAAGAACGGATTGATCCCCGAACTAAAGACCGGGATCCTGACCGATAAGACCTTGAACTTTCTCCTGGAGAAAGCAAATATTTCAGGGACATGAGACATTCCCTCCCTCTCCCATGAGAGACTGTGTCGTAAGTCCGTTCATGGTTCGACAATCTCACCACGAACGGACAACGACACACTAAAAATCAATTAGTTAGCCGTTCATCCTGAGCGTGTCGAAGGATGAGCGGCTAATTGTGACACAGTCTCTGAGGGGGAGAGGGAGGGGGGGAAGTAGCGTCGGCATTGAATGCCGACGGAAGGGGACGCCCCCGATAAACGAGGGCGCTACTAAAGCATGACGGAAGGGAAAAATGACACTGATACCGATTGTGATCGAGAGGGATGGAAGAGGGGAACGGGCTTATGATATCTATTCACGCCTTTTAAAAGAGCGGATCATATTTGTCGGCACAGCCATCGATGACGATGTGGCCAATCTGGTGATTGCCCAGATGCTCTTTCTGGAATCGGAAGACCCGGACAAGGATATTCACCTCTATATTAATTCTCCGGGAGGGATCGTTACCTCTGGGTTAGCCATTTATGATACCATGCAGTATATCCGTCCGAAGGTTTCCACTCTGTGCATGGGACAGGGGGCAAGCATTGCGGCCCTTCTTCTATCGGCCGGGGAGAAGGGAAAGCGGTACGCCCTTCCTCATGCGAGGATCCTCATCCATCAACCCATGGGAGGGTTTCAGGGGCAGGCCACGGATGTGGACATTCAGGCGAGGGAGATTCTTCGACTTCGGGAAGAGCTGAATGCCATCCTGGCAAAGCATACCCTCCGGCCGTTAGAGAAAATTCAAACCGATACAGAACGGGATTTTTATATGAACGGTCATCAGGCAAGGGAATATGGCATTATTGATGAGGTGGTTATCCAGCGTCCTGTTCGGTCTCAGGGTTAATTCCGGGGTGAGATCAGAAAGGAGGGGGAGATGAAATCGAACGGAGGAAGTTACGGGAACGTGTTGCACTGTTCGTTCTGCGGTAAGAGCCAGGATGAGGTGAGGAAACTCATCGCGGGCCCCACGGTCTATATCTGTGACGAATGCATCGAGCTCTGCAATGAGATCATCGCCGAAGAGACTGAAGAGAGATTCGTTCCCGGGAAGCTAACCGTTCCAAAACCCATGGAGATCAAGGCCAGGCTGGATGAATATGTGATCGGGCAGGAGCATGCCAAGAGGATTTTATCGGTGGCCGTCCATAATCACTACAAACGAATTGACTCACGGGTTCTCTCCAGCGAGGTTGAGCTTCAGAAATCGAATATTCTCCTCATCGGTCCCACGGGTTCAGGGAAGACGCTTCTGGCTCAAACGCTGGCCCGAATCCTTGATGTCCCTTTCACGATTGCGGATGCCACCTGCCTCACAGAAGCAGGATATGTGGGCGAGGATGTGGAGAATATCATCCTGAGCCTGCTTCAGGCGTCGGATTACGATATCGAACGCTGTCAGAAAGGGATCGTCTATATCGATGAGATCGACAAGATTTCAAGAAAATCCGACAGCCCATCCATTACAAGGGATGTTTCGGGAGAAGGGGTCCAGCAGGCCCTGCTCAAGATCATCGAAGGGACCGTAGCGAGTGTGCCGCCGAAGGGAGGCCGCAAACATCCCCAACAGGAATTCATTCAGATCAATACAACCAATGTCCTCTTTATCTGCGGAGGGGCTTTCGTCGGGCTGGAAAAAATCGTTGAACAGCGGGTTGGTGGAAAGACATTAGGGTTTGGGGCAGACATCAAGACCAAGGAAGAGCGGGATATGGGAGAATTGCTTAAAGAGGTTCAGCCCGAGGATCTGCTGAAGTTTGGTTTGATTCCCGAATTTATCGGAAGACTCCCGGTGATCGCCACCCTTTCGGAACTCAGTCTGGAAGCCCTGGTCGACATCTTGAAGAAGCCGAAAAATGCGCTGGTCAAGCAGTATCAGAAACTTTTTGACTTCGAGAACGTGAAACTCCGGTTTACCGAGGGATCCCTGACATCGATTGCGAAGGAGGCCATCAAGAGGAAGTCCGGCGCCCGGGGGCTGCGGGCGATCATGGAGAACACAATGCTTGATGTGATGTATGAGCTTCCCTCTCAGCCGAACATTCGTGAATGCATCATCAGCGAAGAGGTTGTTCTCAATCACGAAAGTCCGATCCTCCTCTATGAGAAAGAGGCCGGAGCCGCATGAACTTGACATTGAGACGATGGTTTTCTAAAATTACATCAGGGGCGGATAGCTCAGTTGGGAGAGCATCGGCCTTACAAGCCGGGGGTCGCAGGTTCAATCCCTGTTCCGCCTACCATAACGATTGCGGATTTTAGAATTCGGATTGCGGAATTTAAATCTAGCCAAAAATATTTGAAGTTTTCCCTATTTAATTCCCTCCCCCTTCGAGGGGGGAGGGTTAGGGTGGGGGTGGACAAAACAAGTTCAGTCCCCCCTCCCCTTCATCCCCTCCCGCTAGGGGAGAGGAGATTTTATGAGAAACATTTTTTAAAGTGTTAGAGATAAATTCTCAGACTTAATCGTGTAAGAATCTAAAATCTACAATATGAAATTAAAAATGAAATCGGGGGCGTAGTTCAATTGGTTAGAGCGCCGGCCTGTCACGTCGGAGGTTGCGGGTTCAAGCCCCGTCGCTCCCGCCAGAATTTGAAAAAGGGTAGTCCAACGGACTACCCTTTTTTTTATAACTCCAATGGGGTTGATTTGATCCGGAAATTCATATAAATTACTATTCATCGCTTTTCAGACATCTAATATTTCTATTGATGAGGAGGAGATGAGATGGAGAAAAAAGAGAAGCCAATAGAGAAGATGACCGCTAAAGAGTTGAGGGAGATGGCCCTCGGACTGCCCGGAATCCATGGCGTTCACGCGATGAAGAAAGAAGAGCTCCTTACAGCCATCCGGGCAGCGAAAGGGATCCCGGAGCCGGAAGTTAAAAAAGAGAGGAGAGTTGTTGCAAAGAAAGAGAAAATTATTCTGACCATCCCCCAACTGAAACAGAAAGCAAAGGAGCTCAGGGCAAAAAGGGAAGAATTATTACAGGAAAAAAATTTAAAGATGGCTGAGATTTTAAAAAAACGGATCAACCGATTAAAAAAAATGACGAGGCGAATTGCCTAACCGAAAGGCATGGAAGGGTGGAATGTTGGAATAATGGAATATTGGCGGTTTCGCAAAAAGTCGTCTCACCGGTCCTGCGGCAGGAACCGGTGTCCAGTGTCTTCGTAGCCAGTTGAGATTACTGGATTCCGGCTTTCGCCGGAATGACGGTCTTTAGTCAAATTAACAATCATCATTCCAATATTCCACTTTTCCATTATTCCAGGGTTGTTCTGATATGCCCAAAGTTTCTGTCATCATTCCCACCTATAACCGGCTCCCCATGTTGAAGGAGGCAGTCCAGTCCGTATTGACCCAAGATTTTGAAGATTTTGAATTGATCGTTGTGGATGATGGGTCCACTGACGGAACTTCCGAAGAGATGAAGCAATATGGGGGAAGGGTCAAGGTCATTGAACACACTGAGAATAGAGGTGTCAGTTCGGCCAGAAATAGAGGCATCCTTCATGCCAGGGGGAAATACATCGCCTTCCTGGATTCGGATGATTTATGGGTGAAGGGAAAATTAAAAGTCCAGGTCGCCTTTCTCGACGACAACCCACACTACCCTCTTTGTTACGCCGACGAGGTCTGGATCCGGAGAGGGAAGAGAGTCAACGCGATGAAGAAACATTCGAAATATTCCGGCTGGATCTTTGAGAAATACCTCCCTCTCTGCATCATCAGCCCTTCTTCGGCCATGATGAGGAAGAATCTCTTCTCAAAAGTCGGTCTCTTCGACGAAGCGCTCCCGGTGTGTGAAGATTACGACTTCTGGCTCAGGGTTTCAGCCCGGTTTCCCATCTTTTTTATCAATAAGAAACTGATCATCAAACGGGGCGGACATCCGGACCAGCTCTCAAGCCGTTCATGGGGAAATGACCGCTACCGGGTGATCGCACTGGAGAAACTTCTGTCCGAACCCTGTGTTGGACAGGAGGAAAGGGAAAGTGTTCTAAAAGAAATGGAAAAGAAATGTCAGGTCCTATCGAAGGGTTTTTTTAAAAGAGGGAATGAATTCGAAGGGAGATATTACCAGGAAATCATGAGGAGATATGGGATTGAAATATGAAATCACCGATGACCAATGTTCAATGATCAATGGTCATTTATCATTTGAAAATCCGTTTTAGGATGGTTGAAATGAAAATCATTCACAAGATTCCTTTTCAACAGATTGCTCTCTTGGATGAAACCTTCTCTATCAATTTTATGCCCGACCTTCAAAGCCTTCGATCCTCCATCAAAGCGGTCGGGTTAATTCAACCGGTCCTTTTAAGGAAGAAGGGAGATCAATACCAGATCGTCTGCGGTTTCAGACGAATTTCTGTCCTGAAAGAGTTAGAAATCAGAGAAGTCGAATCAAGGGTTTTGGGAGAGAGTGAAAGGAATGAATTGGAATTATTTTCCATCTCCCTCCATGAGAATTTAACCTCTCGAGGGTTTAACTCGGTAGAAAAAGCCATCACCTTATATAAATTGGTTCATCATTTTCAAATCGAGCCCTCCGCAGTCATTCAACGCTATCTGCCCCTGTTTTCTTTGGAGCCCAACGAGAAGATATTAGGAACCTATCTCTCTCTCGCCGAGATGGAGGATGAAGCAAAGAGGTATGTATTGAAAGAGGAGGTATCACGTTCCAACATCCGACGGCTCGCGACTCTCTCTTCTGATGATCGAAGAAGCCTGCTCTCTTTAATCGTTCCGTTAAAATTGGGGGAAAATCGCCTGAGGGAGATGCTAACTCTTTTGGATGAGATTAAACGTCGGGAGCAAGTCATTATAAAGGAGGTTATCGATCGTCCTGAAATTCAAGCCATCCTTGCCCAGAAAGAATTCACCCCCATTCAAAGGACAGAACGCGTGAAGAGGGTTCTGATGGACCTCCGTTACCCGAAAATGAGACACATGGAGGAGGAGTTTGAGAAAAAGCGAAAGGAACTCAATTTACCTTCCGGAGTATCACTCCATCATCCACCCTATTTTGAGGGAAATGGGTTGAGGATCGAGTTCCAGTTTGAATCTGTGGACGAATACCGGGCCATCCTTTCCTCCCTATCTCTACTCGCGGATAAAGAAGAGTTTCGGGAGATGATTAAAGTTTGAGGTGATCAGGCGATCGGGAAATCAGGATGCAGCATACCAGGAAATCAGGGGATCAGGATGAAATAAAGATGTTTCCAGTTCAGATCGAAAAAATTTATCTTGATGAAAAAGCTGAGAAGGATTGGGGGACACAGCATCTTCTGAAATCCTTGCCGGATGTCCCGGTGGAGAGAGTCGAAGATAAGAAAAATCTCATCAAACAGTTCCTTTCAATCACCGATCCCATCGGGATGGGGAAAAGAAATCTTCTTATCACCCATTTTTATGGAAGGCGGTTGAAACCCTGTCCAGGGACATCCCGCCATATCTGCTGTGGATATTATGTGATCAATGCCATCAGCAATTGTCCGATGGATTGTTCCTATTGTGTCCTTCAGGGATACCTCAATAATCCATTTCTCACCCTTTACACCAACTGGGATGAACTTCTTCTGGAGATCGAAGGTTTTCTCTCATTGGTGCGAACCCCTCTTTCCCGTTTGGGGACAGGGGAGCTCTCCGACAGCTTAGCCATGGAACCCCTCTTTCCCGTTTCCGGGTTTCTCGCCTCCTATTTTGCCGAGAGAGAGAATGGTATTCTCGAATTAAAGACAAAGTCAGCCAATGTGGATCCGCTTCTTCCTTTAAATCACCGGGGGAGGACGGTCGTTTCCTGGTCGCTTACTCCCGAGTCATTGATTGGAGAAGAGGAGAGCGGGACCGCTTCTTTAAATGAGAGGATCGATGCGGCAAAGAAATGTCAGGAGGCGGGGTATCCTCTGGGAATCCATTTTGACCCGATGATCGACTATGTGGCGTGGGAAAAGGGATATGAGGAGTTAGTCGATTTCCTTTTCAGTCGGATCGATCCGAAACGAATCATATGGATCAGCATGGGGGGATTCCGATATCCGGCTAAGCTTAAGGGGATTGCTGAGAAACGGTTCCCTAAAACCAGAATGTTTTTAGGAGAGTCGTTCCCCGGGAGGGATGGCAAGATCCGTTATTTAAAAGCGATCCGGGTTGAAATGTACCGGAAGATGGTAAAATGGCTAAGGGAGGCGAGCCCCGATCTTTTTATTTACCTGTGTATGGAGAGCAGGGAGGTCTGGAAGGAAGTTTTTGGATGGTCGCCTGAGAACAGTCAACATTTGAATCAGTTGTTTGAGGAAAGAGTGAAGAAATTTATTGGGAGGTAAAACCATGAAACTCAAAGGAAAAGTGGCGCTCATCACCGGTTCCACCAGAGGAATCGGAAGAGAGTTTGCCATTGGATTTGCGAAAGAAGGGGCGGATGTCATCATCAATGGGCGAAATTTAGAGAAGGCAAAGGCCGTGGCTGAAGAGGTCAAAAGCATCGGAGTGAAATCCATAGCCATTGGCGCAGATGTCTCTTTATCTCAGGATGTGACGAGGATGGTGGAAGAGGCGATCCAATCATTGGGGCGGATCGACCTCCTGGTCAATAATGCGGGGGTTAATCCTTTCATTCTGGAGGCGGAGAAGATTAAAGAGGAAGGTTGGGATCAGGTGATCGATGTCAACTTAAAAGGGGTCTTTCTCTGCTGTCAGGCGGTTGGAAAGAAGATGATCGAGCAGGGAGGAGGGAAGATCATCAATATCTCATCTGTCGTGGGTTTCCTCGGTGAGCAGGGATTTCTTCCTTACTCTGTCAGCAAAGCTGGAGTGATGATGTTGACCCGTGTTCTCGCTTACGAGTGGAGCAAGTATCATGTTACTGTCAACGCCATCGCCCCTGGATTTATTGCCGGAGGGATGAACACGCCCATTCTCAACAAAGAGATTCTCGTCTCCGGATTAACTCAACAAGTTCCCCTCAAGAGGCTTGGTAAGCCTGAAGAGATTGTTAAAATTGCGTTGTTTTTAGCCTCGGAGGATTCAAGCTATATCAACGGGACAACGATTGTTGCTGATGGAGGACTGACAGGTTATCGTCCGGTGGGTTTTATTGACCTGATTGCAGAGATGATGAAGAGAGGGTAGACTATTTTACGCCGTGCAACCAGAGGGCGATTTTTGGAAAGAAGTTCAATATCCTCACAGCGATGAGATGAATGATCATAAAAGAGATAACACCGCGAAAGATTTGACTCCCATCGTCATCCAAGGCGGAGCCGCTGTTTAAATAACCTCTTCCTCCAGCACCTTTCTGCCCTCAAGGATCCGCTCGTAACCCAGTGGACTGACATCCACCGTCTCATAACGCATGAAGCGTATCCATTCCGAAAGGGCTTTGCCCACAGCAGGCGCCTGTTGAAACCCGTGACCGCTGAAACCCACAGCCATGTAGAAGCCCCGGACCTCCGGATGTTCTCCGATGATCCCGTTGGAGTCCCACTGATTGACCTCATAAAGCCCTGTCCACCCGCTGACCACTTTCAGCTCGTCAAATAGGGGAATACGGTGAGCAAGGGAGGGCCAGATCGCTTCCTGGAAATAATTCCGATCCCACACATAATTGAATCCCGGGGGCTCCTCCTTCCGGGATTTTCCCGTAAGGATTTGCTTGCCGGTCTCGTGGAGGAAATAAACCCCGGAGGTATCAATCACCAGGGGAAGGTCATAGTCAAAGAGCCGCGGCGGCTTAATCAGATAGACCATCCTCCTCACAGGAACAACCGGGATATCTATCCCTGCCATCTTTCCCACTTCACCCGCATAGGGACCAGCCGCATTCACAATCGAAGAGGAGAAATAAGTTGTTCCATCTTTTGTCTTCACCCCTTCGAGCCTATCCCCTTTCCGAAGAACCTCCACCACCTCCTGATGGATATATTCCACGCCCAGATATTTTGCCTTCCTCACGAATCCCTGGAGCACGCTGTGCGGATCCATATATCCATCCCCGGCGGAGAAGGAAGAGCCGACAAGGTCCTCCGTGTTGAGATCGGGAATGAGCTGAAGAGTTTCTTTAACATTAAGGAGCTGTGTCTCCACGCCGAGCGACTTTTGAAAGGCCTGATGTCTCACAAGAATAGGCCAGTTCTTCTCGCTTCCCAAAAAGAGGTATCCCCTGGGCTTAAAGTCAATCTCCGGCCGCTCCCCCTCTGTCTCCATCCTCTCGCCAAACTCCTGATAGAAGGCAAGGCTATATTGAGAAAGCCGGACATTGACCTCTGTGCTGAACTGTCTCCGGATCCCTCCCACGCTCAGGGCAGTGGAAGCCTTTTCGTAAGTCGGATCTTTTTCAAAGACAGCGATGCGGCCGCCGAATCCTTCGCCGGCCAGATGGTAGGCGATGCTCGATCCCATCAAGCCGCCGCCTACAACGATGATGTCAAAGGTGTGTTCCATTCATCCCTACCCTAAAAGAACCTTAGGAAGCCAGAGAGCAATCTGTGGAAAGAGGAGAAGGAGGATCAGGGCGATCAATTGAATGACCATAAATTCAGCCATCCCTTTATAGATCGTGGATAATTCCCACTGGGGAGCCACGGCCTTGAGGTAATAAGCCGACATGGCCACAGGAGGCGAAAGATAGGCCGTCTGTAAATTGACAGCCGTGAGGGCTCCGAACCAGACGAGATCGAACTTAAGGGCATGAACTACCGGCAATAAGATGGGCAGATACAGGAGGATAATGGCCGGCCACTCAAAGGGCCATCCTAAAAGGAAGATCACCGCCATGATGAGAAGGAGCATTACAAAGGGGGGAAAAGGAAGCCCGATGAGGGCATTCGTCATCATTTTTGCGGAACCGAGCCTGGCGAAGATCGAACCAAAGATATTGGAGGCCAGGGCGAGAAAGAGGATCATACTGGTTGTCTGAAGGGTTCGGATGGCAGATTTCTTCAATTTGGCCAAGCTCAATTCCCGGTAGAAAAGGCTCAACACCATCGCCCCAAGGCATCCGACCGAAGCCGCTTCGGTAGGAGTCGCGATTCCAGCCAGGATGCTTCCCAGCGTGGCGGTGATGAGGGTCCCGAGGGGAACCATCCCGATTAAGAACTCTTTCATCAGCTCTCTTTTAGAGGTGATCCTTTCTTCCAATGGCACAGGAGGACCGAGACGGGGATTGAGATAGCTTCGAATAAGAAGATAGCCTATATAAAGAGCCGAAAGGAGAAATCCAGGGCCAAAGGCAGCGGCATAGAGTCTCACCACCGATACCCCGAGGACCGGACCCATCACAATGAGCATGACGCTCGGCGGGATCAGAATTCCAAGGGTCCCTCCTGCTGTGATGGCTCCGGAGGTGAGCCGAACATCGTATTTGCTCTTCATCATGATCGGTGCGGCCATGATCCCGAGGACCGTGACCGCAGCGCCGACAATGCCTGTCGCCATGGCGAAGATGGTGGCCGTTAAGATCACCCCGATATAGAGGGAACCCTTTAGGGGAGCGAGGAGGTGCCGGAAGGCATTGAAGAGACGTTCCATGAGAGCAGCCTCTTCAATGATGTATCCCATGAAGATGAAAAGGGGCACAGCCGCCAATATCTCTTCCTGCATCAACCCGTAGGTCTGGAAGACCATCAGATTGAAGACCATATTCCCCAGACCGATGTAGCCGAAGACAATGGCCATGATAATAAGGGTGAAGGAGATTGGAAACCCGATGAAGATGAAAACCAGGAGAGCGCCTAACATCACTATTCCTAAAAGCTCGTTACTCATGGCCACTCTCCTTTTCTTGCCGCATAAAGGCTTTTAATGAATTCGGAGGCCCCTTGAATTAAGAGGAGAAGGGCGGTCAATGGAATCACTGTTTTAAACGGATAGATGGGAGGCCGCCAGGGGCTGATGGAGGCCCTCTCCTTCATGACCCATGACTCATACGCATAGTCCCCGCCGATGATTAAAAATAGAAGCATGCCAGGGAAGAAGAAAAAGAGGTACATGGAGGCATCCACAATCCCCTGCCATCGCACCGGGAATTTGTGGTAGAGCATGTCTGTTCGGATATGTCCTTTCTTGTAGAGAGTATAAGCCGCCCCTAACATAAAGACGCCGCCATAAAGCATGTAAGTCACGTCGTAAGCCCAGATGGTAGGGGCCTTGAAACAATAGCGGGCAAAGACCTCGTAGCCCAAACCTCCCACCAAAGGGAAGACAAGCCAAGAGGTCATCCTGCCGCTCCAATCGGAGAGGGCGTCAATCACCCGGATAATTCTAAAAGTCTTTTCCATTTCTTATAACCTTCCCGCCCCTCACCCTTTCCCCCTCCCCGTCAAAGATGGCTGTGTCGCAATTAAATTGGTAGCCGCAGGCTTTAGCCTGCGTTGCAGAATTCCCTAAGAATATCGCAGCCTGAAAGGCTGCGGCTACCTAAATATTCCCTCATTTCCCCATTACGACACGGTCTCCAACGAGGAGAAGGAAAGGATTAAGAACTATCTCTTTGGCCAGTAATAATCAGCCACCAGATCATAGGGAGCGTAAAAACTTCGCCTGTATGAAACCATCTTCCTGGCGTACTCTTTCTGGGATGCGTAAACCTTGGCAAAGAACGGATCTTTAGCCACGTACCTTGCGGCTACTTTATCCCACGCCTTCAGGATTTCAATCAATACTTCCTTTGGCGTCTCTACCTGTGTCACGCCATGCTTTGCCTTAAGCACCTCCAGGTCCCGGACATTCCGGGAGGTGAGTTCCAACCAGGAGCGGAGGAGATTTTCTCGATTCGCCATATCAACGATGGCCTTTAAATCAGCCGGCAGTTTATCCCAGCTATCCTTGTTCACTATGAATTCCAATGTTCCGGTGTGACGGTGCATCCCTGGTGCGTGATAGAATTTGGCCACGTCCTGAAGACCCAACTCTTTGTCCATTGTGGGATCCATCCATTCAGCGCCGTCTATCACCCCCCTCTCCAGGGCCGGGACAATTTCGCCTCCGGGTAATGTGATGACCGACATTCCGAACTCCCTGTAAATTTCTGCCGTGAGGCCTGCCGCCCTGAATTTCAACCCTTTCAGATCTGCGGCAGACCGCATGGGTTTTTTAAACCAGCCCAAAGGCTCGGAAGCGATAATATCCGTAGGGAATACCACCACTTTCATCTTTAAGACATCTAAATAAAGCTCCCGATAAAGCTCCAGGCCGCCCCCATTATATAACCATCCTGCATAATCCACATTGTCCATGCCAAAGGGACCGCCCGCCACGCTGGAAAATAGATTGGCTGTTGGCTGTTTACCTATCCAGTAGGCTGACCACCCGTGTCCGGCATCCAAGGCGCCTTTGTGGACAGCATCGAGGACCTCAAACGCCGGAACGATAGCTCCCGCAGGAGAGATATCTATCTTCAACCTGCCGCCGGATAACTCACCGATCCTTTTGGCCAACCCCACGGCGCTCTCATGGAGAAATATCCCGGCTGGCCATGTGGATTGCATTTTCCAGGTGATGGTTTGCGCCTCAATGGCTTTTGGCGTGAAGACCGATAAACCTATTCCTACAAACATTAAAATACTTAAAATCAATACGGTTGCCTTTTTCATCTTTCCCTCCTTAAAATAGAATCCTCCGTGTCAAAGATATCTGATCAAAACCTCTCTGTCTTTTCTTCAAGTTTGCCCCTTCATTACCTCCTTTCTATGAAAACACTTTTTTCCGGTTCGCCTCCATCACGCGATCAAACCGCTTCACATGGTCTTGTATCAGGATTTTTGTTTTTTGAGAATCTTTCTTTTTGATGGCTTCCACAATGCCGCACAGATCCTCGTAGATTCTCTCTGTGATTCCTTTCTCCTTCGGAAGGAATCGGTCGAAATACCTGAAGATATTCTCGTAGACAATCGACAATACGGATTCGAAAACCCGGTTTCCGGCAATCCTTGCCAGGCAGAAATGAAACTGATTGTCCTTCCTGATCACCTCTCTCCAGCTTTCCCTGTCTTCCTGGAGGAGGTGTTTGATTGATTCGAGAAGAGATGTCAATTCTCTGATGTCCTCTTTCTTGGCTCTTCTTGCCGCCCTCTCAGCGACCGCTCCCTCCACTTCTTCCCGAAACTCAGATAACTCCTTCAAATCGATTTTTTGATATCTCAGCAGAAGATCGAGACTTTCGCTCACGGGTAGAGTATTGACGGGGCGGACAATGGCTCCTCCCCTCATCCCTGTCCGGATCTGGACCAGTTTCTTTTGCTCCAGTGTCCGGAGGGCTTCTCTCAGTGTTCCCCGGCTGACCTCAAAGGTTTCTCTTAATTGCCTTTCACCGGAGAGTCTCTCTCCGGTTTTGAGCCTTCCTTCGAGGATGGCCTCCTGAATCTGGGAGACGATATCCTCAAACGCCCGGTTCTGTTTCGCTTTCTTAAATAGGGGGTTCATTTGTAATGGTTAAACCATTACAAAATCTTCAAATATTTGTCAAGAAAAAAATCATGAGGGGGGGTATACACATAAATGCCGCAAGAGTATTGCTCCGGGGACAGGACAGACACAGGTGCAGATGCCGCACCCCCGGCAGGCTTCGCCGATCGTCACCTCCCCCTCCTTCACTTCAATGGCATTATAGAAGCAGGAACGCATGCACCTTTTACAGTTCGTGCATAACTCCCGAACGATGAGAGCGCATTCACGGGGAAGGGATTCCATCTCTTCGTAGCTCATGGCGGCTTTAGCCGCTACCCCGATGATCTCCCGGACGGATGGATAGCCCTTTCGATCTAAAAATTCTTCTACCCCTTTGATCACCTTTCCGAGATAACCATATCCTTTCAGCATCACGACGGAGCAGAGTTGCACCAGGGTGGCTCCGGACATCATGAATTCGACTGCATCCTTCCAGTCGTAGACGCCATTCGTCCCGGTGATGGGGATGCCCAGGGCAGTGTAAACCTTTGAAACCCAGCGCAGGGTCAAAGGTTTCACCCACGGACCTCCCACACCCGCCCATCCATGAATATAGGGTCTGCCCGTCTCAATATCGAGACAAAAACCGACAAAGCGGTTGATAATCGTCACGGCTGAACCGCCTGCGGATTGAACCGCCCTCGCCATGTCCACCACATCCGCCACCTGGGGAGTAAGCTTGATGATCACAGGAATCTTGACCGACCTCGTTACCTGATGGGTAATGTCGGAGGCAGCGTTTTTGTCTTGACCCACCAGCATGCCCGTGGGGGTCCCTTTCATCTCTGATGGATGGGGACATCCGAAGTTGAGCTCAATCAATCTGATTCCGGTATCCTCCATCATCTTCGAAAGGGTCACCCAGCTTTCCACTGTTGTTCCGGCCACGCTCCCGATGAGCGCACAATCATGCTTCAGGGCTGAGGTTTGAGCTTCTTTTAACTCTTTCATCCATTCTTCCGGAGTCTCTTCAGCCAGACCGGTCCGGCCGTAGAAGGTGAAGAGCCTTGGGATTTTTCCCCGACAGACATTGTGCTCTTCGTCGAGGTAACGCCATTTCGACATACGGGTCAAACGGCGCATGGCTTCGGAGTCGGTGACTGTCTTAGCCACCAGCCCTCCTGCCCCTGTCCTGATCACCTGCTTCATATTGCGGGCGGAAAGGGTTGGCTCCGCAGAGGCCGCAATAATGGGATTCTTAAAATTCACCCCGCAAAATTGAACCTTCAAATCGGCCATAGAATCTCCTTTAAAACAAAAGTGTATAGTACAAAGGTAACGGTAAACCTGCCTGTCGGTAGGCAGGGATGTCCGTATCGTTAAATTGAAAATGACGTTTGTCGTTGTCGAAGCTCGTACTCGCCGCGCAAGCGCTGGCGCAGCGGGTCGAAACTCGTGAATAGAATCTGGATGCTCGAGCTTCTTTTTTCGAGCCTCTTGCTTCGATACGAGCATCGTCACCTATAACCGTTTGACTATCCATCCAAATGGGCTTCGTAACCGTAACCTAACCCAAAAACCGCTTTCTGAGTTTGTGTCTACTTGCTTCAAATAGATGAAAATTATTTCTGACGTTCTTTCAGAGCCTTCAGTATCTTCTCCGGAGTGATGGGAAGCTCTGTGAATCTCACACCGATGGCATGATAGATGGCATTGGCCACTGCCGCCGGCGAAGGGTTGAGCGCCGGCTCTCCGATTCCCTTTGCTCCGAAAGGTCCGTTCGGATCAACCGGCTCCACCAGAATGGACTTTATCGGTGGGATATCCAGTGGACCTGGAATGACATAATCCCTGAAATCGGGATTAAGAACTTTTCCCTTTTCAACCACCATATCCTCCATCAATGCCCATCCAATTCCCTGTGTGACACCGCCGTGAATCTGCCCTTCTGTGGTCTGCGGATTGATGGCCCGGCCAACATCGTGAGCTGCGGTGTATTGGATCACATTCACATGACCTGTCTCTGTGTCCACTTCCACCTCGGCAATCTGACAGGCAAACGGGTAAGCGGGCGCGACATTTCCATACTTGGTCACCGGATCTGGAAGGACCGTATCCGGAGCCCAGAATCCGGTCCCCACAACAGGAGAACCGCCTCGCCTGAGCAGACAGATCTCCGCCACTTTCTCAAAAGAAAGATTTCTTTTAGGCTCATCTTTCACATAGATCTTCCCTCCCCTGGCCTCCAGTTCGGAAGGGATCGTCTCAAATACCTCTGCCGCCACTTCGAGGATCTGTCGTTTCGCATCCTGGGCGGCCGCTTTCACGCCATTTCCACCGAAGACCGTCCCACGCGTGGCAAAACTTCCCAGGCCAAACGGACTGATATCCGTATCGACCGGAGCCACCTCAATCCGGTCAAGGGCGACGCCCAGCTCCTCTGCAACGATCTGGGCAAAGACCGTTCGCTGCCCCTGCCCCATATCCGACTCCCCATGATAGACCAGAACCTTGCCTTCCCTTCCGATGCGAACGATCCCTGCTCCGCCATCGAATTCACGTGAGAAGGCGCGATTTCCGGAGACATGGTTACAGCAGGCCAGTCCCACTCCACGAGCAAAACGTTTCTCCTGTCGCCTCTCCTCCCATCCCGATGCTTCTACGGCCTTCCGGACGCACTCCTCCAACCCGGAAGAGCCGATCTGCCAGCCATGGATGGAAACCTCGCCGGTCTTGAGTCCATTCCTGATGCGCAGTTCCGCCGGATCCATATTCAAATCGCCTGCAATCATATCGAGGGAACTCTCAAGGGCAAAGGTCATCTGGGCATTTCCGAAGCCGCGGAAACAACTCGTGGGAACGGTATTGGTGTAAACGGTGAGGCCCTCTGTCCTCAGATGTTCGAAGCGGTAAAGGGAATCGACACGGTAACAGGCGGTCGCCACAATGGCCATCGAATAGACCGCCCTTGCTCCAGAACCACCGATGATCCTTACTTCTTTGCCAACCAGCGTCCCATCTTTTCTGGCGCCGACTTTGAGATCGATATACATGGGGACCCGTGGATTGCCTGCCATAAAATCCTCTTCCCGGCTGTTCACCATCCGGATGGGTTTCCCTGTTTTTTGACTCAAGACAGCGGCGGCAAGATGGAGATTCGTCTCCATCTTTGCTCCGAACGCGCCGCCATAGTAGGGGACGACGACCCGGATCTTCTCCAGTGGAAGTCCCAGCGCCTTAGCATACGTGACTCGCGTCATCGAAGGAATCTGTGTGGCAAGATAAAGGGTCAATTTCCCTGTGGGCTCAAAATGGGCAACACAGGCCATGGGTTCGAGGTAAGCCTGATAAACCTGATTCGTATAGTAGCGGTCCGAGTGAACGACATCGCATTCTTGAAATGCCCTGTCCACATCCCCTTTGTTCAATTTAAACTCAGAGACGATATTTCTCTCTTTATCATGAATCAGGGGCGCTCCGGGTTGCATGGCTTCAATGGGATCGAAGACCGAAGGAAGTTCCTCGTACTCCACCCGGATCAGATCGAGCGCCTCCTCTGCCGTATCCTCATCAATGGCCGCCACAGCCGCGACTTCATCCCCGATGAACCTGACCTTCTCCACAGCGAAGATGTTCCAGTCCTCTGTTCTCGGACCAAAAGGGATTTTGGGCGTATCGTCCGCCGTGACGATGGCCTTCACTCCCTTGAGGCTTCTGGCTTTTGAAGGATCGATATGGAGAATGCGGGCATGAGGATGAGGACTTCGAAGAATTTTACCATAGAGCATTCCCGGAAACTGGAGGTCAGAGACGAATTCGGCAACGCCCCGTGCCTTTTCATTTGCATCGATCTGTGGAACAGAATGACCGACCACGGAATACTTCACCATTCTCGAATCTCCCTCAATCCCCTCTCATCAATCCTTCCTCTTTACCAGGGAAGAGATCGCCTCGACAATCTTCTGATATCCTGTGCACCGGCAGAGGTTTCCCACCAGGTTTTCACGAATCTCCCTCTCTTCTAAATACGGATTTCTATCCAAAAGGGCTTTTGCGGAGAGGATCATTCCGGGCGTGCAAAATCCGCATTGAATGGCTCCGTGATGGATAAATGCCTCCTGGAGGGGATGGAGCTTCCCCGCTCCAGACAAACCTTCGATGGTGGTGATTCTTCTGCCATCTGCTTGCAAAGCCAAAACCAGACAGGAGTTGACTGGTTCATCATCCAATAGAACCGTGCAAGCACCGCATTCTCCAGCCCCGCAGCCTTCCTTTGTGCCTTTCAAACCCAGTTCATTCCGCAATACATCCAGAAGCGTCCGGTTGGCCGGAATTTCGAGTTCAAAAACCTCTCCATTCACATTTAACTGCAAAGGATATTTCATTCACAGATCTCCATTCGTAACTCTTTAGCCAAATCAAGCTTCAAATTGTATCAGGGGGCTGGGCAAGTCCCGCCGACGGCGGGACTGCGTAGCGCAATGCTATTTGGTTAAACGGTTACCTTCATTCAGATTCCTGTTGGAGGAATGGAAAGGCCTAGCCCGAGTTTCCTACTTAAAGTTTACCGCGATGCATAACCATTTGTAAATAAAAGTGTTTATGCTTTTTCTGACTATGCCCTAAAAATAATAACAGAAAAGATGCTAAATTAGAGCTTGACTT
>Ga0208733_100195_pt1 | contig 31585 bp, 36 predicted proteins | sample SubbioR11Jul_8B1_FD_184816 | JGI IMG/M metagenome (GOLD analysis project Ga0208733, IMG submission 184816) | Serpentinite rock and fluid subsurface biosphere microbial communities from McLaughlin Reserve, California, USA - CR11Jul_8B1 (SPAdes) | ecosystem: Environmental > Terrestrial > Deep... | reverse complement strand
GGGGGAACTAAATTTACTCACCCCCACCCTCACCCTCCCCCATCAAGGGGGAGGGAATTAAACCGAAGAAATTTCAAATATTTTTGGTTAGTCTTTATCTTTTGACGATACGACTATCCGACGATTAGACTAATCGACTAATAATGACTAACGATTTGGTTATGGCGATGACATTGAAAAAAACGAAGATTGCCGTTTTGCTTTCGATTCTGTTGATCGGAGGGATCGTTCTGGTCAGCCTCTGGGTAAACCTCCAGGAGAGAAAAAAGATGCTGGAGGAAGCAGAGAAGGTTCCCAAGATCTCGACGGAGGGCGCGGATCAACGGCTGGAGAAGATCCATTTTGTGGAAGAGAAACACGGCAAAAAGACGTGGGAATTAGAGGCCAAAGCGATCTACCAGTATCAGGACCAAAACATTCTCTTGTTAGAGGATGTGAAAGTAATCTATTATGCGAAGGATGGACGATCCTTCACCCTTACCGGAGATAAGGGGAAAGTCCATCAGGACTCAAAAGACATGGAACTGGCCGGCAATGTGATTCTCACATCAACCGATGGGTACCGGTTGAAGACGCAATCGATGACCTATCAACATTTGAGCAAACAGGCGAGGACTCCTGATCCGGTCGAATTCGAAGGAGAGCAGATTCGACTGACCGGAAAAGGGATGCTGGTCGATATGGAAGCCAAGACCTTTAAAGTCCTCAGCCAGGCGAAGACCCAGTGGAAAGGGGGGAAGAAGGGATGAAACCAGTCAAAGGGATCGGACTTCTTATAATCCTTTTCTTTATCAGTCTCTTTTTCACATCCGTAGAAGCGCAAGAGAAGAAGACGAAGGCCGGCTCTGCAAAGGGGTTCGGGTTTACGAGTTCGCGCTCTCCTGTTGAGATCACCTCCGACACCGTCGAAGGAGACCAGAAACAGAACCAGGTCACCTTTAAGGGAAATGTCGTAGCCAAACAGGAGGACGCCACCCTTTACGCCGACACGGTGGTCGTTCACTACGATACGGAAATGAAGAAGATGAAAGAGATCGTTGCCATAGGAAATGTGAGGATCGTGCAGCTGGATCGCAGGGCGACCTGCCAGAAAGCCACTTTCTATCAAAACGAGAATAAGATCGTCCTCGACGGAGAGGCTGTGATTCGCGAGGGAGATAATGTCGTACGGGGAGAGCGGGTGGTCTACCTGGTAGACGAGGAGCGAAGCTATGTGGAGGGAGGAAAGGGAGGCCGGGTCGTCACGACCATCACCCCCTCCTCGAAAGAAGAGAAGAAAAAATAGTTAAGTCGAATAGTCGTATAGTTGCATAGTCAAATAGTCAAAGGCACTATGAGTACAGGACTATAAGACTATGCGACTATCAAACTAAGCGACTGGATTATCAAAAGAGCGATGTCCCATCTCAGGTGTGACCAATTAACGAAGTCGTTTCATCGCCGGAAGGTGGTGGATCAGGTCAGTGTTGAGATCGATGGAGGGGAAGTGGTGGGGCTGTTGGGGCCCAATGGCGCAGGAAAGACCACTATCTTCTATATGATCGTCGGACTGCTTCATCCCAACGGAGGAAAGATCTATCTCAATGGAGAGGAGGTCACCTCCCTTCCGATGTATTTGCGTGCGAGAAAGGGAATCGGTTACCTTCCACAGGAGCCATCCGTTTTCAGAAAGCTGACCGTGGAAGGAAATCTGATGGCGATCCTGGAGACCCTGCCTCTCTCAAGAGAAGAAAAGCTGGACCGGTTGAAGGATCTCTTGAATGAATTGGGACTCTCGCCCCTCCGGAGGCAGAAAGCCTACAGCCTCTCAGGAGGGGAACGGAGGAGAGTGGAAATTACACGGGCTCTTGTTCTTTCCCCTTCTTTCATCCTCCTGGATGAACCCTTTGCAGGGATCGATCCCATTGCTGTCCTGGACATTCAATGCATTGTCCGTCAATTGAAATCGAAGGGCATTGGAATTATAATTACGGATCATAACGTTCGAGAAACACTGGGAGTCTGTGATCGGGCTTATATCCTGAATGAAGGCAATCTGTTGGAATCAGGAACTCCGGAGGAGATTGCACGAAGTCCGAAAGCAAAAAAAATCTATCTGGGAGATGGATTTCGGTTGGACGAAGGACAATGGATAAAAAAAGAGGAGAGAAAAGGATCCGGGAAGGAAAGCCCCGGTCCTTTATTCGAGTGAGATGGTCTTAGAGCTCAAACAGGCGCCTAAACTTGTTCAGCAACTGGTGATCACACCCCAACTCCAGCAGGCAATTCGACTTCTCCAGTTGACGCGGCTGGAATTGGTTGAGATGATCAGCCAGGAGATGAAAGAGAATCCGCTCCTCGAGGAGCTTGAGGAGGGAAAAGAATCCTTCGATGAAGAGGAACAGGCCGCCGCGGAGAAAGCCGAAGCGCCGGTTCCTATTGTGGAGCATACCGCTGAAGTGAAAGGAGAAGGGGAGGGAAGCGATGAGTTCGACTGGGAAAATTATCTTGAGAATTATAACCTCGCCTCCTTTTCCAAACTGAGAGAACAGGATGGTGAAGAAAGGCCCTCTTTTGAAAATTTCATGGCCAAGGGCACGACACTTTTCGACCATCTCTACTGGCAGCTCCATCTCTCCAATTTAAACGAAGAGGAACGAAGGGCAGGGACATGGATCATCGGAAATCTGGATGAGGATGGATATTTAAAGATTTCCATGGAGGAGTTCAGCGCTGAGGCCGGGCTTTCCCTCGAGTGGGCGGAGGGGGTTCTTCGAAAGATACAGGAGTTCGATCCGATCGGAGTGGCCGCAAGAGATTTAAGGGAATGCCTTCTCATCCAGTTGAATCAGTTATCCCCCAGGGATCCCATTGCAGAAAACATCGTTCAGGAACATCTCTCCCTGTTGAAGAACCGGAACTATCCGGCGATCGCCAAACGATTAGGCGTCTCTGTCGAAAGGGTGAGTCGAGCCGCCTCTCTCATCTCGAGATTGGAACCCAAACCCGGCAGGGCTTATGGAGGCGAAGTCGCCCAGGAGATCATTCCCGATGTCTATGTTTATAAAGTGGAGGGGGAATATGTCGTCTCCCTAAATGATGAAGGGGTTCCCAGATTAAAAGTGAATTCATATTACCGCCGTATCCTCGCCGAAGGCCGTCACGCCCAACAGGATGACCGCAAATATATTCAGGAGAAGCTGCGTTCCGCACTCTGGTTGATCAGGAGCATTGATCAACGCCAGAGGACGATCTACAAGGTGGCCAAAAGCATCGTCAAGTTTCAAAAGGACTTTCTGGATCAGGGAATTCAATATCTCAGGCCCCTCGTCCTCAGGGATGTTGCGGAAGATATTCAGATGCATGAGTCCACGGTCAGCCGGGTGACCAACAACAAATATATCCATACCTCTCAAGGAATTTATGAGTTAAAATTCTTCTTTAACGCCGGGATCCCCTCTATGCAGGGGGAGGCGATGGCCTCCGAAAGCGTCAAGAGTTTGCTGAAGGAGATTATTGTCCGGGAGAACCCGAAGAAACCTTACAGCGATGAGAAACTGGTTCAGATGTTGAAGGAGAGAAACATTCATATTGCCCGGAGGACGATTTCGAAATACCGTGAAATGATGAAGATCCTGTCCTCGAGCGAACGGAGGAAAGTGGTATAGGAAACGATGGATGAGGAACGATGAACGAAAGGATAAAGGAGAGCGCTGATGCAGATTTCCGTGACATTCCGACATATGGAAGCTGATGAAGGGGTGAAGAAATATGTAAAGGAAAAAGTCGAGAGGTTGAAGAAATTCATGGAGAATCCAAGAGAGGCTCATGTTGTTCTCTCGGTTGAAAAATTCCGTCATTCAGCGGAACTCACCATCGTCAGAGATGGCCTGACCGTCAACAGCGAGGGAAGAGACAGGGATCTCTATGCGGCCATCGACCAGATGGTGGACAAGATGGACCGTCAGATCCGCGAGCGGCGGGAAAAGGTGAAGCGGAAAAGAGGGAATCTCCTTCCCCCGGAGACTGAACCCGGAGGCCAAGAAATACCGGCGACAATGAATGGGAAGACGGGGATTTCTTCCCATATCCGGAGAAGGCAGATCCCTGCAAAACCCATGTCTCTCGAAGAGGCGATGGCGCAGTTGAAACTTTCAGGGGGTGCCTATCTTTTCTTTATCAATTCTCACTCCGGAGAGATGAATGCCCTCCATCGGGAAAATGGCGATTATGAATGGATGGAGCCTTATCCCGAATAGGAGAGGGGAGAGAGGAAGGCATGAAGCTTCTGAACTTTTTAAAAGAGGAGTGGGTCATTCCGGAACTCAGCGGAACGGATAAACCCTCTATTCTGAAAGAACTATCCGGAGTCCTGATGAAACCCTGCGGGGCGACTTCTTCCGAAGAACTTATCCAGGTTCTTCTTGAGAGGGAGAAGCTGGGGTCTACGGGAATAGGGGAAGGGGTGGCGATCCCTCATGGCCGTTTGAAGGGGCTGAAACAGTTTTTCATCTCCTTCGGTCGTTCGACACGCGGGATGGACTTCGATTCGATCGACCATAAACCCTGCCAGCTCTTCTTTATGGTGATAGCTCCGGAGAATTCTGCGGTGGAGAATCTCAACCTTCTGGGCCGGATTGCCAGATTACTAAAAGACCCTTCCTTTAAGAAGAAACTGATGGGGGCCAAAACTCAGAAAGAGATCTTTCAGGTTATCTCCGATGAAGATGAGAAGTATTAGTTATAAAATAAAACCGAATAACACGAATTACAGCGAATGACACGAATGTAGAACTATTCGTTACCATTCGTGAAATTCGTCAATTTTCATCATTGGCATTGGGATAGGGCATGAGCGGTCTTTTGGTTCAGGATCTGGAACAGGATAAAAAGTCCCATCTCGGGCTGACCTTGTTGGCTGGACGAAAGGGATTGAGGAAGAAAATCACCCATACCCAGGTTCAAAAAATGGGATTGGCCATGGCCGGTTTCACCCGCTTCATCAATCCTGAGCGGCTTCAGGTCCTTGGAAATACCGAGGCGGTTTACTTCCGAACCCTTGTCCCTGAACTCCAGGAGAAGGTCATGCGGCAGATATGCAGCCTGGATCTTTCGTGCCTGGTGGTCACACGCAATCTTGAGATTCCTGAGATTCTCCTCCGGGAAGCGGATGGAAAAGGGATCCCTCTTTTCCGGACAAGCCTCAGTTCCACTGATTTTATCGACCGGGTCACGAAGTTTTTGGAGGAGAAACTGGCTTTGACACAGAGCCTCCATGGCGTGCTCATGGATGTCTTCGGGGTCGGTGTGCTTATCCTCGGGAAGAGCGGGATCGGAAAGAGTGAATGCGCCCTCGATCTCATTCTCCGGGGCCATAGGCTGGTGGCGGATGATATGGTCTCTATTCAAAAGCGCTCCCCCGGTGTTCTGGTAGGAAGTGGCTTTGAGGTGATTCGGCACCATATGGAAGTACGGGGACTCGGGATTATCAATATCCGGAGCCTTTTTGGCCTGGAGGCGATCCGGGAACAGAAGAAAGTCGAGTTGGTCCTGGAACTGGTTGAATGGGACACTCAACAGGAATATGATCGTCTCGGATTTGAGGAGGAGAAGTATGCGGTTCTGGGGGTTGAGCTTCCGATGTTGAGAATTCCTGTCACACCCGCCCGGAATTTAACGACCATCATCGAAGTGGCCGCCCGCAATCACCTCCTCAAGGTGATGGGATACGATTCAGCGCTGGAATTTGAGAAAAAGCTCCTTCGCAGGATGGAGGAGAAGGGGGAAAATAAACCTGAAATTGAGGGCGAGGTGAAGTGAAGAGCCTCCGGGTCATTCTTATCAGCGGCCTTTCCGGATCAGGAAAAACGACGGCCATTAAGGCCTTAGAGGATATCGGTTTCTACTGCGTTGACAATCTTCCCATCCTTCTTTTACCAAAGTTCCTCGAACTCTGCGGACAATCGGGCGGCAAGATTTCAAGAATAGCTGTGGTGGAGGATATCCGGGACGTGGTTTCCCATCCGGCCCCTGAGCGGGAGGAGACGTATTTCTTTGAGGATTCGAGGAAGGTGATTGAAGACCTCCGGAAGGAGGGCTACCCCATCGAGATTCTCTTCTTAGACTCCTCCGATCCCATTCTGATGAGGCGTTTCAGTGAAACACGGCGTCAGCATCCCCTGGCTTTGGGAGGCTCGATCCTGGGAGGGATTCGCCTCGAAAGGGAGCGGCTCGAAGGGATACGGGATATGGCCAATCAGGTGATCGATACCTCGCTGTTCAATGTCCATGAACTGAAGGAGAATATCCAGCAGTATGTACAGGAGGGATCGCAGGGAGTCCATCTGACCGTGACCCTCCTCTCTTTTGGATACAGTTTCGGAGTTCCCTACGAGGCGGATCTGCTGTTCGATGTCCGTTTTTTACCCAACCCTTATTTTGTGGATGAACTAAAACGATTAAGGGGGGATGATCCCAGAGTGGAAGAGTATATTTTACAGTGGGAGGAGACAGGGGAATTTCTGAACCGGACCCGGGAGTTCGTCCGGTTTCTTTTCCCTTTCTATCTCCGGGAGAGGAGAACCCATTTGACCATTGCAGTGGGATGCACAGGCGGAAGGCATCGTTCTATTGTCATGGTCAACCGGTTGGCTGAGATGCTGAGGAATGAGATGGAGCAAAAAGGAATGCTTTTATCCGTGCGGCACCGCGACGCAGAGAGAGGGTGATTGAAATGGTGGGAGTCATCGTGGTTACACATTGTCGTCTTGGAGAGGAACTGATCGCTGCCGCCCGGCTGGTGGTGGGAGAGGAATTAAGGCAGTTTCAATCCGTATCGATCGATCCCAGGGAAGGATCGGAGGAGATCCGGGAGAAGATCATCGCCGCCATACGGAAAGTGGAGGGAGGGCAGGGGATATTGATCCTGACCGATATGTATGGAGGAACACCGTCCAACATCAGCCTCTCTTTTTTAGAGGAGAAGAAGTTTGAGGTGATCACAGGGGTCAATCTTCCCATGTTGTTGAAACTGGCCACCTACCAGGACAATATGGACCTCGAATCGCTGGCCGCTTTCATCACCGATTATGGTCAGAGAAACATCAATCTGGCGAGCGAGGTGCTTAAAAAACGGGTGGAAAAAGGAGTGAAGTAGGGACAAGCGGCAGCGCGCCCGTATAAGCGGCACGCGCCACATGCCTGTAGCGCGCAAATGGGATATGGAGGTTCAGACATTCACCATTAAGAATAAGTTGGGGCTTCATGCGAGGGCGGCGGCCTTCCTGGTAAAAACGGCCAATCAGTTCATTTCGAATGTGAGCCTTGAGAAGGATGGGCTGGAGGTGAATGGAAAGTCCATCATGGGGATACTGATGTTAGCCGCCACGAAGGGAACCAGGATCACGCTGAAGGCGGAGGGAAAAGATGCGGAACAAGCGATCGAGACCCTGGGTAAACTGATTGAAAATAAGTTTGGCGAGGAATAAGGATGGCGGTTCAGCAGCAAATCAATAAGAGAATCCACGGCATAGGAGCTTCTCCGGGAATTATCACCGGAAGAGCCTTTCTGGTAGAACGATTTAAGGTCCGTCTTCCCCAGAAGAGGATCAATCCGTCCCAGGTGGATGAAGAAGTGGAACGGTTTCACAGGGCTATTGAAATGTCAAGGGACCAGCTGCTGGAGGTCAAGGAGAAGATTCTGGATCCGGAAGTGAGGCAACACACCTTCATCCTCGATGTCCACATGATGATCCTGGACGATCAGATGCTGCTCCGGAACACCGAGGAGCATATCCGGAAGAGAAAGGTGAATGCGGAATGGGCCCTGGATCTCACCCTCGAAAAGCTGGACTCCGCTTTTAAAGCGATTGAGGACGAATATCTGAGAGAACGAAGAAGCGACCTCCACTATGTCTCGGCCAGGATTTTCCGGAACCTGATGGGAAAGAAGCATGATGACATCACCAAGATTAAGGGCAAGGTGATCGTTGTGGCCCACGATCTCTCTCCCGCCGATACCCTTCAGATACGAGTGAACCGGGTGGCCGGATTTGTGACGGATGCAGGGGGAAGAGTTTCTCATACCGCCATCCTTGCCCGTTCCCTTGGCATTCCCGCTGTGGTGGGATTGGAGACGGCGACCTCCCTCATCAACGGAGGGGATCTCTTGATCCTCGACGGGGAAGTTGGAGAGGTGGTCATCAATCCGACCGAGGAGGTCTCCGAATCCTTTATGGAGAGGAGGAGGCGGGTAAAATTACAGGAACGGGAGGTGATGAAATATGCCTCCCTGCCGGCCGAGACAAGGGATGGCGTTCGAATTCATCTTCAGGCGAACATCGAAATGGTGGAAGAGATTTCCTCAGCCAAAAGCCATGGCGCAGAAGGAATCGGACTCTACCGGACCGAAATCCTCTACCTCAACCGAAAGGATCTGCCCGGGGAGGAAGAGCATTACCAAACCTATCGGAAGCTGGTGGAGAATATTTCTCCCGGTGTCGCCACGATCCGGACACTGGACATCGGAGGAGATAAATTCCTCCCCAATTATTCCACCGGGAATGAGATGAATCCCGCGATGGGGCTCAGGGCGATCCGGTTCAGCATTAAGGAGACCGATATTTTTAAAACCCAGTTAAGGGGAATACTGCGCGCGAGCGTTCACGGGAAACTAAGAATCCTCTTTCCGATGATTTCGGGCATTGAAGAGATTCGGAGGGCGAAAGCCATCCTCGAAGAAGTGAAGAAGGAATTCATCCGGGCAAAGGTTCCTTTTGACCGGGGGATCAAGATCGGTGCGATGATTGAGATCCCCTCAGCATCTGTCACCGCCGATCTTCTTGGGCGCGAAGTGGATTTTTTCAGCATCGGGACGAATGATCTCATCCAGTATGCCCTGGCCGTCGATCGGATCAATGAGCATGTTTCCTATCTCTATGAACCCCTTCACCCCGCGATTTTAAGAATCGTCAGGAGCGTGGTCCAATCCGCCCGAAATGCCGGCATTCCTCTGGCCATTTGCGGAGAGATGGCGGCAGAGCCTGCCTATGTGTTAGTTTTATTGGGCCTGGGCCTGGAAGAATTCAGCATGAATCCCATCGCCATTCCGAAGGTGAAGAAAGTCCTTCGTATGGCCAAAGCGATAGAAACGAGGTCGATGGCCGAACGGCTGTTCCAGTTCTCCACGGCCGTAGAAATCAAGCGGCATGTCCGAAGATGGATGGCTGAACGATTTTCAGAGGATCTTGTTAAATCGATCCCGGAAGAGTTGAAAGCATAAACCTAATAAGGAAACCATGAAGGCAGGGGCAGGAAAAATTCCCTGCCGCAGGTCTAAAACCCAAATTCTTTATTCATGGTTTCCTGGGTTCCTAATAAAGAGATTCCTAAAAGGAGGAAACAGGATATGTCCATGACAGACTTCTTATTCACTTCTGAATCCGTCACGGAGGGGCATCCGGATAAAGTGGCGGATCAAATCTCCGATGCCATTCTGGACGCCATTATCGCACAGGACCCTCAGGCACGGGTGGCCTGTGAGACGATGGTGACAACAGGAATGGCCATCATTGCAGGCGAAATCTCGACCTCCTGCTATGTCAATATGCCCGCCATCGTTCGGGAGACGATCAAAGAGATCGGATATAATGATTCGGCTATGGGGTTTGACTGGGAGACCTGCGCCGTGCTCACTTCAATCGATGAACAGTCTCCTGACATCACCATCGGGGTGGAAGAAAGCAAAAACCATGAACAGGGGGCAGGGGATCAGGGGTTGATGTTCGGTTATGCCTGTAATGAGACGCCCGAATTGATGCCCATGCCCATCATCTATGCCCATCGTCTGACCCGGCGGCTGGCGGAAGTGAGAAAGAAGAATATCCTTGATTTTTTGAGGCCGGATGGAAAATCCCAGGTGACCATTCAGTATATCAATAACAAGCCGGTCCGTGTGGATTCCGTGGTCATTGCGGCCCAGCATTCGGATAAGGCCGCCAATGAGACGCTGAAAGAGGGGATCCTCGAAGAGGTGATCTTTAAAATCATTCCTCCGGAGCTTCGGGATAAGAACACAAAGTATTATATCAACACCACCGGCCGGTTCGTCCATGGAGGCCCCAAGGCGGATTGCGGTCTGACCGGCAGAAAGATCATCGTTGATACTTATGGCGGCGTGGGAAGCCACGGAGGGGGCTGTTTTTCGGGAAAGGATCCATCGAAGATGGACCGCGGCGCCTCTTATATGGCAAGGCACGTGGCCAAGAACATCGTGGCCGCCGGGATGGCTGAAAAATGCGAGGTTCAGATCGCCTACACCATCGGGATGGCAAAACCTGTCTCATTTATGATCGATACCTCCGGGACCTTTAGGATTCCTCCGAATGAGATCGCCAGGATTGCCCTGGAGCATTTTGACCTGAGGCCCAAGGCCATTATTCAATATCTCGACCTTCTCAAGCCCATTTACAAACAGACCGCATGTTACGGCCACTTTGGCCGAAACGAACCCGACTTCTCATGGGAGAGGACCCACCGGGCGGATGAGTTGAAAAAGGCGGCCGGACTTTAGAATAGAACGAGATAGGGTGATGGGGAGATAGGGAAATAGGGAGAAAAATCCAGGGATCCAATAGATTACAAGAGCAGTATCATTTTAGCTCTTTGAAAAAAGTTTTCTAATCCCCCTTCATCCCCCTTTGTCAAAAGGGGGAAATATTTCTCCTCCCTTTGAAAAAGGGAGGCGGGGAGGGATTTAAGAGGGTTATTTTTAACAACTAAATTATAAAAAGAGCTTAACGATCGTATCGATTTGATGAGGGAATAATGGACTACGACATTAAGGACATATCATTGGCGGAGAAGGGCCGACTCCGGATGGAGTGGGCGGAGATGGCCATGCCTGTTTTAAAGCTGATCAAGAGCCGCTTTGAGAAGGAGAAACCGCTCAAGGGAATCCGGCTCTCAGCCTGTCTCCATGTGACCACGGAGACAGCGGCTCTGATGAGGACGTTACGGGAAGGAGGAGCCGAACTCTGCCTCTGCGCTTCCAATCCTCTAAGCACGCAGGACGATGTGGCCGCCTACCTGGTCAAGGAGTTAAAGATGCCTGTCTTTGCCATCAAAGGCGAGGATAGCGAAACCTATTATGGTCATATCCGGGAGGCACTGGCCTTCCGGCCCAATATTACGATGGATGATGGAGCAGACCTTGTCTCCTCCCTCCACTTCATCGCCCTCGAAAAATGGGAGGACCTCATCCCTTCTTTGAGGAGCTGGGCAAAGGGACTCTCGATAACCGAGAGAAAAGAGTTGATCAATGGGTTGCTCGGCGGAACCGAGGAGACAACGACCGGCGTCATCCGGCTCCGGTCCATGGAGCGCAACGGGGTATTGAGATTTCCCGTGATTGCCGTGAACGATGCGGAGACGAAGCACTTCTTTGATAATCGTTATGGAACAGGGCAGTCCACGATCGATGGAATCCTCCGGGCCACCAATCGGTTAATGGCAGGATCGAGCTTCGTCATCTCAGGTTATGGATGGTGTGGAAAAGGGTTGGCCATGAGGGCAAAAGGGATGGGGGCCAATGTGATCGTCACGGAAGTCAGTCCCCTGAGGGGTCTGGAGGCTGTCATGGATGGGTATCGCGTCATGACCATTGCCGAGGCCGCTGAGATAGGAGATATCTTCTGCACCGTCTCCGGAAACGTGGGCGTGATCCGGAAGGAGCACTTCCTGAAGATGAGGGATGGGGCCATTGTCGCCAATTCGGGACACTTCAATGTGGAACTTGATCTAACCGGGCTTGGCGAGATCACGGTCTCGCGGAAAGAAGTCCGTGATTTCGTCGAGGAGTTTCAACTCGAAAATGGCCGGAGGGTCTATCTGCTTGGAGAGGGGAGGCTGATCAACCTTGCTTCCGCGGAAGGCCATCCCTCCAGTGTGATGGATATGAGTTTTGCCAACCAGGCCCTTTCGGCGGAATATCTGGCCAGACATCACCGGACTTTGGAGCGAAGGGTCTATCCGGTTCCCGAAGCGATTGATCAGGAGATCGCGCGGATCAAACTCCTTTCCATGGGCGTCAGAATTGATCAACTTACGGACGAGCAGGAACGCTATTTAACCTCCTGGGAGCAGGGGACATGAATCAAGCGATAAAAAGGTGGAGATGGTTATTTATCATCCTCATCATTCTATTCGCAGGATTTGCCCTCTACCGGGGATGGGCGCTGACGCAGAAGAAGGCTTCGGTTCAAAGGACGAAGCGCGGCGACATTCCCGTTCAGGTTTCCACTGTCGTTTCCAAACCTCTCATCTATTCGATCTCGATGACCGGGGATATCACACCCCAGATGCAGGTAGATCTCTTTCCAAGAGTCTCCGGATATCTGGAGCGGATTCTTGTCCATCTTGGTGATTCCGTCAGGCAGGGGCAGACAATAGCCCAAATTGACCGCACCGATTACCTCCAGAAGGTGAGAGAGACGGAGGCCCGGGCGGCCCATGCAAAGGCTCAACTTGCCGAGATCGAAGCAGGGCCAAGGGCTGAGGAACTGCGTCAGGCCGAGGAGGCGGTCAAAGGGGCCCAGTCCCGTTTCGAAAATGCAAAGCTTCACAGGGAGCGAATTGAGTCTCTTTTCAAGAGGCAGGTCATCTCGAAAAGGGAGATGGATATTTCGGAGATGGAATATACGGTTGCCGAAGCCCAATTGGCCTCGAGCAGGGAGCATCTGAAATTGCTGAGGGAAGGGGCGAGGCAGGAGGTGAGGGAGGCAAGCCTGGCGAGGTTAAAGGAGACCGAGGCGATCCTGGCTCAGGAGAAGACCCGGCTTCAGCATACACAGATCATCGCTCCCTTTTCGGGTGAGATCAGCCGAAAGTATGTGGATTCCGGAGCCCTGGTGTCCCCTTCCACACCCATTGTTAACCTCATCCACACGGAGACAATAAAAGTTGTCGCCAATGTGCTGGAGAAGGATATTCCTCTCCTCAAAACGGGGATGAAGGCAAAGATCAGGACGGAGTCCTTTCCTGGAAAAATTTTCGAAGGCAGAATCGCACGAATCAGCAGCGCCCTCGATCCTGCGACCCGGACCCTTCAAGCGGAGATTGAGGTCCCCAATTCGGAACGATTGCTCAAACCGAGCATGTTTGCGCGGATCGAGGTGGTTCTCATGGAGAAACCTCGCGCCCTTCTCATTCCGAGATATGCGGTTGTTTTGGAGGATGGATCGAAAGCCATCTTTATCCTGAAGGGAAATCAGGCCATCCGGAAAAAGGTCATCACCGGATATGAGCAGGATCAGTACGTCGAGATCCTTGAGGGGGCTTCCGAAGGTGATCAGGTGATTGTGAAAGGACAGGAGTTGATCAAGGAACGGACCACGGTCCGGGTGATAGAGGGGAGTTAAAACCCTATGGACATGATCCGGGGTTCTCTAAAGAATCCTGTGGGCCGACTCATGGCAGCCATCGGGATCATCCTGCTCGGCGGCATCGCCTTCTCCAACCTTGCCATCGATCTCTTTCCGGAAATCTCTTATCCCGTGGTCTCCGTTGTGACCGACTATCCGGGGGCAGGTCCAGAGGATGTGGAGATCACAATCACACGGCCCATTGAGAAACGGGTCAGCCGCATCCAGAATGTCCGACACGTCTCCTCCCGTTCAAGAGAAGGGTCTTCTGTCGTCACCGTTGAATTTTACTGGGGAACAGACCTCGATATTGCGTCCACGGATATCCAGCGAAACATCAATGAGATATTAGACCTCTTTCCTCAAGAAGCGAAACAGCCCATCATCATCAAGTTCGACCCCTCCCAGATTTCGGTCATCGTCCTTGCGGTCACCGGCCCCCTGGAAGATTACCAGTTAAGGGAACTGGGAGAGGACTTTATTGCTCCAAGGCTGGAGGGGTTGAAGGGAGTGGCCTCGGCCAATGTTTTTGGAGGTCAGGTAAGAGAGATCCAGGTTGATCTGGATCGGTCGAAACTTGAGAGATTGAACCTTCCCCTGGACAGAGTAGCTCAGGCGGTCAGAACAGGCCATATGGACCGGCCGGGAGGAAGCCTAAATACCGGGAAGAGGGATTACAGCGTCCGAACTCTTGGCCGCTCTCCGGAGATCAAAGATCTGGAGGAGATCGTCGTTTCTCATCATAACGGGATTCCGATCCGGCTGAGGGACGTCGGAAAGGTGAAAGAAGGATATGAGGACATTCAGGCAGAGGTCCATGTCAATGGGGTCAAAGGGGTCGTCATCGGAGTTCAGAAACAGATCGGGGGCAATACGGTCTCTGTAGTGGATCAGGTCCTGAAGACCCTTCCTCAGATTCAGAAGGAACTTCCCGGAGGGGTCTCCATTGAGGTCGTGTCGGACCAGTCCACTTTCATCCGGAAATCGATCCAGAACCTCCAGAAAGAGGCGATCATGGGAGCCCTTCTGGCCGTGGTCATCATCCTCCTCTTCCTCAGGAATGGGACGAGCACTCTGATCATTGCCCATTCCATCCCCATCTCCATCATTGCCACTTTTGTCCTCCTCCATTTCGGAAACTTCACTCTTAATATCATGACCCTGGGAGGACTGGCTCTGGGCGTGGGCCGATTGGTGGACGATGCCATCGTCGTCCTGGAGAACATCAGCAGGCATCTGGAGCGGGGGGAATCTCCGGAAGAAGCTTCGTATAAAGGGGCGTCCGAGGTGAGCAAGCCGGTGATTGCGGCCACCATCACGAGCATCACCGTCTTTCTTCCCCTCGCTTTTGTGGAGGGAATTGCGGCATTGCTCTTTATTCAGATGGCTTATACGGTTGCCTTCTCGCTCCTCGCCTCCCTTTTCGATTCGCTGACCCTTGTTCCCCTTCTTACCGCCAAATTTCTCCGGCCGGGGAAGACGATGGAGAAACCCTCATGGAGTCAGAGGGTTCTGCTCAAAACCCAGCCCCTCTTTCTATGGCTGGATGAGCTTTATCAGAATACGCTCCGTTTTTCCCTGTCCCATCGCAAACTGGTCGTCTCCGGCGTGGCCGCTGTTTTTGCGGGATCACTCTTCCTGATTCCCCTCATCGGCACAGAGTTCTTTCCACCTTCGGATGAAGGCCAGGTGAGGATCTCGATGCGGCTTCCTGTGGGTTCTTCTCTCGAAGAGACAAAGAAGGTGGTTGAGCGAATGGAGGAAATTGTCTTTTCAGAAGTTCCCGAATTGAATTCTCTCTGGGTAAGGGCCGGCTCGGGCAGGGGCAGGTCTGTGATCTTCGGCGGGAGATTTGCAGGGCCTCATACCGGAACCGCTTCGCTCATGCTCGTTGATCAGTCGGAAAGGGAGAGGTCTTCGGAGACCATCGCACAATCTCTCAGGGAGAAGGTCAGAACCATTCCAGGCGCCATCCTCAATGTCTTTCCAGGCGGGATCATCTCAAGGGTGATGAGCTTTGGCGCGGATGAACCGATCAGCGTTGAGATCCTCGGATATGACCTGACCACTGGAAGCCGTCTGGCGAGAGAGGTGGATGGAATTCTGAGGGAGGTCCGAGGGGTCACGGACATTCAAATCGGTCGCGAAGAGGGACTTCCGGAATATCAAATCAAATTCCGGCAGGACCGGTTATCCAGCCTGGGGCTTACCACTTCGCAGGTTGCTGAGAATGTCAGAGGAGCCATCGAGGGGATTGAAGCCTCCATCTACGTGGACCCGAAAACAGGACGGGAGCGCCAGGTGAGAGTGCGGCTCCGTGAGGAGGACAGGAGCCGCCCGGAAGATATATACCGGATTCCCCTTCCCGTATCGGGGGGAAAGATGGCGCCCCTGGAGAATGTGGCTGAAGTGGTAAGAACCACTTCCCCTTCGCAATTAGAGAGGAAATATCAGCAGAGGATTGTCTTTGTTACGGCCAATACGAGCGGAAGAGATCTCGGTTCAATCGGCGCGGAGATCGAAGATAAGATCTCGCAGATGAAGGTCCCGGAGGGTTTCTCCGTTCTACTCAAAGGGGCCCGGGAGGAGCAGAAGGAGGCCTTTCAGACCCTCTTTTTTGCCCTGGGGCTTGCTGTCCTTCTGGTCTATATGGTTCTGGCCTCTCAGTTCGGTTCTCTGCTCCATCCCTTTCTGATCATGTTTTCGGTGCCGTTAGGGGTTATTGGCGTCATCTGGGCGCTCTTTCTCACTGGAAATACGTTGAGCGTCATCTCCTTCATCGGAATTATCATGATGGTCGGCATTGTTGTGAGCAATGGGATTATCCTGATCGACTACATCAACAGGCTCCGGAAGGAGGAGGGAATGGAATTAAAGGAGGCCGTCATACAGGGCGGCAGGGTGAGGCTCAGGCCGATCCTGATGACCTCTCTCACAACGATCTTCGGGCTGGTCCCGGTGGCGCTTGGATTCGGAGAAGGGGCTGAGACGAATGCCCCTCTGGCTATTGCCGTAATCGGCGGTCTCACGGTCTCGATGTTCCTTACGCTGGTCTTCATTCCGACGCTCTATTTTATTGCAGAGGAGTGGAGAAACTCAAAAAAGTCATATAGTCAGATAGTCGAATAGTCAAAGACCATTAGACCAAGAGACTATCAGACTAAGCGACTATGAGACTAACCGACTAAGGAGTCAGATAGTCGAATAGTCGTGTAGTCGATTAATCAAAAAGAATGAGACTTTAAGACTATGTGACTATACGACTATGAGACCAACTGACTCCGAACTTCTATCTATGATTCCCCGCAAAAAGACCCGTCAGATTCGCATTGGCTCCGTGTTGGTGGGAGGCGACGCCCCTGTCTCTGTCCAGTCAATGACTAAGACCGATACGAGGGATGTTCACAGTACGATCGCTCAGATCCGCCGTCTTGAGGAAGCGGGCTGTGACATCATCCGCCTGGCTGTCCCGGATGAGGAGGCGTCCCGGGCCATTGCTCAGATTAAAAAAAAGATTAACATCCCCCTTATTGCGGATATCCACTTCAACTATCGGCTGGCCCTGAGGTCAATGGAATCCGGAGCGGATGGGCTCCGCATCAATCCCGGAAATATCGGCGGAAGAAACCGCTTGAAGGCGATTGTGAATGAAGCGAAGAATCGCTCCATCCCGATCCGGATCGGAGTTAATGCCGGCTCCCTTGAGAAAGACCTTTTGAAGCATTTCGGAGGACCGACCTCCGAGGCCATGGTTTTAAGCGGACTTCGGACGATTGAATACATGGAAGGTCTCGGTTTCCATCTCATCAAAGTCTCTTTAAAGGCCTCTGATGTACGAAGGACCATAGAGGCTTATCGTTTTTTTTCAAAAAAGTCAGACTATCCGCTCCATCTCGGAATCACGGAGGCGGGGAGGGGCTCGGGAGCAGTGGTTAAGTCCGCCATCGGGATCGGACTTCTTCTCAGCGAGGGGATAGGAGATACGCTCCGCGTCTCTTTAACCGGAGATCCTGTCGAAGAGGTCCGTGTGGGATATGATATTTTAAGAGCATTGAAGGTTCGTGAGAGGGGTGTTGAGATCATCTCCTGCCCGACCTGCGGCCGCTGTGAAATTGATCTCAGCCGCCTTGTGGAGAAGGTGGAGAAGGGGATTCAGAAAATCACTGCGCCCATGACCATCGCCATCATGGGGTGCGTGGTCAATGGTCCTGGCGAGGCGAAAGAGGCGGATATCGGGATTGCCGGAGGGAAAGGGGCTGGCCTCCTCTTTAAAAAAGGGAAGGTTGTTAGGAAAATAAGGGAAGCGGAGTTCGTATCAGTCCTTCTAAGAGAAATCCGTGAAATGGCAGCAAACAAACGATGAACGATAAACATTAAACGGTTTGTTGTTCATCTTCCATTGTTGACACTCATTTTCTTCCACACATAATAAATTCGATGCAGGACCGTGACGTGGGTGAGTACAGCCAGAATCCAGAGGACCGGTTCCATCCAGTTCAACAAGGATCCCAGAGAGAGAAGAATGATCCTCTCCGCCCTCTCCATCCATCCGACATGGCAGGTGATCTGTAGCGACTCTGCCTTTGCCCGAACATAGGGAATGAGAGCAATACCAATGGCAACCACAGAGGTGAGAATCACAAGGCCGGAGTTTCCCTCGTTCAGGTAATAGATGCTGATGGCCAGCAGAAGAAGAAGGTCTGAGTATCGATCCATCACCGAGTCGAAGAAACTTCCGAAGGTCGTCGCCTTTCCTAAATTCCTTGCGATGACCCCGTCCAGTAAATCGAAAAGCCCTGAAAGAATGATCACGAGACCTGCTGAGAGCCAGAATCCTTTCAGGATCATCCCTGAAGCGACCAGGGTTGAAAAAAATCCCAGCAGGGTAAAGAGATTGGGGTTGCCCCATCCTCCAAAGATTTTTTTGAATGGGGGATAGAGGTAGGAATCGAGACGGTGTCCGAGTTTATCGCTGAGCATACTGTGGAAATGAGATTAACATTTTTATTAGAAAAGTCAACCGGAGTATGTTATATTTTCAACAACCTTTTAACGATAAACCTTCAAATGAGGAGGAGACAGTGACATCCAAAGTGATTTCTCAAACGGATTTAAAATCCCTGACCTTGAAGGGGAGGGGAAAGGTAAGAGACATCTATGATCTGGGGGACAGGCTTCTGATCGTCGCCACTGACCGGATTTCCGCTTTCGATGTGGTCATGCCCAATCCCATTCCGGATAAAGGAAGGATTCTGACTCAACTCTCAAAATTCTGGTTTGATCTCACGGCGGAGATTGTTACAAACCACATTATCTCCTTCCACACCGGGGATTTTCCAGAGGAGTGCCATCCTTACAAGGAGATTCTGGAAGGACGGTCCATGCTGGTGGTAAAGACAAAAGTTCTCCCCGTTGAGTGTATTGTCAGAGGATATCTTTCCGGCTCAGGATGGGAAGATTATAAAAAGACGGGAAAGATCTGCGGGATTTCCCTTCCGAAAGGGCTGGTGGAGTCCTCCAATCTGGAGGAGCCTATTTTTACTCCTTCCACAAAAGCAGAGCAGGGGTTTCATGATGAGAATATCTCCTTTGAGGAGATGGAAAAGATCATCGGAAAGGACCTGGCCCGGCAATTGAAATCCGTCTCGATTGGCGTCTATCAAAAGGCCGGGGATTTTGCGGAAAAGAGGGGGATTCTGATTGCAGATACGAAGATGGAATTCGGAATCAAGGATGGGAAGTTGATACTGATCGATGAACTGCTTACTCCGGACTCGTCCAGGTTCTGGCCCAAGGATGGCTACAAGGAAGGAGGTCCCCAGAAGAGTTTTGACAAGCAGTATCTGAGAGATTACCTCCTCTCCATCAAATGGAATAAGACGCCTCCTGCTCCTGAATTGCCTGAAGATATCATTCAGAAGACGAGAGAGAAATATTTGGAAGCCTACGAGAGGCTGATCGGGAAGCCTCTATAGGAACGACAATCGATGGATAAAATGATTTACCATGAAATTCCACTCTTAAATCGACCCTATCTGATCGCCGGATTTGAGGGGTGGCCGAATGCGGCTGAGGTCGTCTACATTCAGGCCTTTCTAAAGAGACAGGAGGATGAGGAGAAGAAAGAAAGTTAATCGGACCTTAAGCCAAACAAAGGTAACGGGGATAACCGGGTTAGCTCTTTAAGACTCCTTAAGATCCGTTTCGGTTTTTTTTGCGAGAGTTCCTTCCGGGTGTGAAATCCCGTTGGAAGGGCATAGACATCGATCCCTGCCTCTTCTCCCGTCTCAATATCGGTGAGGGTATCTCCCACAAAGACCACCTCCTCCGGTGGAAGTCCCATTTCCCTTATAGCGGCATGAATCATATCCGGAAAAGGTTTGTTTCGGGGGACATCTCCAGCGCCGATCACCGATTTAAAATAGGAAGACACCTTCAGGTGCTGAAGGGCTCCTCTTGAAAAACGGCCAAACTTATTGGAGGCCACCCCAAGAATCGCCCCTCTGTTGTAAAGCGTCTCGATGACCTCCTTCGCACCGTCGAGAAAATGGGTATGGTGAAGATAGACCTCCTCATATTTCTTTCGCATGACAGAAATATTCTGTTGAGTCTCCTCAGGAGAGAAAAACTGATGGAGCGTTGATTCCAGATCCGCTTGCAAATAGCGTTTCAGTTCGCCGTAAGGAAAAATCTCTTTCCCGGATTGTTGAAAAACCTCCTTTAGCCCCAGATAAATCGCCTCGTAGGCTTCGATCAGCGTCCCGTCCAGATCAAAAATGATTCCCCGGATTATTTTCTTCAGGTCTTCAATAATGTCACTGAAGTCCTGAAAGAAGTGGCAGGCGATGTCCTGATCGATGCAGTATGGGTAGAGGTATTTTTTGGCAAAGACGAAATCCGATTCACGGGCCGCGCACCTGTCGGAGAGACCATCTCCGATGAAGATGATCTTTTCATATTCTTTACGGTGGTTCCGGACGATCTGTTTCTTGCAAACGCCGCAAAGACCGCACTCCTTGCTCACATGGGGAAAGGAGATATCCGTCCCTCCGTCGCTCCGAAAATGGGCGGCATTGGCATAGAAAGGGATTTCAGAGAGGCGATGGGTTTCGAGTAAAGTCCGGATATAGAAATCGAGACCGTCGCTTACAATCTTTACATCGATATCGTTTTCGAGGCAATGCTGATAGAAAGATTTGAAGTGAGGGTCGATCTGCGAATGTTCCCGGGTGAAACGGAGGACGGATTCTTTGTCACCCTTTAAAATCTTTGCAATACGGGAATAGGCTTCTCTCGATCCGATTTTGCCCTCGTAAAAATCCCGATCGATCGACTCCCAATCTCCGGAGCTAAACCGATTGAGCAGGATATAACCCATATCCCTGACGCTGATCGTTCCATCAAAATCACAAAGAATCAGTTTTTTCATAAAGTAGGATTTTAATCCGCATTCCGCAATCCGCAATCTAAATTCAGATTAGTCCTCCCATCCGATCAGTCGCTTTTTGGAAACCGGCAGCTTAAACTTCGCTTTCAAACGCCTGGCAACGAGGTCCGGAACCAGCCCCTCCACTGTCCCGCCCAGCTTGGCTACCTGTTTGATCGTGCGGGATGAGACGAAGAAGTAATCCTTGCTGGTCATCATGAAGAGGGTGTCCAGATGGGTGCTTAGGCTTCGGTTCATGGAGGCCATATGAAATTCATATTCGAAATCAGAAGTTGCCCGGAGCCCCCTTAAAAGCACCTTGGCATTGGTTTTTTCAACATAGGTGACAAGAAGCCCCTTAAAGCTATCGACGATGAGATGGGGGTTGTCTTTAAAGATCAATTTTGCCATCTCGACCCGTTCCTCCATCGTAAAGAGAGATTTTTTTTCAGCATCGTGGGCGATGGCGAGGATCACCTTATCAAAAATCTCGAGCGCCCTCTCCACGATATCGATATGACCGTAGGTGAGGGGATCAAAAGCGCCGGGGTAAATCGCAACCTTTCCCATATCGTTTTTATCTCCTTTCATCTTCTTTGCCATCTCATTTACCCCGTTAGAAATAATGCCCCGCCTGCGTGGCCGAAGCCACTTCGGCGCGGCGAAGACCCGCTCGGTTTCGAGTCCCGCTATAGCGGGACTCGAATTTCTAACGGGGTTTATCCTCCTATGAATCACCACCTGCCTGTAAAATGGAAATGATCGTGTCACCGATCATTCTCTCTTTAATAACGGCCCACCTTCCGGTCTTCTGCGGAAGGGGTTCGCGGCGACCGTGCTCGATCACCAGGACCGAACCTTCATGATAAATGTTATGGTTATTCAGTTTTACCAGAGTTCTTTGAAGCCATCCCTTCTCGTAGGGAGGGTCCATCAGAATTAAATCAAAAGACTCCTTCCTTGCCTCAAGAATGCCAATGGCACGGTTCACCTCTCTTGGAATGATTTCAGCCTGACTGGAAAAGCCGCATTGGAGAAGATTTTTCTGAATCATTCTTAAGGCTTCTCTTGCTCTCTCAACGAAAATGGTTCTTTTTGCCCCACGGCTCAGCGCTTCGATTCCCAGATTGCCTGTGCCGGCAAAGAGGTCAAGAACAATCTTTCCCTCCACCTCTTCTCCAAGGATGTTGAAGATCGATTCCTTGACCCGGTCGGAGGTCGGACGAAGGGCGTGGCCCCTGGGGGGCGCTAATCTCCTGCCTCTCGATGTCCCGCTGATGATCCGCATCTTTCTATTTTAGATTCTTACATTAAAAATCTGAGAATTTTATTCTAACATTTAAAGAACAAAATGGTGTCATGCCGAACTTGGTTCGGCATCTCGTTTTGACTTGAACCCCAGATCCTGAAACAAGTTCAGGATGACAAGTCTGAGAAATATCAAATATTTTTGTTTAGATTTCAGATTTTTGATTTCAGATATTTAAAATTTTCAATCAGTTCTTTCACTTTTTCATTCATATGGGTCAAATGTGATCCCTGCCAGTAAATTCTCTCGCATCGGGGACAACGGAAAAAATCCTTCTGTTGATGAAAAATAAAATCAGGGACTTTTCCCTCTGCCTCTTCCCGTGGAATCGCATCGATTGGGTCATTACAGAGGAGACATCGGGTGTAAAGTTTTTCCTCGCCGAGAGAGAGGGTTTCTTTTTGAACGACCTCCTTCAACTGGCGGGAGGGGCTGTCCTCCGTGATGGTGATGATGCGATCTTTCGGTCTTCTTAGAGCCAGTTTTGTATTCCGGGTCAGGAGAATCCGATCTTCCTGGCGGGCCAGATGGATGAGTTGATGAATATCCTCTCCCCGGTAATAGAGGGTATCGTAACCCAGCATCCTCAACCCCTTGGCCAATTTCCCCAGCGTGCGATCAGCCAGAAATTTCATTATTTCTTTCAAAAAATCGCTTTGCGCTATGCACTATGCGCTATGCGTTTTTTTGTTCTAAAGATACTTCCCTATAATCGGCTCCAGATCCTTCTTCGTCTTTTCAGGTATCAACTTTTTGCTCGTGATCAGGGCTTGCTTCAAGGCTGTGGCGCAGATGCAGTCCCTCTTTTCGGGAAGGTGTTTCACGGCTGTCCGGATGGCGCTTTTGGCAGTTCGGGCGCTCTGGGCAAGAATTCTAAGGACTTCTCCGATGGAAACATCTTCTGCCTCCTGATGCCAGCAGTCGTAATCAGTCGCAAAGGCAATGGTGGCGTAACAGATTTCCGCCTCACGGGCAAGCCTTGCCTCCGGTAGATTGGTCATTCCAATGATATCGACACCCCAAGAACGGTAAAGTTTTGATTCGGCCCGTGTTGAAAATTGAGGCCCTTCGATACAAATATAGGTTCCCTCCTTATGGACAGTCGCCCCAACCTCTTCTCCGACTTTTCCAAGGATCTGACTCAGGGTAGGGCAAACCGGGTCAGCAAAGCTGATGTGGCAGACCACTCCGTCACTGAAGAAGGTGTTGGGACGTCCCACGGTTCGATCGATGAATTGATTGGGGATGACCATATCCCCGGGATGGATGTTCTCCTTCATCGACCCCACGGCGCTGACGCCGATGATCCAGTGAACCCCTAACATCTTCATGGCGTAGATATTTGCCCTGAAATTGAGGGAGGAAGGCTGGATGCGATGGCCTTTGCCGTGACGGGGGAGAAAGGCAATCTTCGTCCCTTCGAGGCGACCCACCACAATAGAATCCGATGGACTTCCAAAGGGGGTTGTTAAAGAGAGCGTCTGAACCTCCTCCAGACCCTCCATCTCATAGAGGCCTGATCCACCGATCACACCCACCATCTTTTCAATCATACTGAGCCTCCTCCATTTTTTTAAAATGTTAATTGATTTCAAAGACTCTGTCAAACAAGGGAAAAAAGGAATTGCATCTCCCTGATCGTTGACCTTCGGAATTAAGTATTGCATTAACCTGCCATTTGGTGTAGACATATTAAATATGAGGAGCAGGGGAATCGTTAGGCGGAGTCAGCGCATGAAGGAGATCATGTCCTGATGTCAAGGATTGAAGAGATTTTACAAAAAAAGGAAGAAAGAAGATCGAAGTTACAACGATCCCTCAATTCTATAGTGGAAAGCATGAAAAATATGGGGGCTCAAAAGATCGTTCTTTTCGGTTCACTTGCAAATGGGGATGTGGATGTAAATAGCGATCTTGATCTATTCGTCCTCATGCCATCGGCAAAGACCGGCAAAGAGTGGATGGACATCATTTATAGCACCGTTGAGAAAAAAGTCGCCTCTCACATTATCGCATTTAACCAGGACGAGTTCCGGAAAGAATTACCCACCAGTAGCTTCTTAGAGAATATTATGAAGGGGAAAGTGCTTTATGAAAAGGCCGCATAGAGAGGAATCACTCCGATGGCTCACTCAAGCGCAGGACGAATTTCAGGATGCCGATGATTTGAGGAAAAGGGGGAGGTTCTATCTCGCTCTTTTCCATTTTCAGCAGGCGGCGGAGAAGGCGCTCAAGGCATATCTGTACTTGAAAGTTAAATCTATAGAGGTTTTCTACACCCATTCGATAGACGACCTTTTAGAAATGACAATGGATATAGACCCTGACTTCAAAGGGGTTGCTCAGGCCAAGAAGTTGGACAAGTATTATGTGCCGACCCGTTACCCCAATGGACTTCCGGGAGGAGTCCCTTCGAGATATTTTGATGATCCTAAAGAAGCAGAAGAAGCAATGGAGCTTGCCAAAAGCTTAATCGGACTTGTCGAAAAAAAGATAATGGAAACAGAATGATGAGACAGTAAAGCCTACTGCTTTCTTCCTGAAAGTTTGCCTTCCTTAATTTCAAAAAAAGGTGTATATTCCAACTGAAAATTAGCAATGTAGTAACTCCAATCTCAATAAAGATTTTCTTTCATTAGAGCGTATTATTATGGAACTGGGGAAAGCTAAAAGGTTAAATTGGAGAAAAATAGGTGCCTTTCTCTTTTTGGTTCTACTTGCCCTCACCTTGGCGTGGGCTTTCAAGAAAGACTTTGCGTCTAAGGATTTTGAACGAATTCTGTCTTTACCCTTGATTTCCGATAACAATTATATCTTAAACCTAAATTCGTTTGACATAGACACAGAGGAAGTGAAAGGTGTTCTGAGCTTCAAAAAAGGTTTGCCAATATGGGATGACAACCCGATATTTTATGGACCACTTTCCTATTATGACCTCACTTACACATATGCAGCCTGGAGGGAATTTGTCAATATTAATATTGGATTCCTGCGAGAGGTCCCTCCCCCCGTTACATCGTTCACTAAGTCTCTTCCATCACCGGTAGAATTTTCAATCAAAGCCTTGGGGAACTCCCAAATATACCCTTTTGATAAATATTTTATCATGGGAGCTGTCACCTGCCAAGTTTACATTAAGAAAGGAAAACAAAAAGAATATGTTCATACCAAGGAGAATGTTGAATCTATAAAGATAAATAATTACATTAAAGGGTTTTTCATAAGGTCCCCAACAAAAATAGAACTCGATGAGATCAAAAATATATTCAAAGTATTCACCAAGGAGAAGGCCCCCCCCACGGGTGATGCTGAAATAAGGGAAATGAACAACGAAAAGAATAGGTTCGGTCTTATCATGGAAAGGCCGTATTATCTCAAAATCATGACAGTGGTCTTAGGGACTATTGCTCTTCTTTCGGCTTTGACCATAGGATTTAAAACCCGGTTCAAGGATTTACCTGTTCAGTTAATTGGGTACGTTATCGGGGTGTGGGGAATCCGTAGCATTCTGTTAGGTGACCTTAAAATCTTCCCTTCATATTTTGATTACACCATCTTGGGGATGTATGTGCTTCTTTTTGCAGGAATAATATTCAGGAGAATAAAAGGGGAGACCGGTAAAAAGAAATCTGTTTAAAGGCGCCATGAGTAATACATTCGACTCTTGCCTGATTAACTCCTTCAAACAGTAATCATTAGCCTGTGGCATAATCCAAGTTGCATGTTCGTAGGTGAAGCCGTTTGGGCAGATTTAATGTGGAATTTTCCCCTGGAGTTGGCCGCAGGCGGCGGAGATGTCGGCGCCTTTGCTGGCGCGGACGATCGCTGTAAGACCCCCCTCCATTAGAATGCCCTGAAATTGCCTGACTCTCTCCTCTGAAGGTTTTTTAAAAGGAATACCCGATGCCTCATTGAGGGGGATGAGATTGACCTTGGATGGAATCCCCTTCAACATTTTTAGCAATCTTTTTGCGTCATCCAAGGAATCATTCTCCCCTTGAAGCATGACGTATTCGAAGGTGATACGGGCTCTTGGCTGAAGAGGAAATTTCCGGCAGATCTCCAAGATCTTCTTCAATGGGTGGAGAAGATTGACAGGCATGAGACGGCTTCTGGTCTCTTCATCCGAGGCGTTGAGGGAGATGGCAAGACGGAAACGAGCCTTTTCCTTCGAGAGTTGCTGTAGTTGGGGTAGAAGACCCACCGTGGAGAGAGTTACCCTTCGAGAAGAAAATTTAAAGGCCTCGGGATGGGTCATCAGCTCGATTGCTTTTAATGTATTCTCATAATTGGCCAGGGGTTCGCCCATCCCCATAAGAACGATATTGGTGATGGATGTTTTATCCGGTAAGGTTTCTCTCACAGAGAGAATCTGGTTTACGATCTCAGCGGTGGCAAGATTCCTTTTAAGCCCCTTTTTACCGGTGAGGCAGAAACGGCATCCCATGGCACATCCGGCCTGGGTGGAGAGACAGAGGGTCAGGCGTTTTTTGTCAGGGATGAGCACGCTTTCAATTCGATTTCCGTCTTCAAGCTGAAAGAGAAATTTTTTCGTCCCATCACTGCTCTCCTCCACCAGAAGGGGATGAAGGAAGGAGATGAAACTGATCTGCCCCAGCGCCTGGCGGAATTTCTTCGAGAGATTGGTCATCTCATCAAAAGAATGGACGCCTCTCTGATAGAGCCACCTCAGAATCTGGAGGGTCCGGTATCGCTCTTTTCCGAAGGAAGCGATAAATTCCTCCATCTCAGAAGGGCTGAGATTTTTCAGGTTGGTCTTTTCGAAGCAATCTTTCATGACGGTTAGGTTACAGTCGAATGATGTAAAATACCAAGTGTTATCCTCCCCCTTGATGGGGGAGGATTGAGGTGGGGGTGGCCATAGTATGTCCCCCCTCACCCCCACCCTCTCCCGCCAGGGGAGAGGGGGAATAATCATTTTTTTGAGCAATTAACCCTTTCTTATCTCAATATTCAAACATCTCCAGGGCATTGAAGAAATACCCGATTTCAAAGGCGGCGGTTTCAGGGGCGTCTGATCCATGGACGATATTATGTTCGATATCGGAGGCAAACTGACGTCTAATGGTTCCTTCTTCAGCCTTTTTAGGATCGGTGGCGCCCATTAATTCCCTCGTTTTTGAGATGGCTCCATCCCCTTCGAGAACCATAACCACCGCAGGGCCGGAAGACATAAAGACCGTCAGACTCTCAAAGAAGGGTTTGTCACGGTGGACCGCATAGAATCCTTCTGCCTCCTTCTTGTCCATCGAGATCATCTTCAATCCGATCACCTTCAGGCCGCGGCCCTCAAAACGCTTGATCACTTCTCCAATCAGATTTTTACTCACCCCATCGGGTTTGACAATTGACAATGTCCGTTCCATTGGTTCCTCCTGTTAATTAGAAAATAGGTTTCGTCAAACGGTAACGGTAAGGATGCCCGTATCGTTAATAAAAGGCTACGTTTATCGTATCTTAATTCTTTTCACGTAACCGTAACCAATAACCGAAACGGGCTTCGTAACCGTAACCTTAACCCAAACACAGGGGCATTTTCATGGTTCGAAGGCGCCTCCCGGGCATGGGCTGTTAGGTAAATTATCCTACCATAATCTATCTTCCCTAAATCTTCCTTGTCAAGGTGCGGGAGAAAACATTGACAAAGAAGGGTCTGTTCGACTATACATAGGATGAATTTTTTAAACAAGGAGAATTCGATGGAGGAGAAACAGGCGAGAACTTATGATGTGATCATTATCGGGGGGGGGCCGGCGGGCATGACCGCAGGGCTTTATGCCTCGAGGTCAAGGCTCAAGACCCTTTTGATTGAAAACGGCCTCTTCGGAGGTCAGATGACGACCACGGAATTGATTGAGAATTACCCGGGTTTCCCGCAAGGGGTAAGCGGCGAAGAACTGAGCCGCCTCATGGAGGAACAGGCGAAGCGATTCGGGATGGAGACCATCAGCGACGAGGTGGTGGAGATCGGTTTAGAAAAAGACCTGAAAAGGGTGAAGACCTATGAAGGAGAATTTTTATGCAGGGCGCTCATCATCTGCACGGGAACGGAATACCGGAAATTGGGAGTTCCCGGGGAGAAGGAATTTGCCGGAAGGGGAGTCTCTTATTGCGCCACGTGCGATGGCGCCTTTTTCAAGGATAGTCAGATTGTGGTTGTCGGAGGAGGGGATTCCGCCCTTGGCGAAGCCCTCTTTCTCACAAAGTTTGTCAGGCAGTTGACTATTATCCACCGGAGAGACGTTCTTCGAGGGACCAAAATCTATCAGGAAAGGGCTTTTTCCAATCCGAAGATTAAATTCCTCTGGAATTCGATTGTTCAAGAAATCAAAGGGGATTCGGTGGTGCGTTCGATTATCGTTAAAAATGTGAAGACCGGGAAGATCGAAGAGTTCGCTACGGATGGAGCGTTTCTTTTTGTAGGGTTGGTCCCGAGGACACAATTTATAAGAGGCCTTCTCCAGATGGATGAAGGGGGATATCTCCTGACCAATGAAGACTGTGAAACCTCTGTCAAAGGAATTTTCGCAGCGGGAGATTGCAGGAGGAGGCTTTTGCGCCAGATCGCCACAGCCGTGGGAGATGGGGCAACGGCCGCTTTTGCCGCAGAGAAGTATCTGGAAGAAGGTTAAAGATCGTCTTTGGGTTACGGTGACGAAGCCCGTTTCGGTTATTGGTTACGGTTACGTGCAAAGAATTAAGAGACGATAAACGTAGCCTTTAATTAACGATACGGGCATCTTTACCTTTACCGTTGTCCGAAGCCTTTATTTTCTGAGTAATACAAGTGGTCATGAAGAGTCAAATCTCAGTCATTCTTTTGTGCCTTGGAATTCTGATCATTCCTATTACTTCAACCGGTGAGGAGATCAATAAAGAGGGGTGGCCTGTTCCGGACTTGAAAGGTCTAATCCCTTACTCCATCGTCATTCAAAGAGTGGATGGAGCGGAGAAGGTCGTTGAGAGATTCCATACCCCTGAGGGTGGACATGTAGCGAGAATCAGTGGAAATGGAAAGATATTTGCTTATGCAGTGGACAGGGACAGGGATCCTCCGATCGATTACCTTCTCCTGGATCCGGACGGTTCCGGAAGATTTACGAAAAGATTGAAACCTGATGAAACCTACATGACCCCGGAATGGGTTTTCCGTTAACCTTTTTCCCTGGTAGATTTTTCAATTTACGGTCAAAAAAAGTCAATGTTTAATCCTGCCGGCATGTTTTTACTTCAATAAACTCTTTTGAATTCAATCGGTTGAGTTTGTAAAACTTATTTGGCATTAAATTTGCTGAATATATATGCAGGGAAAACATAAATATTGTCGATAAAGCCAAACCACGAGTAATCGTGGGACGCCTGCCCGCCGTATGAGGTGGGGGGCCCGCTGTTCTAAAGATGGAGCAGGCGGGGAAAGCTACGGGTCCAAGAAGAAACCCAAAAAGGGTTTCTTACCTTTGGCTAAAAGCTAAAGGTGATCTTTAGTGGATTTGCAATTGCAAATCCCTTGGATAGCCGGGTTGCCGAAACATTGATCTGACGGCGGACAGGCCTGTTAAAGGTCGTCAAAGTTCCGTCTATCGCCGGACCGGAGAAAATGTTGAGGGCCCGTGGCTTAATCTAACACGGGCCTTTTTATTTGGTTGTCATTTCAAAGAAAGAAGGGGATGAAGATGCCGGTTTTTAAAAAATGTTCCTTTTATCGTGAATACGGAAATCCGAAAGAGAGCAGTTTCAGGGGATATTGCGACCTTGACCACGACTGGATTATTTGCAGGGGGGATATTCAATCCTGTAAAAAGGTCGATCTGCTGAGGAAATATTTACTCGAGGAGAAGAGGAAAGAGGGAGGCGCAAGATGGTAGAGGAGAAAATCTGCATCCTTTTTAGAAAACCGGAAAGCCTGGGCATGGGGAAGGGTATCGGCTATTGCGATATCGATAGTAGCAGTGCGATCTGTGAGGGAGATGTTTTGTTTTGCGAAAGGCCCGATGCCCTGAAAAAATATCTCCGGACGAAATTGGAAGAGATGGGGAGGAGGGAGAAGTAAGGAAAGGAGAGAATCTTAAGGATGGAAGATTTATTCAAGAAAGGCCTTCCTGTCCCAGGAAGGCCTTTCTTTTTTCGACATCTCTGTTTTTTGTGTTATGATTAAATGGAAGACAAGCATGTCAGCTGAATGAGATAACTCAAAACCGGAGGAGGTGAGAAGAGATGAGAGAGAGCGTGGAAAAGGCATTGGAAAAGATCCGCCCCGCCCTGCAGGCGGATGGTGGAGATATCGAATTGGTCGATGTGGTTGATGGAGTGGTCAAGGTGAGGCTGACCGGCGCCTGCGGAGGATGCCCGATGTCCCAGATGACCCTGAAGATGGGTGTGGAGAGGGTCCTGAAACAACAGGTCCCGGAAGTGAAGAGTGTGGAGACAGCGTAAGAAGAAAAAGGGGGGGAGCCCCCCCTTAATTTAATAAGGTTTTACAAATAACCACACCACATGGGTTGTCCGGTATTCATTGCCTGTGTGTCAATTCCCTCAAAACATAGTTAAAACCCACCTCTTCGTGAACAGAATCATTTACCTCCACCAGGTCAAACAAACCACTTGAAAAAAAAGATGGCGTCTCCTATGATAAACAAAAATATTGAAGGAGGCGTGAGATGTTGAGAAAATGGAAGAGTTTAATCTGGGCAGGAATGATTCTTTTTCTTATTGTTGGAGCCTATGGATGCGGGGACCTCTTCTCCTTTCGAACCATTCGCGAGAGAGAACCCGAGAAGAAACAGCCGATCGCCACATCCTACCGGTTTGAGGATATCCCATTGCCGCCAGGGATGACTCTCAACAGAAAAGAGTCCTTTGTCTATGAAACCAAGACAACCCGGACCGGGCTTCTTGTCTATGAGGGAAAAGGGGAAATAGAGAAACTGGCCAACTTCTTTAAAGAGCAGATGGTGAATTATCAGTGGCGGTTGGTGAGCAATTTCGAGCTTCATAATGTGATGCTCACCTTTATCAAAGAGGGATGGAGCAGCGTCATCTATATTCAGCCCCAGGAAGATGAGACGAAGAGGATCGAAATCCGGGTTGGTCCCATTGAGATTAAAATCCTTCCCCCTTCGAAGTAAAGAACCCCGCCCACAGGGCGAGGCTTTAAAACCTAAATTCAAAATCCAAAACCGAGATCCCGAAACAAGTTCGGGATGACAAAAAGGCCAGAACCAAACTCTCTTGTCATGCTGAACTTGTTTCAGCATCTGGTTGGCTTTTTTCTGCTTTCAGCAGACGCACCTTTCATCCCCGTCCACAGGACGGGGTTTGCAGGTGCGCTTTTAGTAAAGAACCCCGCAGCAGAGCTGCGGGGCATTAAAATCAAAACCTAACTGTTCCTGGTGCTGATATTTTTTTGATATATTTACGAATGGCTTCAGGAAC
>Ga0208733_100192_pt1 | contig 31791 bp, 25 predicted proteins | sample SubbioR11Jul_8B1_FD_184816 | JGI IMG/M metagenome (GOLD analysis project Ga0208733, IMG submission 184816) | Serpentinite rock and fluid subsurface biosphere microbial communities from McLaughlin Reserve, California, USA - CR11Jul_8B1 (SPAdes) | ecosystem: Environmental > Terrestrial > Deep... | reverse complement strand
TGACCCGCCGAATCTCAACGTCATCTTCCGGCGAGACGACGACCTCCGTTTCGGTTTGAATGCCGTTATCGGCGCGCCGGAACACGGCACGGTCGAGCGCGAAGTTGGCGGAGTACGCCTCAACCTTCCCGCCGACCGGGTGATACGTGTTGGACCACAATCGATCCGGGTCGGCCTCATGGATATAGCAGAAGCTTCCCCACGGATCCTGAGTCCGATCAGACCTCCAGCGTGTGATCTCACAGTTGCCCCACCGACTGTATCCCCCGCCTGCGTTCGTGATCATCAGGCCATAGCGACCATTGCAAAGCAGTTGGGTTTTGGGCGTGCTCGTATGAGGGGTATCGAATTTGCTCACCGATGGTGCGACTTCGCCGATGCTCTCCGCCAAAGACACTCTCTCTCGCGTGGAGATGTGGTGCAGCGGAGACAGGATCGGGATGCGTTCATGGAGCAAGGGTTCAACGGCACGCACGCGTGCGTCGGCATGAAAATGGCGCTGGATAGGATTGCCATGGAGGAAGTTGGTCAGCGACAGGAAACCCATGCCTTGATGATGCGCCAGGTAGGCTTGAACGATCATTCCACGCTCGCCCTCACGACTCGGCTGACGGCTGAAGTCCATCGCTTCGTAATAGCCGTAATCGTTCAGCAGCCCCAGACCAGCCAGTCGTTTCAGATTCTGCACGGTCTCTCTCGGCGCAAGGTTCAGCGCCAGAAGGCTGGCATAGGGCGAGACGACGACTTTTTCCTCCAAGCCGCGCTTCAATCCGAGCTCCGGTACGCCAAAGGCCTTATATTGATAGGTCTTGTTGAAGTCCAGATCTCCAAAGGCAGACTCCGAGATCCCCCACGGCACACGGCGCTGGCGGCCGTAGGCAATGTGGATCGCCACCGCTTCCCTCGCCGCTTTATCCAGGAGGGAGTTCTCCTGGGAGCGTTGGAAAATCAGCGGCATCAGATATTCGAACATGGTCCCGGTCCAGCTGAGCAGGACTCGGCGCCGACCGATTGCACCGTAGGGTCGACTCATGGAGAACCAATGCTCAACCGGGACATCGCCCCGAGCGATGGCGATGAAACTCCCAAGCCGCGCCTCACTCGCCAAAAGATCGTAGTAGGAGCTATCCAGGCGGCCTTCGGACACGTTGTAGCCGACTGAGAACAACCGTCGTTCGGGGTCATACAAGAAGCGCATATTGATCGATTCGGATAACTCGCGTCCGTCGTGGATGAGCCGCTCGCCCAAACCCAGGATTTCACCGGCCAGCCATCGCGACTTGGAGAAGGCCTTCATAAGACGGTCAAGCCATTCGACGAGGGGGCCTGCGGCTGAGGGCGCCTCCGCACGGATCGATTGGAGGATCGGAATACAGCCGATGCGCCCGTGGGCCAGATCGAGAAGCGAAGGCGCGTGATACAGATCTTGGCGGATGGCGAGCAGGGCCTCCGGACCCAGGTGGGTGACCTCCTCTTCCGTTTTTTCATCGAGGATTTCGATCCAGGTGAGATAGCGATCCGTGACCTTTAGCCAGGCCGATACCTGCCCCTCCATCTGCCTGGCCCAATAAGCCGCTTCCGTTTCAACGTCGGTGGACTCACGCACCTGATCGGCGAGAGCCCTTACGCTACTCTCCACCCGCCTCAGCAGGTGAAGCGCGTCGGCGATGCGAGCCGGCGGGGCTTCCCACGCGCGCATCAGTACGCCAAGGGTGTGTCCATCCAGACCCGAAATGGATTCCTGTTCGACGACCTGTTTCAGGATTTCCCCGGTATCCCGCAGGCCTTCAAAGGCTTTCCCATCCAGGACGGGTCTCTGAATCAGCTTGTCCAGTCCATGCTCCAATGACCATAGGGCGCCCAGCAGGTTTCCGCTGTCTACGGCGGACACGTAGCGAGGTTCGAGAGGGGTCAGGGTTTGAACATCGTACCAATTCAGCAGATGACCCTCATAGCGCTCCAGTTTGCCGATCGTCTCCATGGTATGGGCCAGCTTTTCAACGACCTGCTCCACCGTCATATACCCGAAATCATGTGCGGATAGTGCGCTGAGCATCCAGAGACCGATGTTGGTTGGACTGGTACGCATCGCCAGTTGGTTCTGAGGGGAGACCTGGTAGTTGTCGGGTGGAAGCCAAGACGTATCATCGCTGACAAAGTCTGAGAAATAGCGCCAGGTTCGTCGTGCAACCTTCCTCAGGAACCGCAGATCTTTTTCAGGCAGCAGGAGTTGCTTTTGCTTCGCCTGCGGTCGAAGGTTCAAGAGCCAGCCGATCAGAGGGGATAGGAACCACAAGACGAGCCAGGGGCTGGCTATCGCAAGGCTCGATGGCATCCAGCGCTGCACCGCCCAACCCACGATCCCACTGAATAGGCTCGCCAGGCCCAAAGAGGCTACAAACAATGGCTGGCGACGCGGTCCACTCCGATGGGTCACCTGGGCCGAAGTCCACTCGAGCAACCCACGGCGAGAGATGAGGCGGCGATACCAGACCCGCACAATGGCATCCAGAGCCAGCCCGGCCTGGTGCACAAGCAGCGCCGCATCAGCAACCGTCCGCAGCAGGTCGTGCGCCACCTTCGAGAAGGAGAAGCTCTTCAGCCCCTGGCGGGTGGTCGCCATGGTGAAGGGCTGCGCGAAAGGGTGGAAGAGCAACTGCATGGCGATCACAAGCGTAGAGATCCACCCGATCTGAGGAGAAGTCAGCCAGGAGGCTATGAGCAAGCCCAGGCTGGTCGTGGGTATCAGGCTCCGGCGTAAGTTGTCGAAAACCTTCCAACGGTCGAACCAGGAGAGCGGGTTTGGCACTCGCCGTCCTCCAGGCTCGGGAACCCGCGGCAAAATCCAATCCGCGATTTGCCAATCACCGCGAATCCAACGATGTTGCCGGCGGGTGTAGCTCAGGTAACCCTGCGGGAACTCATCATAGAGCTCAATATCACTGGCCAGGCCCACTCGGACGTGAGCGCCTTCAATCAAGTCATGGCTCAGCAACCACTCTTCAGGAAACCTCCCAGACAGCACTCGACTGAAGGCGCGCACATCATAGATACCCTTGCCATGGTAGGAGCCTTCACCGGCCAGATCCTGATTGATATCGGAAACGGCCTTGGTGTATGGGTCAATTCCGACCGCGTCAGCGAAGAGTCGGCTGAAAAGCGAGGCGCTCGTGCTCGGAAGCGTTGGGCTCACGCGCGGTTGGATGATGGTGTAAGAGCCGGCCAGGATCCTGCCTGCGGCATCGAAGCGCGGCTGGTTGAGAGGGTGTGCCAGGGTCTCGATCATCCTACGGGCAGTGCCAAGAGGCAGCTGTGTGTCGCTGTCTAACGTGATGACGAACCTCACATTGGACAGACGATCCGGGTCGCCGATATATACCAAACGATCGGCATCTTCAGGCCGCGTTCCATCGATCAGACGATTGAGTTCTTCTATCTTCCCGCGTTTGCGCTCCCAACCGATGAATTTTTGCTCGGATTCACTCCAGGTGCGGTTCCGATGGAAAAGGAAGAAACGCTGACCGCCATACCGATGGTTGAGAGCTTCGAGGCTCTCGGTCACAGTCTGGAGCAGTCTTTCGTCGTCCTCTCGATGCGCCTGATCCGAATCGGTGTAGTCCGTGAAGAGGCTGAAGAGGAGATTGCCTTCTTTGTTGGCCAGGTACCGGATTTCTAACTTCTCCACTTCTGTCCGGATTGTCTCCGTGTTCCCCAGGAACACGGGCACAACGACCAACGTTCGAAATGCGTCAGGAATGCCCGAAACCTCAAAATCCATCTTTGGAAGGGCTCGGGGTGGAAGTAGCCGCATGACGAGGTAATTCAAAACCTCGAGCGCGAGTTGGCTGACGGGGATCAGCAAAAGGAGGGCGATCACAAGCTGGACCCCGGGCGTCTGTCCGCGCAGACCAAGTAGTACGATCAGGGAGATGAATACAGCGGAGAAGAAGCTGAGCCCAAGAAAGTACGCTGCAGAATGATGGCGGTATACCCACTGCAGGACGCGGAAACGTGGCGCCTCATGGCAGAGTATGAGTCGCGCAAGTTCGCGCCTTCCTTCACCCATCAGATAGGTCCCGACGTGGATCCGCCGGTCATCTTCCGTCGCTTCACGTGCGGCTTGCATAGCTAGCTCGATGGCGTGTCGTGCGATCTGGTCTTCCGCCTGACCGGACCGACGCGCGAGCTCTTCAATCCCACGGCGATACCGATCGCGCGTGTCGAAATCCATCTTAGGATAGACCCCGGATGGATCCAGCCGAAGCAACCGCTCCACGCGGCTGAGCTGCTCGAAGATTCGTCTCCAATCCAACAGGGCGAGCTGTCGCAAACTGGTAAACGCATTCCCGATCGATATCTGATCCTTCGTCTGGCGGTTTTGCTCACGCAGGTTGAGCTCGCTCAGGGGCTTACGGTAAGTGCGCTCCAGCCAGCTCTGGACCGGCGCTAACGCGGCGTCTTCGTCGTAGAGATGATCGACCAGTTGAGCAGCGAAATAGGGGCTCGGGCCGGGTTGGGTTGCAGCAAGTTCTGCCAGGATAGAGAAGAGCTGTTTGGGATCTCGCCGGTTGGCCGTAATGAGCCTGTTCGCCCAGAAGTCGGCGATCTCACCTTCCCGTAGCTCGGTCAGAGCGCCGGCGGCGAGATCCTGGATGTTCTCAATCAACGCGATGCGCAGCATCTGGGGGACAGCCCAGAGTTCGCCAATCGTCAGCGTGTGCACGGATTGATAGGCCTCAATAAATGCATGGATGTTCTCCCGGTCTAGGCGCAACTGTGTATAGGAGACGAGTTCCTTCGCCAGACCGTAGATGCGCGGCAGACCCCGGTAGGACTCGTTGGCGAGTGTCGGCAGCTCCCGGTAAAAACGCCGAGGAAGGTTCATCTGAATGTCGCGGGCATTGCTCTCGATGACGAACTCATTATCGAGGATCCACTCAGCGGTCGGAGGCGCACCCTGTTCCAGTCGACTCGCTTCGGAGAGATTCAAGCATACCTGGTGGATCCATTGACGGGCGTTTTCGACCCGCCTCAGCAACTCAGCGTTCCGCCGCGGCCTTGGGTCCACTTCGTGGTCCATGGCCAGGCGCTGGGCATGGACCTGGATCTGCGCCGGAGAGAGCGGCACTCCAGGGCTTCGCACATCTCCAATCGGACTCTCGCGCTTCGGATGCAGGACGAAGACTGCGGGCGGAATGTCGCCGCTTTCTCGAAGTACCGCCACTGGGAACCGCAGTGTTTCAATCGGCGCCTGGAGGATCAGGACGGTCTCCCCGGACACCAACCAACGTGCGTGATCCTCAAGTAGCCTTCGTTCGACACCGTACTTCGATCGTCGTATCCACACCCCACCGAAGAGGGTTCCGATCAATCCACCCGTAAAGATCGAAACCAGGGTAGAGAGGCTTCCGCTCAGAATCGGCGCCGGCCAGTGGAGGACCAGGGATGCAACGCCGGCGAGGCCCCCGAAAACAATGGCAGTCAAGGTCGCCCCGATAGCACGGCGCCAAAGGAAGGGGTCCCGTATGTGTACATCTCCGTCCGCGGTCTTGTGCACCCATGCGGCGCGGCGGAAGCCCCTTCTCTGCAGCTCCCGTAGAGCTCTACGAGCTTCATCTCGTTCTGCGAAGTAGCCTATGAGGGTGCCTGCTTCCATATTTTGGTCCTTGTATCACACCTTGGTCTAAGTAGCCGCTCCGGTTCTTACCGGAGCGAAAATGGCCCAACCTGAAGGTTGCGGCTACAGGTGCCGTTGAAACGTTAATTGGGAATTGTTTTCCTATGCATCGCAACGGATTTCACTGGGTGGGAATCTGGGACACAGGCGCCACCCGTATATCGTCTTGTGGCGTCGCTGGCCAACTCCAGTGAGTTAGGCTGAATGAATAATTAATTTGTCAAATGCCAAGGGCAAACCCCATTCACGGGCTACCATCTTTTAAAGACTGAAACGGGAGATGGGCTTGATCTGAAGAGAAGACGGTGCTCCCTTTTAAGACTTTATCATCGGCCCAAATGTTCTGGGAATCCCACTTTTCGTTGTTATCAGCCCAATCAAGGGAAGTGTCGATGCATTTCGCAACGCTTTTACCAGTAATATTAAGTAACAGGAAGAGCAGGCTCCGCCTGAGGTTGATAGGAGAAACTCTTAAAAGAAATGGAATATGTCGAAGGATCGAAGAGAAAGAACAAAACTCACTTTGGACATAATGGTGTCCCTCGGCAAGCTCCTGAGGAGTCATGTTCTTGGGTTGAAATACGACGGTATGGTGGTCGTAATGGCTCCAATCGTGGGATATGATTCGCCCCTGATCTTTGAAACGCTGGTATATTCGTGTTCCGGGATAGGGCGTCAAAACATGTAAGGCCATCGTGGGAAGTTTATTCCTCGCCAAAAACTCCAGGGTATCATCAAAAATGGCTTTCGTATCCGTATCAAATCCCAAAATAATGGAGGGGTGAAAGGCAATACCATTGTCCTGGATAATCTTAATCGCCTCCTCAGTCTCTTCTACAGATTTAAGCGTTTTTTTCATTCCCACCAGGCTTGAAGGCGATACAGACTCAAGCCCAAAGAATAAGGCCGCACAGCCGGAGAGGCGACATAATTTCAGCATCTCTTTGTCTTTCGCCAAAGATATGGAACTTTGTCCTACCCATTCGATGCCCAGGGGTATCAAAGCTTCAAATAATTTCTTGGAATATTCCGGGTGTCCGGTGACGTTATCGTCTAAGATCAAAAATGTCTTTGAACCGGATTGTTTGATATCTTCAACAACCATGGAAACCGATCTATGCCTAATTTTCCTGCCATAGAAATCCGTCACTGAACAGAATTCACAGGCGTACGGACACCCTCTGGTTGTGACCAGCCCCACACAGTTAAATAGCGCCTTGTCAATATGAAAATCTCGCCTTGGGAAAGGAACCTTTGAAAGATCAGGTTCTGGTACATGGTAGAATTTCTGGAACTTTCCTTTTCTAAAATCGGTGATGACATCCGCCCAACAGCCTTCTGCCTCCCCGATGACAACTGAATCGGCGTGCTGGATGGCTTCTTGCGGCAAGATAGTAGGATGAATTCCACCGAGAACGACTTTGGAACCTCTCTGTCTGAACATATCGGATAATTGATAGCTTCTATTTGCCGTTGCAGTCATGCAAGAAATCCCAACCAGGTCGAAATCCAAAGAAAAATCTATTTCTCTGATTTCTTCATCTACAACGGTAATATCAACATCATTCGGCGTCAGTGAGGCCAGAATGTGTAGGCTTAATTGAGGTATTTTAATAGCTTTTAGTACCTTTTTGCCAAACCTATGAGAAGGTGAAACCAATAAGAGTTTCATTACCACGCTCTTCTTTCTTACAAACATATTCAAAGGGTGGCATCCCACCTAATGCAATATCGGGGTTAACCTTCCCTGGGAAGAGTTTGGATGCCCTTCGTAATGCAGAGAATAGGGTGAATACCTTAGAAACTGGGATGACCTTCCCGAGGAGATTTCCAGAATGTGGCTTTGGTTATTCCTTCTCCTTCTTCTGAAAGAATGCTGTGAGTAAGTCTATAGGGAAAGGGAGGATCACTGTTGAGTTTTTCTTGGCGGCCAAAACGAACATCTGCCTTTTCCCCGTACTTTCTTATCTTCTTGATATACACCAAACAGAATGGTCTTACCCCAAAACCGCCTGTCTACCTGCGGTAGACAGGCGGTTTTGAAAAGGGGCTCTCTATTCCTCGATGTAATGAACGAAATAACACCCCTCTTCTAAGCCGCATGGATTAATACCAGGGACTATTCAACCTTTTCAGACAAAGTCAAAATCTCTCGTTTAAGAGGAGAGGGGACGTAGACCAGGTTGACTTCTATCTTTCCAAGGGGCTTTTCCTTGATAGCTTTCATTGGGATTGTGATATCCAAAGACCCTTCGGCAACACCTTCAGGCTGAAGAACCTTCCAAAAAGGATAAACCTTCACTATTTTCTCATCCGGTTTATAAGGGATTGGCTTCCCGGCTTCATCCAGGTATTCGAAGGTGACCGCCTGGATATCCAGGATATCTTTTGTCTTATTGGTGATCTTGATGTTACCCTTGAGACTTGGCGTCTCAACAATCTCTTTAGAAGCTATGTTTACGGTCATGACGATCTTAAGGTCGCTAAGCTCCACAAAAAAAGCCTGTCCCTTAACGTCAGTCTTCGGTGGAACCAAATTTTTAGTGATTTGCTCCTGTTTGGGAGCCTCAACCTTCTTCCCTTCCTTAGCACAACCAAAAAGTCCAATTACCATACTTAAAGCTATAAATATGAAGATCTTTATGAAATGCATACAATGTCCCCCTTTCTTGGGTAGTAAAAGTTAATAGGAATATCAACCCCTTAGATCCCGCACCTCTTTTTAGATCCTGCACCTCCTTTCCCATTTTCCCCCAGCTTTTGGTAGATCATGGTAAGAATCCCTTCGAGACTTGACAAAAAAACCCGCAAAGAAGCTGTTTGGAGTTCTTTGCGGGTCTCTCTCGCATCCTAAAAAGGACTCTTTGCAACTAAATTTAGTCTCCTTATATACTATTCTCTGCGAAATAACAAGAAAAATCGTTCATTTTCAGGAAGAACTCGACAAGGGTGGCAATGATGAATTGTGAATTCTAAACCGTGGATATCTTGTCAAAATTCTTTGCTTTCAAAAGCGTTCGATATGAAGAATAAAAAATAACCGCCTTGGAGGCTATAACCGATGGAAACCATTTGATGAGGTGTTTGCGGGTTCCTTTTAATTCCATCGGATGAATGGGTTTGGTGATTAAATAGCAAGTGCCGAAATGCCAATTGTGAAGCCAATTTGTGCTAATGGTTTGGTCGCACCCGAAGAGACAGTAGATCTAAAGACATTTTTAAAAATGCTTTAGAAACTATGTTTCGTTCGCCTTGTTCCAATTAAAACAACGGGGTGAGCTTGAAGTTCCTTAACGAATAAACTCTAACACCTGGTCGACAGGCTTTCGGTCTTTCTGGGGTAACTCGTCAGCATATCCCACTGCAACAAGACAAACGAGAGAGAGATTCTCCGGCGCCTTCGTTAGGGTCTCAATCTCCTTCTTCGCCATGAGCGGTGCTCCGAGCCAAACTGCGCCTAAACCCATATGATGAAACACAAGGAGCATGGTCGTCACGGCGGCCGCTGCACTCTGGATAGCTGTTGGCGCTGACCTACGGAATCCCATGATTCGGGTCGCTTCAGGGTCAAAGGACTCACGAGCCATCAATACCTTATCCATCACGCTTTGATATCCAGCGGTAAAGACGGCGATACAGGCGGGAGCATTTCTAAAAAAAGAAACATTCCCCCGGTACCGATGGATATCCTCCTCCCAGGATGACGCTTCCGGCCAGGAAGCAATTTTGTCCGATACGGATTGAAGAGTATCTGCCATCTTCTCAATAACCTCTCTCTTTTTTACAACAATGAAATGCCACCCCTGGAAATTACCTCCATTGGGGGCCCAGGTGGCTAATTCCATTGCCTTCTTTAACAACTCATCCGGGACTTCATCCTGTTTCCATTTCCGAATCGAACGCCTGCTCTTAATCAACTTTTCCAAAGTCTCGATATCCATGTCTTCCATCCTTTCTTTTTTGAGATTCCTCAGAAAACTGTCCACCCCCACCCTCACCCTCCCCCGTCGAGGGGGAGGGACTGAGCAGGGAAAAAAATCCTACAACCTCACGGGAGGCAGTTCTTCATACCCCTGTACGGTGAGGCCGGGCAGTACCATCATCGTGGAGGTTCCATGTGCAATCAACCTTTCTCCTTCATCCCTGACGAAGGCTTCTCCCAGCGCAAGGGTTTTCCCCATCTTAATACATCGGCCCCCGGCTATGAGTTTGCCCTTCTGAACAGGGGCTAAATAATTCACTTTGATTTCAACTGTAGTCAGCCCCATGCCATTCTCGACTTGGGGGAAGGTAGCCCAGAAGGTGGCTGCATCTACCACAGAGGCCATGACCCCTCCATGAACATTTCCAAAGGGCTGGAGATGTTTCTCTTCAAGTTGCACTTCCAGTAGGGAGACCCCCCATTTCAGGTCTTTGATCTCCATGGAAAGAAGGGAAAAATAAGGGCTCTGGTTCACGACCTTCGCCACAGCCTCTTTGTATTTCGGGTTCAATTGATTCTCGGCCATCCATGATCTCCTTTCAACTCTTTTTCTGAACCGGATTATATTTCTACAAATAGCTGCGTGCTCCTGCTTTAGGAAGAATATCAAAACTCCTTGGAGTAGCGATAGGCGAGGTCAAAATACCGCCGGGCCCTTTTCAGGGCCTCTTTTTTTTCTTCTTCAGGGATATTCGGGTCATCCAGTCGGAAGCTTTCCACTTTTCCCCGGACATAGGCCCGGTAGCATTTGTAGAAATCCAGGAGTTCCATCAACTCATAATCTCCTGATTCCCCGATATACGCCTGAATCAGATGTTCGCTTAAATCCTCCCTGCTGTGGTAATCGAGGTCCATGGCTAAAAAGGCGATGTCCGCCGCCACATCCGTATACCGGAACCTTTCATTGAATTCGATGCAGTCGAAGATGGAGATTTCCTCCCCCCAGAAGATATGTTCCAGCCGCAAATCGCCGTGACAGTCCCGGATGCGGTCCTCTTTAATCCTTTGATAAAAGACCTTCTCTTTGGTCCTATAAAATTGATCCGTCTTTTCCTTCACTTCCTGATAAACATCCCCGGAGATCGTCACATCAATATATTTCCCTGTCTGATCGAAGTTCTCATCCGTATCCTGTTTGACCCGTTCCGGTTTTGCAAAGCTTTTGATCCGGTTGTTTGTTTCTGCCGTAAAATAAAACCGGACCAATTTTTCTGAGATGGCTTCAATCATCCCGGAGGTAACTTCCTTTTTCTCAAGCAATCGATTCATCAGAAACGCTTCAGGTATCTGCCTCATCTTGACCGCATATTCGATCGCCCTTCCCCTGCCATCCAGTGCGATCCTGTTGTCCTCTTCCGTAATCCTGATCACCCCAAGATAAAGAGTCGGAGCAAGTCGGAGATTTAAAGTCACCTCCTGCTCGCAGTAATACTTCCTCTTCTCGATGGAGGTGAAATCAAGAAAACCGAAATTGACCGGCTTTTTCACTTTATAGGCATAGTTCCCAGTGAGAAAGACGAGGGAGATATGGGTCTCGGCCAACTGTATTTCTCCGGGGTGATCGGGATAGATGGCGGGGTTAAGGAGCGTTTTTTTGAGAGAGGAGATATGAAGTTCTTTGTTCATGTCATTTAGTCTTGTGGTCTCATAGTCTCATAGTCGGGTAACCAATGATTAGCAACTGCAAGACGACTCGACTATATGACTATAAGACTAATTCCTCTTTTCGATCTTTCTGATCTTCCAATCCGGGGCAGTGTTATATTCCGTATCGATGGTGAGGTGAATGATGGATAAACCTTGAACTTTCCTTTTCAAATCGTCAATGTCAATGGGTTGGAAAATGGCTTTATTATTCAGATAGGCCTCCCGGGTCAGGGCATTTGATTCGTAATTCTCTTTCGTCCGTTTTAGAATCCTCTCAATCGACTTCTCCTCCGTGCAGGCGCACTCTGCGATCACAAAAGGCCGATGGGCCTTCTCCGCAATCTCCGCAGCCCGAGCCCTCAGCTCCTGAGAAACGAAGGTCGCATCCAGGATCAATCCCCCCTCACTTTTCTCCAGCGCATCCTTTGCCAGACGGAACATCTCCTCATAAACCTTTTTCCTGTTCTCAGGGCTGGAGGCCACTTTATTATCAAAGATATCCTGCCCTTTCAGGACCTCCAGACGGATCATATCGGAGCGGAGGATCTGAAACCCCTTCATCCTTGCGATCTCTTCGGTCACAGGGCTTTTCCAGCTTCCCGGAAGACCCACGGAAATCAGCACAGAGTCCTTTGTGACCTCAGATTCGATCACCTCTTTAAAAGCTCTTTCCATTGAAACCTCCTTGTTTAAATCACCAATCACCAAATGTCAATAACCCAATAATAACCAATCCTCAATCACCAACTGTTTCAAACCTATTCGGGTTATTGATTATTGGAGCTTATCTGGTGTTTGCCTGCCTGCCCCGCCCTCGGTCGGGACCACCTGCCCGCCGGTAGGCAGGGAATTTGGTTATTGGAATTTCTATTTTTTATCTTATCACATCTCCAGGGCTTTTAGAATCACCTCATGCAAAATTCCATTGCTCACCAAGATGCCGTGATTTCTTTCGAGCTTGATGCCGCAGGAGAAGTCCAGAGGTTGGCCGTAGAGGTCAGTCACTTTCCCTCCCGCTTCCTCTGCGATGATCGCCCCGGGAGCATGATCCCAGATATTCTCTTTATAACCTGGCTCTGAGGACGACGGAACCCTCAGGTAGAAAGTTGCCTCCCCTCGAGCCACTACTCCGTATTTAGCCTGGCTGTCCATCTTAAGTGGAGGTCGAATCATCTTCAGTTTTTTCGCAATTCTCTGGTGAATCAGATGGTCGGCATGGTCCGGTTCAACGCTCTCTGTAAAAGAGGCTTTAACCGGATCGCTCACATTTGAGACGGAAAGGGTCTGCCTCCCTTCTCCATCCAACTCCATCTGGAAAGAACCCTTTCCTCTCAAGGCAAGGAAGAGGCACCCTCTTTTTTCACCAGGCCGGTCTTTGTCCGCATAAAGATTGGGACAGGCTATCAGTCCGAGTTGAATCAACCCATTCTCAATCAGGGCCAGAGCAATGGCATACTGATCTCCTCTGAGAAAGCCCTTGGTCCCATCAATAGGGTCCAATGTCCAGAAGCGATTTTTAATCGAATGAGAACTGAGGTCGATCCAGGAGCAGACCTCATCAGATGAGGCGCCAGGAAAGAGATCATGAACATAGCCTGTAACCTGTCTGAGAATGTTCAAGTGATTGGGTTTCTTCAGCTCAGCCGAATCCTCTTCGGCCGCCACAATATCATCCGGAAAGGTGTCTTTGATCAATTTACAGATGATCGCCTGAGACCCGTAATCGGCAATGGTCACGGGGGTCCGATCTATTTTTTGAATGGATGCCCCTTCGGCAAGTTCTCTCCCCACCTTCTGACAGAGCCGGGATGCCAGGCGTATGGCCTGAAGGGCAGTGATTATCTCGAGGGAGTTTTCTTTCATATCCACAAAATTCCAATAACCAAATCCTAAACTTCGTATCAATTTAGCTTTTTGAAAAACTACAGTAAACAGGGCATTTAACGGGTTTGTCATTCCTGCGCAAGCAGGAATCCAGTCTTATTCCCCCCATTTCTGGATTCCCGTTTTCACGGGAATGACAACTTGGGTGATACACCAAAGGTCTCTTTTCAAAGAGCTAAAGTGTTACCAAACTTCAAAAAATAACCAATCACCAAATTCCAATGACCAGATGGGAATATTAAAAGGAATAAGACAAGAGCAGCCATTGGGTCATTGGTTTTGGGGTTATTATTTGATGATTGGTGCTTGAAATTTGGTTATTAAAAAAGAGGAGGGGCTTCTTCGCCTCTCCTCTTCGCTATCGCTGATGGTGCCGAAGGGGGGATTTGAACCCCCACGGGTGTTGCCCACCACCCCCTCAAGATGGCGTGTCTACCAATTCCACCACTTCGGCATCCTCATATCATGTCGTAGTCGTAGCGTTGGCATTTATTGCCAACGAACCTCCTTCGCCCCCAGTAAATGAGGGCGCTACTACTTCTTAGGTTCAGGCACAGGGATTTGAGGTTGAGCTGGAGCCTTCTGGGGTTCTGCCGGAGCCGTCTGAGCCGGCCTCTCTCTGATGACGGTTGAAGCCCGCCTGGTTGAGGCATAGGTCAGCAGGAGTGAGGTGATCATGAAGACCACCGCCGCCGCCGTCGTCAGTTTGCTGAGAAATCCCATTGCCCCTGCGCTTCCGAAAAGCGTCTGGCTCGACCCGCCAAAGGCCGCCCCCATCTCTGCACCCTTCCCTGCCTGAAGAAGAACGATCAGGATGAGGGCAAAACAGACCAGAACATGAATAATCGTGATCACTGCCATAAATTCAATCCCCTTTTCATACCCTAAATAAATCCGAAACTCGAATATCGGGCGAAGCGTCCTTTTAGGGCCAATCCTAAACAAATTCGAATTTTCAAATGACAAAAATCTAAAACAAGTTTTGAGAGTCTAATTTTATGATCTTAAATTTGTTTCGAAATTCGCCTGCCTGCGCGAAGCCGCTCCGGCGAAGGCAGGGATTTCGTGCTTCGGATTTCAGGTTTTATTTATATCACATTTCTTTAAATCTGACAATCCTTGAGAAGGACTCTGCATTCAGGCTTGTCCCTCCCACAAGGGCTCCGTCAATATCCTCTTCGGCCATCAGGCTTTTGATATTCTCCGGAGTAACGCTCCCCCCGTACTGAATCCTGAGATTCTCCGCAATCTTCGGGGAATAGAGAAACCTTATCTTTTGACGGATGAACTGATGCGCCTCTTCCGCCTGCCGTGGAGTGGCTGTCTTCCCTGTTCCGATCGCCCAGACCGGTTCATAGGCGACGACCAGGCTCTGCATCGCCGTCTCTCCAATATCTTTCAGCCCTCCTTCTATTTGCCGCTCCGCCACTAAAAAGTTGATTCCCTTCTCCCTTTCTTCTAATGTTTCTCCAACACAGAAGATCACCTTCAATCCCTGTTTCAAGGCCGCCTTTATCCTGCGGTTCACCGTCTCGTCAGTCTCTCCGAAATATTGTCTTCTTTCGGAATGGCCGATGATCGCATACCGGCAATGGATCTCCTTAAGCATCACAGGAGAGATTTCACCTGTGAAGGCGCCCTTCTCCTCCCAGAAAAGATTCTGGCCGGCTAAATGAATGGATGATCCTTTCAGCTCTTGAGAGACAGCGTAAAGGGCTGTAAAGGGAGGAGCAATGGCCACCTCAACATCCTCGATCCCTTGAAGAGAGACTTTCAATCCCCTGACCAGATCGAGGGACTCCTCGACCGTCTTATTCATCTTCCAGTTGCCTGCGATGAAGGGTAATCTTTTCATTATTCCCACCTCTTTAGCCTTGAGATTCTCCCGATCACCCGATCTCCCCACTATTTCTTCTCAGGGCCTCGATCCCCGGCAATTTCTTCCCTTCAATAAATTCGAGGGATGCCCCTCCGCCTGTGGAGATGTGGCCGATCTTCTCTGCGACTCCCGCCTGATTCACCGCCGCTACAGAATCCCCCCCTCCGACGATGCTAAAGGCGGAAGATCCGGCAATGTTCCTGGCTATGGCAAATGTCCCCTGACTGAAAGGCTCCATCTCAAAAACGCCCATCGGCCCGTTCCAGAAAATCGTTCTGGCGGTTTTGATCTCGTCAGAAAATACCCTGATGGTCTCAGGCCCAATATCAAGGCAGACCCAATCGCCGGGAATATTTTCGTTGCTTACAATCTCTCTCCTCGCCTGGACATCCATCCTTTCTGCGGCAACATGATCGTAGGGAAGGATAAATTTTATTTTCCCTTTTGCTCTTTCGAGAAGATGAAGCGAGAGACCGATCTGATCTCCCTCGACCAGTGATTTTCCGACCCCGAACCCTTTTGCCTTCAGGAAGGTGTAGGCCATTCCCCCTCCCACGAGAAGGGTTGTCACCTTATCCAAAAGGTTCTGTATCACCCCGATCTTATCGGAGACCTTTGCGCCGCCCAGGATGGCGACATAAGGTTTCTGTGGATGGACTAACGCCTTCTCTAAACTTTCGACCTCTTTCATCATTAAGAAACCAGCCGCAACGGTCTGTATGTATCGTGTCATTCCCACGGTGGACGCATGGGCCCGGTGGGCAGCGCCAAAAGCATCATTGACATAAACCTCGCAGAGGAAGGCCAGGTCCCTCGAAAAAGATTCTTCATTCTTCTCTTCCTCCGGATGAAACCGAAGGTTTTCGAGGAGGAGGACCTCTCCCTCTTTCATCCCATCGATCTGCCTCCTGACCTCTTCTCCGACACAATCAGGAGCCAGAGAGACGCTCCCCCCGAGCAATCCGGATAACCTTTCCGCAACCGGGGCTAAACTGAACTTTGGCTCTCTCTTCCCTTTCGGCCTTCCCAGGTGGGAGGCAAGAACGACCTTCCCGCCTGCCTCGCTCACAAAACGGACCGAGGGCAGAGAGAGAACGATCCGTGTTTCATCGGTGATCTCATTTTTTTCGTTGAGGGGAACATTAAAATCGACCCGGATGAAAACCCGTTTCCCTTTTACCTCAATTTGATCTACTCTTCGAATGGTCATGGGTCACTCCAATCTCACCCTCCCCCGTCAGAGACTGTGTCGTAATTATTGTTTTGTCACCCTGAATTTATTGATTCACATTCGTTCATCACTTCGTGCCAGGGTCTTGTAAGTATTGGAATCTATTAGATGCTGAAACAAGTTCAGCATGACATTTTTCTTTGTTTTCCCCTTTGCGACACAGCCTCTCAATGGGGAGGAAATCTAATGAAGTGTCACAAAAGATTATCCCCTCCCCTGGCGGAAGGGGAGGGGGAGAAAATAACTTTTACTTCTTCCCGAACAGATATAAGAACAACTCCACCATCCTGTTCGAGAAGCCCCATTCGTTATCATACCAGGAAAGGATCTTCGCCAGCTTTCCGCCGATCACTTTTGTCGAGGGACCATCGACAATGGAGGAATGGGGATTGCCATTGAAGTCGATGGAAACAAGCGGCTCCTCGCAGAAACTCAGAATCCCTTTCAACTTTCCATCCGCATAGGATTTCAAAGCCTTGTTCAGTTCTTCAGCCGTCGTCTCCTTTTTCAGTTTCACCACCAGGTCGACCACGGAGACATTGGGGGTCGGCACGCGAATTGCCATTCCGTCCATCTTCCCCTTCAATTCCGGGATGACGAGAGAGAGGGCGGTAGCCGCGCCGGTTGTTGTGGGAATCATCGACATCCCGGCAGCTCTGGCCCGTCGAAGGTCTTTGTGCGGAAAATCGAGGATGACCTGATCATTGGTGTAGGCATGGATGGTTGTCATCAGACCATGCTCCACTCCAAACTCGTCAACCAGGATCTTGGCGATGGGGGCAAGGCAGTTCGTCGTGCAGGACCCCATCGAAATGATGTGATGCCTTGAAGGATCGTAGTCCTTCTCATTGACTCCGAGGACGAGCGAGACATCAGGATCTTTTGCCGGAGCGGAGACTACAACTTTCTTGGCGCCGGCTTCAACATGCCTGGAGCCTCCTTCGCGATCCGTAAACTTCCCTGTGCTTTCCAGAACCACATCGACCCCCAGGTCCTTCCAGGGAAGCTGGCTCGGATCTTTCAGGGCGAAAACTTTGATCTCTTTTCCATCGATTAAAATGGCGTCTTTCTTTCCTTCAAGGCTTGCCCCAAATTTCCCGTGAACAGAATCGTACTTTAAAAGATGGGCCAATGTCTTAGCATCGGTGAGATCATTGACTGCCACGAACTCCAGATCTTTCCTGTTCAAGCCTGCTCGAAGGACATTTCGGCCAATCCGACCAAACCCATTAATCCCTACCCTGATAGCCATATCGCTCCCTCCTTTTTAAAATTATCTTTTATTATATACCTTTTTTCTGTTCCCTCCGTCAATATGTTTTGAGGGTTGAGAAAAATTGCACTCCTTCCCAAAAGCGAAGAAATCTGATATATAGGGTCTAGCCGAGGAGTGAGATGGAAAAAATAAATTTTAACACCAGAGACCGCAACTTTTTGGAGATCGTGCGAGGGCTTCTCCACTCATGGATCGCTTTTCAGGAAATCTTCAATAAGTACAAGGCGGGGAGGCTTCAATTTTCAGACATCGGAAATTGGGTCGATGATAAGGGACAGAGCCCTCTCTACAACCTGAAGGAACAGTGTCATTCCTTTTTCCGTAATAAGGGAAAAGAACCTGTTAGTAAAAATGAATGGCTCCTTGACCTGGTCATCGGATCCATCTTTCACGAAGCCATGAAGTTAAGGGAAAACATTTATCAACTCGAAATCTATCGCCCCAAATACCTCAAATATAAACTTAATATTGGAAAATCCTCTTATGAAAGGAATTATTTCCAGCAATTTGAGCGGATCATCTCAAAGGCGGAACAGGGAGCGCTGCTGGGCATATCGGAGATGCGGTCCCTTTTCCATGATGCCATGGAGCAGTTAATCGACCTCTTTAAAGAAAAGGACCGCAATCCCTATCTGGTTCGATTTCTTCTGGAGCACAACTCCCTTCTTCAGAAAGTATATGGACCTCAAAAGGGGAAGGATGTTCTGGGTTTCATCTTTGGGGGAGGGTTGCAGGAGGCTTATGGTCGCGCGGGCCGCAGTTATCTCTTGAGCGGGCATTATGATCTCTCCTCCCGCTACTTTTCAAAAGCCTTGAAGCTGGGGCCTCCACACAACGAACTCCTTTTTCTACTGTATTTCAGCCTCGGGATGAATGCCTATTACAAAAATCTTTACACAAGAACCCTGTCGTTCTGGGGAAAGCTGATTTCGATCCGGTTGAAGAAATATTTTAAGAAACATTATGCCAGGCAATTTGAGGAGGTCTGCCATAAGATGGCTTCGGAATTAAACGAGGAGGGAAGGCCCAAACAGGCGCAAAAGGCGCTTCTTCTTGCCGATCAGGCTAAAATAATGTTAGGATGAATTAAAAGGAGAGCTGTGAGATGCCGATCTATGAATATCATTGCAGCCGATGTCATCACGAGTTTGAAAAACTTGTTTTCAACTCATCTCAAAAGATCGTTTGCCCTGAATGTAAAAGCAAGAGGGTGAGCCGGATGATGTCCGCCTTCGCCTTTTCGAGCGGAGGGAAATTTAAGAGCGCCGCCGGCTCCTCCTGTGGTAGCTGCTCCTCCACCAGTTGTTCCACCTGCGGCTCCAGTTGAATAAAAATTCCAATAACCAAATCCCAAATTCCAAATAAGTTCCAATTAACCAATATCCAAATCACCAAACTCACATTTATTGATGGTCTCGTAAAAAGTCGAAAAATCTTAATGATCGTCATTCCGGCGAAAGCCGGAATCCAGTAATATTAGATACTTATGAAAACACTGGACACCGGTTTTCACCGGTGAGACGACTTTTTACGAGATCATCATTTATTGGCCTAATTTAAAAATTTCGGTCATTATTTGGTTATTGGTGCTTGGAATTTGGTTATTCTTATGTCAGGTAAGCTGAAAAATAGGCACTTCCAAACTTCTATCCGACTAAAGATGAGAAAGATGCCTTCTCGCTTCCATCTCCTCCTTCAGCGAAACATCGTCTTGAAGACCTTTTAAAACCTCATCGATCAATTGAATCATCTTACCTTTTTCCTCCGGCAATTTGCCGTGGAGGGGAATGAGGTTTGAAATGTGGTCGCTCAAAAACTGGGAGGTGACTTCAAGTTCTTTCAAAAGGAGCCTCGTCTCTTTCAAGATTGTCTCAGGCGATGCCGGCTGGAACCGGCCTTCCTCCATGGCATCATACAAGGAAGAGTTTGGCTGGGGAACAAAGGTCCGGACGCGTATAAAGTGGGGATCGATCTGATTCAGAACATCTGCGGTTCCCCTCGCATGTTGTTCCCACTTTTCTTCTCCGCCGATTCCCAATAGCACATAGAGGGAGTATTCAAAACCTGCCTGTTTCGCCTTCCTTCCCGCTTCGATCATCTCCTCTGGCGTCGCCCCTTTATCAATCTCTTTTAAAAGTTCTCTATCCCCTGTCTCAAGACCCACATGAAGTCTATTCAACCCCGCTTCATAGATTTTCCGCAAGTCCTCGATCGGTTTCCTGGCAATGGTCCTGGCCCTCGCATAACTGGTCACCCTTTCAATATGAGGGAAGGAAAAATACAAAGCATTTAGAATCCTGACCAACTCATCGGTCTTGTAAACCAGGCTATTGGAATCCCCAATAAAGACGGTCTGGACTCTATCGCTATAGAGTTCCCTTGCCATGGATATATCCTCAAGCGCCTCCTCCAGATCTCTTCTCTCAAACTTCATCGTTTTATACATCGAACAGAAGGTGCACCGGTTCCAGGGACACCCTCTCGTCACCCTCAACAGGAGGCTGTTGGCTTCGCTCGGCGGCCGAAAAGGCGGAAAGTCATAATCTCTTTTTCTCAAACCGAATCTTCCAAGACTCATCATCTACCTCCATCAAAGTGTCTAAAATTAAAAGTGCCTAAAGTGACTAAAGTTAAAAAATCATTGTTACAGCGATCCCTTTTTTCTCAAAACGTTCCTTTAAATCCATTCCAATAACATTAAAATAATCATCTGTGAGATAAGAGTCCAGTCCATTTTTATGGTAGAGTCCTTTCACCTTGTTCGGGTAATTCACCCGGTCGATGAGCACTGTATCGACGAGCCCCTCCAGCATCTTTGCCAGGGGCGCAGGCTTTAAGGGAAGCAGCGGCCCGATGAAGGCATAGGTCCTGACCCTCTCTTTGCGAAGGGTTTCCAATGCCTTGATCCGGGAAGAGATGGAAGGGGAGCAGGGCTCGAAGAGCTTCTTCATCGCTTCATCATGGGTGGCGACAGTCAATCCCACTTCAATCTTTTTAAACCGCTTAAAAAGGTCGATATCCCGCAGACAGAGAGGTGAACGGGTCAGCAGGTTGACCGGAAACTGCTTATCCAGAAGCGCTTCCAGGCACCCTCGGGTAATCTTATATGTTTTCTCAATGGGCTGGTAGGGGTCAGTCACTGTGCTGATGGCGACCATTCCCGGTTTTGCCCTTTTCAACTGATTCTTCAGCAGTGAAGGCGCGTTCACTTTGACATCAATGAACTCACCCCAGGGCTCCCGGTGGCCGGTAAATCGCTTCATGAAACTGGCATAACAGTATCGACACCCGTGCCCGCAGCCTACATAGGGATTAAGACAGTAGTCAAAGCCGGAGATCGCCGTTCTGGTGAGAACGGTCTTGGCAAAAATCTCTCTTACTTTCACCGATATAATTATAACCTAAATTGAGCGATTCTTAATACTATTTTTAAAGATAAACCCTCTGGATTCCCGTTTTCACGGGAATGACATTTTCATTCAGTGGTCGATGGTCGTCATTCCTGAGGAGGCAGGAATCCAGTATCTTTGATGTCATTATTAAAGAAAAAACGCTCAATTTAGGTATAACGTAGTTTGAAAAAAAATAAAAGGTTCTGGAATGGCAAAGGATGAAGATATTCAGGATTCACTGGATGGGCAATTCAGGGAGAGGGGGAAGAGAGGCTTCGACTCCTTTCCGGGCATAGATTTCCCCCCCCTGGGAATAGATCTTCTGAAAGAATTCGAAGATGTCAATTTCTCCTCTTTTCGCCTTTTGCCATAGCCCGTAGAAATGATGGGCGGTAATAAAACTGATATTATATCGAACTAAGAGGTCGATCAGCTCCCTGGAGATATGGCTCGCCTCTCCCCTCTCGGAAATGGGAAGGCGAATATGAGTGCTCGCTATGATCAGGGATTTTTCATTCTCTTTTTTCTCTTTCTCGAATTGGAAAACCCGATTAATCTTCGGATGATTCCTATCGGCTTCTCCTTCACACATCATCACCTGCATTCCGAAGGTCTTCTGACTATCTGGAATCTTTATAATGCGGTCCACGGATCGGTACTGAATCCCAGCCGATATCTTGAACCCCATATCTTTAAAGATGGCGTGGACAGTATCAAGCAAGAGCATTTCATTTTTGGGCCAGAGGAGCGTCTCGATGGTGAAAAAATTCTGTTCTTTAATCGTTGTCGAATCCTTTTGAGAGATCTTATCAATTTCTGACCTTAAGAAATCCTTTCTTGCGCTTGCTTTTTCAGCGCTTCTCCCTTCCACGCGCCCGACAATGAACATCATGATAAGGCAGATCAATGGGACGAGGAGCCTCATCTCCTCCTCATATGTGATGGCGCTATAGATTGCAAAAGTAGCAAGAAAAAACTGAAACAGGACTAACATTATCGAAACCTTTTAAAAATGAAGTGATAACAATATGTTAAAGGCAAAGTAATTTACAGCAATTTCTATACCAACAAGGGAAAATTTAAATTCAGTAATATTATCAAATTGTTATGTTAATAACCCTGGGGTTTGGCCTAAAAATTAGCTCTTACTATATTACATAATTTGAACGAAAAATGTCATTCTTATTCAATCGTAACATCCCTGCCTATCCAGTCCAATCACTCAAAACAACCAAGCTGACACTGGCTGATTCTGATGTTTATTTCGTTCAGAATCTGCCCCATTTCCCGTTTTGAAATGCCGAAATCCTCTGCAATCTTAAAGCACATTGCGCAGGGAATCTTCCCGTCCTTTGATTTCTCCAAAATGGTTTTCTCTATTTTTTCCCGGTCCATAATCAACTCCGATCACCCCTTCCCCTCCTCCCTCGAAAGGGAGAGTTGGGATGAGGGGTTGGGCTCCTCCAGATATGGGATAGCCCCTATTACATTCATATTTGTTAAAGTTGTCAAGATAAATTATAGAGAGCTCCTGAAAAACTACTTTTCGCTCCCTGATTACACAGATTTCAGAAGAGGATTACTCAGATTTCTGGATTTTTTTCAGAAATCTCTTATAATGAGTGTTAGGACAGATTAGAAATCTTTCCCACAAAGGAGAAGAAAAAGGAGAAAGATGATGAAATTGAGCGGTGTCATACCTCCTATTACCACACCTTTTGAAAAAGGAAATCTTGCCCTAGACAGACTGAAAGAGAATTTTAATATGTGGAACAAAACCGGACTCTCCGGCTATCTCGTCCTGGGATCCAATGGAGAGGCCGTCTATTTGAACGAGAAAGAGAAGATGAAAGTCATGGAGGCATCAAGGGAATCGATTCCCCAATCAAAGGTGATGATCGTTGGAACAGGGGCGGAATCCACACAGGAGACCATTCGTTTTACCCATCAGGCGGCAAAAGTGGGCGCCAATTTCGGCCTCGTCGTCACCCCTTCCTACTTTAAGGGTTCGATGAAACCTCAAGTCCTCTATGACCACTTCATCGCCGTGGCGGAATCTTCACGGATAGGCATCCTTCTCTACAATGTCCCTCAATTTACCGGAATCAATCTGGACGCTGAAGTGGTGGCGAAATTATCCTTCCATCCCAATATCGTTGGGATTAAAGATAGCTCCGGAAACATCGGCCAACTGAACGATATCATCCATCTTTCGAGCAAGGGGTTTGCTGTTTTTGTGGGGTCGGCCCCGGTCTTCTTCCCCGCCCTCTGTATCGGGGCGGCAGGAGGAATTCTCGCTGTGGCAAATGCCGCTCCGGAGGAATGCGTCCGGATCCTCAGTCTCTACCATCAAGGGAAAATGGCAGAGGCAACAGCATCTCAGAACCGATTAACCCCTCTTGCCAAAGCGGTTACGGTGAAGTATGGGATCGGGGGTTTGAAGATGGCGATGGATCTTACCGGTTACTTCGGTGGAAACCCGAGACTGCCTCTGAAAAGACCCGGGAAAGAGATCGAGGAAGAGTTGAAAAAGTTATTGGCCCAGATGAAAAAATAAAAAAGCAGATTCTGAACCAATACTGAATCAAGTTCAGCACAAGGTTCAGAATGACAGACCGAAATGGATTTCATTGAACATAAGGCATGAAACCCAATTAATCTCATCCTTATGCTCTATGCCCTATGCCTCGTTAACCCATTGCGTCCAGAACAACCTCGGTAATATCCTTCACCTTCAATTTGATCTTATGCTTTCTTGCATAACCCGAGATGGTCCGGATGCATTGCTGGCAGGAGGTCACAACTTCCTCGGTTCCTGTCCTCTGAATCTCTTCAATCTTTCTCTGTGCAATGGCAGCGGAGAGCGCCGGATCAATCATCTCAAGATCTCCTCCTCCGCCACAACACACACTCAACTGGCGATTCCCCTCTAACTCTATCAGGTTCAATCCTGGAATTTTCTTTAAAATATTTCTGGGGGCGTCGAAGACCTTACTGTTTCTTCCCAGATCGCAGGGATCATGATAGGTCACTGCCCTATCGACTCCATTCCGCAACGCGATCTTCCCCTCCCAGATCAGCCTTTCTATGAATTGAGTGGAATGGAGCAGTTCGGCATCCGTCTGATACTTCTCCTTCCAGGTATGGTAGCAGGAGGGGCAGGCAAAGACAACGGTTTCAGCGCCCACTTCCTTTACCTTCTCCTGATTGTGTTCGATCAGTTTCTGCATCTTCTCCTTCATTCCCGCCTGGATGAGCGGAAACCCGCAGCACCACTCCTCTCCTCCCAGAATAGTAAAGTCGACATGGGCCTTATTCAGAATCTGAACAAAGGTCTGTGGGATCTTATGGGCCATCGGGTAGAAGGCCGCCACGCATCCCACAAAGTAGATCACACTCGCTTTTTCCTTCTGGAACCTGTGATCCGGGACCTCCTCCAATTTATCCATCCACAAGGTTCGGTTCACATTCGGCTCGTTAGAGATATTGAAGTGGTTCTCCAGCGCCTCGACCACCCGATCGATCACCTTCGGGTACTGTTTTTTATCGACCAGGCATTCCCGTCCCGCTAAAACGCCCTGATTGGTCTCCACTGCCGGAAAACAGGTCTGGGTGCAGAGTCTGCAACCCGTACACCGGAAGAGTGTCTCCTCGATTTCAGGCGTCCAGTCGATTTTACCTTCTATAATCGCCTTCACAAGGACATTCTTGCCCCGGGGGGTGGCCCATTCCCTCCCTGCAACGGTATAAACAGGGCAGTGGGCCAAACAAAAACCGCAATGGTTGCACTTGGCCACCTCGTCGTAGAAAAGCGTTTTGAGTTGTTCTCGATCCATATTGACTCCCTATAGAGTTTTTATCGCAAAATGAACCGCCCCTCACCCCCTCCCTCTCCCCGGTGGGGAGAGGGGAAGGGTGAGGGGGCAATTGCAAAATGACAATTGTTAATTGACCAATTTGCATTGATCCTTTCAGATTCCTCCCACAAATCTTCCCGGGTTGAGGATTCCTTTCGGATCGATCTCTTTCTTCAATCGCCGCATGATCTCATAATCGCCTCTCAGTTCCCCCCAGACATCGATCCTCTTTTTGATGTCAGGAGGGCACGATTCAACGATGAGGCGGCCTTCGTTTTTGACGGCAACCGAGGAGAACTCTCTGATAAGGTTGAGCAAGGATTCTTTTCTTGATCGCACGCCTTTGCCGGCGAAGACATAGGAGTAAAGCGCCCCGTTTCCGGAATGGCAGATGAGTCCACAATCGACTCCCGATTCTCTGGCTATTTTTTCATAACTGCCCATCACCTCTCCGCATCTCGAGATCAAAAAATTGGATTTGAAGGAGATGAAATTTGCCCCCTCTTCCGCCAGTCCCTCTGAAAAGTCCCGTATCGCCTTCCAGAACGAGGAGTGGGTTTCCGAAGCAAGAGCCGCTATTTCAAGGGCGCCGTTCTTCCTCGCCCTTTCCCCTATCTCCGAGACCTGCCGCTCAATGCTTTCAGCCACGCCATCCAATCCGATGGCAACAAGATAATTCCCCTGCTGGGCTATTGGAGGCTTTATCTTCTTCACAACCATTTCGTTCAAGATCTCAATGGATGATGGAAGGTATTGGGACTGGAGGATTTCACGTCCAAATTGAACCGCCTCCTCCAGTCTGACAAAAGGGAGGAGCAAGGTTGCCGTTCTTTCCGGAAGGGGTAGAAGTTTAAAAGTAATCTCACAGAGGATTCCCAGCGTCCCATAAGAACCGATCAGGAGTTTACACATATCATAGCCGGAAACATTCTTCACCGTCTTTCCGCCTGAGGCGACGATATCCCCATTGGGAAAGACAGCCTTTGTTCCAATGATCAAATCCCTCGCCGTGCCGTAAAGCAGCCTCCCGGGTCCGCTCGAATTGGCCGCCACGATCCCGCCCAGCGTGGCCTTCTCCGTAAAGGGCGGATCCAGCGGAAGGAAATATCCCTTCCCTTCCTGTGACAATCTCTTTTGAACCTCGCCGAGAGCAATTCCGCTTTCTGCGGAGAGGGTGAGATTATCACAGTCACAATCCGTCATTCGATTGAGACGGAGAGTGGAGAGGACAATATCCATCTTTTTCGGTATTCCGCCCACCCCGATCTTTGTCCCATTCCCCATGGGAAGAAGGGTCAGGGATTGCTCATTGGCGTAGGCAACAACTTTTGAAACCTCACCAATCGTTCCCGGGAAGACAACACCTTTGGGTCGCTTTCCATCCAATCCATAGTCTTTGAGATTATCGGGTTCTTTTATAATATGAGATTCCCCGACGATCTCTTTCAATCTCCAAACCAGTTTTTCAGTTTTGGGCATATCCCTTGCTCCCTCACCCATCCATTCCCTCCCCCTCAAGAGGCTGTGTCGGTATCAATTTAGCTGTTTGAAAAAACATGTAAAATCCCTCCTCACCTCCCTTTGCCCTCCGGGTCAGAGATCGCTCTCTCCGAGCCAGAGGCTCTTCTGAGCCGGAGGCTGGGTCGGAGACCAAAGGGAGGAAAAAGGATTTCCCCCTTTTGACAAAGGGGGATGAAGGGGGATTAGATGTCTTTTTTCAAAGCCTTAAAGTGATACCTGTGTCGTAATTCGCCATTCACCCTTCGACACGCTCAGGGCGAACGGCCCTGCCTGCGGTAGGCAAGGAAGGGGGTGAACTGTTAATGTTATGTCTGAACCTCCGGTAAAATCTTCCCGGGGTTAAAAATATCTTCCGGATCAAAAGCCTTCTTCACCTTTCTCATTGCGGCGATATCCTGAGGAGAGAAGACGAAGAACATCTCCTTCATCTTTTCCGTGCCAATCCCATGCTCCCCGCTGATGGTCCCGCCTGCATCGGCGCATAATTTCATGATCTCGGAGCCTGCCAGATGCACCTTCCTCAGCTCCTCCTCGTCCCTTTCGTCAAAGAGGATGAGGGGATGGAGATTTCCATCTCCCGCATGAAAGACATTCGCAATGGTAAGGCCATACTTCTTGCTCACCTCCATTACCTGGACCAACACCTCGGGTAGTTTGGTCCTCGGCACCGTTCCATCACAGACAAGATAATTGGGACGGAGTCTTGAAATGGCGCCGAATGCCCCTTTCCGGCCTGCCCAGAGCTGTGTTCTTTCGGCCTCTGTCTTTGCAGATTTTACCTCACGGGCGTTATTCTTCCTGCAGATCTCCATGATTCGTTCCGCCAGCCTCTCCATCCCATCTTTGAGCCCGTCGAGCTCGATGAGAAGAACTGCTTCTGCGTCGAGAGGAAAACCCGCATGAACCGATTCCTCGACAGCCTTGATCGTCAATTTGTCGAGGATTTCAAGCGTGGCCGGAACAATGCCATCGGCAATGATGGCGGAGACCGTTCTGCCGGCATCCTCAAGCGAATTATAGATGGCCAGCATCGTCTTAACCGCTTCGGATTTGGGCATGATCCGTAGAGTTAAGTGGGTGGCAATCCCCAGCGTTCCTTCTGAACCCACCAGAATCCCTGTCAGATCATATCCGGGATTGTCCAGCGCCTTGCCACCGACCTGAATCACTTCTCCGTCAGAAAGGACAACCTCAGCTCCCAAAATATGGTTTGTCGTCACACCGTATTTGAGGCAGTGAGGCCCTCCTGAATTCTCAGCAAAATTTCCTCCGAAGGTGGAGACTTTTTCGCTGGCAGGGTCTGGTTGATAGACATATCCATGACGGGCCAACTGATTTTTCAAGGCAAGTGTAAAGAGACCTGTTTCCACCACGGCCCTCTGGTTCTCGACATCGATCTCCAGTATTTTGTTCATTCTCGAGAAATGAAGGATGATCCCGCCCCTGGTGGGAATCGTTCCTCCGCTCAGATTTGTTCCCGAACCTCTCGCAATGACAGGAATGGCCTCACGGCGGCAGAACTTGACGATTTCAGAGACCTCCTGGGTTGAACCCGGGAAGGCAATGCAATCGGGTTTTCCCTTAAAAAGGGAGGCATCATAACCATAAAGCAACAGATCTGTCTCCGAGGAGAGGACATTCTCCTTCCCAACGATCTTTGACAGCTCTTCAACCATTTGTTCACGTTGCATGGATCCTCCTTAAAATATGGAATGATGGAATGTTGGAATAATGGAATAATGGGAAGCACAAAATAAGACACGGAGAATCGGGGACTCGAAGAAGAATAATATTTTTCTCCCCATCTCCATATCTCCCCATCACTCTATCAGAATTTTTTTGCCCAATATTCCATCGTTCCACTATTCCAATATTCCAATTGTTAATTATTCTCCCAGCCTGTCTCCAACCTTTAGACCAGTGGATTGGGCAAATTCAATCGGTCCCACTTTCTCGCCCTTATCCACCTTCAATTTACCAACGACGATGAACCCTCCTTGAACAGCGATTTCAAGACCCTTTTTTTCAATTGCCACAATCTCTCCGGCCCCCTCCCCTGCTGCCAAAGACCTTTTTCTCACATCGTAGAATCTTATTCTCTTTCCTTTAACTGCTGAATAGGCCCCTGGCTGGGGATCACAGCCCCTGATTAAATTGTAAATCTTATCGAGCGGTTCTGCAAAATCGATGGATGCAACCCGATCATCGCAGGGAGGCTCATAAGTGGCTTGTGATTCATCTTGAGGAATTCTGGGCGCCTTTCCCTTTTTGATCAAATCGACCGCCTCCACAATGGCTTCAATTCCCATGGGAAAGAGTTTATTGAAATAGATGGAACCGGTCGTCTCTTCCGGGCCAATCTCAACCTCTTTTTGCAGAAAAATGGGACCGGTGTCGATCCCTTTGTCTGCCCAGAAAATGGTTAAGCCTGTTCTTGTATCTCCCTGAATGATGGCCCAGTTAATAGCGCTGGCTCCCCGGTGCCGGGGCAAAAGAGAAGGATGATAACAGAGGGTGCCAATGGAAGGAATCGAAAGCAGGCTTTGAGGGATGATATCCGTCACAAAAGCGAGTATGGCAAGATCCGGTTTTAACCTGCCATAAGCCTCATGGACTTCCAGATTCTTCATGATAGCAGGGCGGAAGGAGGGAATCCCTGATTTTTGAGCGAGACCACCCATGGTCTCACCCCTCTTGTCAGAAGGAGAAAAGACTCCGACCATCTCCTCTCCCTTTTGGATCAGGGCTTCAAGCGCCTTCTCTCCAAAAGGGCCCTGGCCAACGATGATGATTCTCACGGCTCAAACCTTACGCAAAATCCCCATTTCTTTTGTAGCGTCGGTATTTACTGCCGACGATGTCTTTTATCGCCCCCAATAAATGAGGGCGCTACATATCCTAATACGGGTAGAAATCACTTTAATTGCCCATAAATAAGGAGGAAGGCTAAAGCCTCCCCTACCCTTCTTCAATGTTTCAATAAAATTATCTCATCATTTCTTTCTCTTGGCATCAAAGGCGGTAATCTCATCCACGGTGGCAAGGATCGTCCTTGCATTCTCATAGACCGGGGTATCCACCATTTTCCCAAGATAGGAAACGGCGGCAGCCCCTTTGGCAATTCCCTCCTCTTCAAAGACCTTTACCACCCCATTTGCCCAATCCACATCTTCGGGGGCCGGTGTGTAGATCCGGTGGGAAGGTTCGATCTGGCTTGGATGGATGAGCATTCTCCCCTCATAACCTAACTGACGGCCGAAGCGTGTGTTCTTCTCAAAGGCTTCCGTATCCTTGAAGGCCACAAAAGGACAATCAATGGCGATACAGCCTGCGGCCCTGGCGGCAACCGCGGTATGGGCTCTTGCATAAAACTGCTCATCCCCCTCAGACGTAAGTTTCACCCTCATATCTTTTGTGTAATCGACTGCGCCGAAGATAAGGGAATTGACCCGCTTGCTTGCAATCGATGAGGGGTAGGCATTCATCACCCCTTTTGCTGTTTCAATGAGGAGCTGGATGGCGATGGATCCCACCTTCAATCCTCTTCGTCGCTCAAGTTCCTCCAATTTCCAGTCCAGACGCTGGACATGATCCGGACCGCCGGTCTTGGCCAGACAAACCCCTGAAAGCCCCTCATAGACGATGGCCTCAAGGTCATCATTGGTCATCAGGGTCTCCCAGTTATTGAGCCGGACATAAACCGTGGAACCCCCTGATCCGGCATATTTCAGATTCTCCCGGACCATCTCCCGGGCCTTTACTTTCTCTGCCGGTGGGACAGAGTCTTCCAGGTCAAGGGTGATGATATCCGCCGGTGTTTCAGGGGCCTTCGACACCATCTTCTCATTATTTCCCGGAATGTAAAAAACAGATCGCATCACAGTCATTTGACACCTCCTTGTTATAAAGAATAGGTTAAGGCTAAGGTTAAGCGTAGATACTTACACGGTAAAGTCTGAGAATTTATCCCTAACATTTGAAAACAAATAGTGTCATGCTGAACTTGGTTCAGCATCTCGTTTTGTCCAAAGGGTGAGATCCTGAAACGAGTTCAGGATGACATGTCTGAAAAATTTCAAATATTTTTGTTTAGTTTTTATCTAAACCTCAGCCTTAACCTCAGCCTTTATATATTTTTATGTCAGGCTTTCAGCAACTTTTTCAGGGTTGGACCAATCTCATCGGGTCGGTCCACCACATGGACTCCCGCCTCTTTCAGAGACTTAATCTTATCCTTTGCCGACCCCCTCCCTCTTTCGATGATACTGCTTGCATGAGAGAATCGCATCCCTTCAGGAGCCCATGCCCCGGCAACAAAAACGACGAGGGGCTTTGTAAATTCTTTCTTTCTCACCGCTTCTGCGGCTTCTTCCTCATAAGGACCGCCGATTTCACCAAAAATGGCAACCGCCTTTGTATCCTTATCCGCCTGGAAAAGGGGCAAAATATCTCCAAATGACTGCCCCAGAACCGGTTCTGTTCCAATATGAACGACAGTCGTTACCCCAAGGCCGGCTTCTTTAATTGCCCATGGAACTGTTCCTGACTGTCCTCCGCTTCGAGAAATAACCCCTACCGGCCCGGGGACAAATACCCTTTTGGCAAATTCCGGTGTGCCTCCGAGCCAGCCCATCACTGCGATTCCGGGACTGATAGCGCCGATGGATCCCGGTCCGAGGAGACGGACTCCTTTCAATTTAGCATAGGCCATCATCTCAAGGATATCATACAGAGGAACTCGCTCAACGGGCATAACAATAAACTTGATTCCACCATCAATAGCTTCAAAAACAGCATCTTTGAGCCCTGGCCCGGGCACAAAGGTCACGCTGGCATCGATACGGCCTCGGGCCCTGACCGCTTCTTCAACGGTATTGTAGACAGGTATTCCGGAGATTTCCTCTCCGCCCCGCCCAGGCGTCACGCCTGCCACCACCTTCGTGCCATATCCTTTCATAAAGGCGGCCCGTGCCGACCCCTCCCTTCCGGTAATCCCTTGAACCAAAACCGTCGTATCTTTCTCAAGCAAAATAGCCATTTCTCACTCCTTTTTATGAAAGTGATAGTCCCCGTTTTTCCAAATACTCTTTCAACCCGGGAATTGGAGCCTCGATCTTAATCGCTTTATTTCCTCTGAACCAGCATTCATATTCACAGGCCAGGCATTCAGTCCCAACCCTTTCGGCATATGCGGCATCTCCTCCAAGCGCTGGTTTTCCGTCCTTGATCACCAATATCCCTCGATCGAAAAGTTTACATCCTGCCGCACAGGCATGCGTCTTGCAATCCACGCATTTGCTCTCATCGATGATGACTTTGATCGTTCTCTCTTTAAACTCAATCATCGCTTCCTCCTTCACTACTTACCGAATTTTAGATGAACTCCAAAACCCATTCTTAACCTCCCATCCCCCTCCTAACCTCCCCCTTGAAGGGGGAGGAATT